>Ga0247807_10000448_pt1 | contig 25641 bp, 21 predicted proteins | sample UWRJL074202C1_FD_179931 | JGI IMG/M metagenome (GOLD analysis project Ga0247807, IMG submission 179931) | Plant litter microbial communities from Arlington Agricultural Research Station in Wisconsin, United States - UWRJ-L074-202C-1 | ecosystem: Environmental > Terrestrial > Plant litter >...
ATGCAACCAGATCTGGTGGTGCTGAATCGAATCCAATTTGTGGAATCATAATGCTTCCGCTCGCTTTGGCAGTCCTCTCATACTTTTTGATCATGTCAGCTACAAATGGAATCTCTCCTGTGACATCGAGGTAGTGTGTGCCATGTTCTGCGCAGGCTTTGAAAGCATGCTCTCCATGGAGAGCGTACGGGCCAACAGTGGAAATAATCAATTGCGATTTCTTAGCTAGCGCAGATAGCTCGGCATCATCTAGATTACATATCTCAATCCCTTTTCACTATTAGCTTATTTCCTTTGACTATCTAGTACTGAAGTGTTCTGAAAGCCAAGTCCAATGACCAAGAGCACTTTCATTTGAGCAATGGAACTCCGAGACTGAAGCAGAGATAGAATACAATGAACCATGAACCCGCACGTAGCGAAGCTTACTTCAAGCCTGACATGATATTGTTCAATCAAGTAGACAAATCATTAATAAGTAAAGGTTAGTGCTTACCTGGTTCAATCCTATCAGGATTTAACGCTCTGAGTTCCCCTGCAACAGCCTTAAGCTTGCTTTCGGACCGCCCAGCAAGAGCCCATTTCAGATCTGTTGGAAGGAACTTTGTGATTTGCTCAGCTGTTAACTTTCCTGTGTAACCAGTTGCACCGAACACTACAAGTTCATATTGGCGGGCGGACATGTTCATTCGTTCTCTTACTGATGATGAACTTCCAAAAAGGGACCGAAATTAAGAAAGGTGTAATATTTCAAATTAAAAGGCTTGTGAAAAATTGATAAACAATTGTATTTAGTTGACATCATCACGATTTACGAAACATCTTGCCATTAATCGACAGATCCATCGCATCCACCTCGGCTCGCTCAACTTCGGCCATAACATGACGGTGAACCACGTGATCATCTTTCCCGTGATCCAAATTAAGGTTGACCCGCTTATTAGCGCACACAACCAAATTCTGAACCTCATCCCCAAATCCTAGAACTTTACACCAAACTGTTCATCTCAGCAAAATACCGCAAAGATGACCAAAAGAACCAAGAAGGTCGGTGTCACCGGTAAATACGGTACCAGGTACGTGAACAGTTCTACCCAGACGTCCGGTCGCATTGTTCATTACGTGCGATGCAAATCAACATCAAGCAAAAACTTGCCTTGAGTTGCATCAATCTGTTGAGGCATCGCGACATCTTGTGCTTAGGCATGCCTCTCCAACAGCAATTTAGTACTGACGTTGCAACTTTGCAGATACGGTGCCTCCCTCCGAAAGCAAGTCAAGAAGATGGAAATCACACAACATTCCAGATACGTCTGTACCTTCTGCGGAAAGACGACTGTGAAGAGACACTCTGTTGGCATCTGGGACTGCAAGGCATGCAAGAAGACCGTCGCTGGAGGAGCTTACACCCTATCGTACGTTCCCTGGAATCCTTGAGGATAGAAGTTGGAAGAGAATCTTATCAACTGGGATTTGATAAACACTACTATCACCAATATTGGAGATGCTGACTTACCGGTACAGAACCCCCGCCGCTGCCGCCATGAGATCCACGCTTAGACGACTGAGAGAAATTGCGGAGGTTTAGATGGTTCCTTTGGGATGGATTTGTTTACTGGTAACTTTGCTGGTGCATGGGACAGGCCTTCATACTATGGAGATCAATCTGGACGTCGCTCATCGATGACGCCTAAATAAAGAAAGCACTTTAAAACAACGCATAGCATCTGATGCCTACATTTCGAATGTCGGTTTCTGGACCAAATTCGTGAAACTTAAAAGATTAATGGTGATCAGTGATTGAAGCTATCTAATAGAATTATAGGTACCAACAAGTCGCTTTGAAGCTTCCGCCTCTTTCGAACTTCCCATCACGTCGAGAATCCAAAGACCGTGGCAGTGAGAGAGTGGTAATGGAAGTGGATGCAGATTTGAAGAACCAACATTGGATCTACGAGTTCCAACAAAACAACCAGTAAGCATGACTATACTCGTACTCAGCCTTAGGAAATCGAAATAGTGATGGATGGTCGCGGTAGCAGGAGCTCTTCCTATCGCTTGAAGCTTCGCTCATCTCTTGGGAATAGTTCTGACGGTGCCTGGCGTTGCTCCGTCTGCCGAAGAAAATTCGCGTGCACTGCTGGTTCCGCCCTTTCTTCTCTTATTTCCTGCGACTCGAAACCTTGTGGAGCCTGGTCTAAATCGAGCTTTCTCAGTGTTTGGTACTGACGGCATCTCGCTTCAGTATTGGGCCAGTTGTGTCGCGTCGCGAATGCTTTATTCACATTCCCATCACCCGTAGCTCGGATCGCATGCATGTTCGTTACTCATTCTAAAAATTCCGAGAAGGTGAACTTAGAGAGGGCTCTTTGGTTACATATTTGCGAAAGCACAGCACCTGTTAGTGACACATCAGATCACGGGGGCCTCTTCGTATCGATCAAACTTGAGTCACGTTCTTGAGGGAGGGAGAGTCGCGCGTACTTTTCTCTTGCTCATATATGCTAGCCGCCAAATAACATACCGGTCAGCATGCCATAATCTGGCAGGCTCAGCTTGCCATTTCGCGCGCTGATAGCGCCGAAACGTCTATCGCTGGTCACCGCTGTTCAGTCGCTGCAAAGAAGAGGGGACGGAGGGGATCCATCCTCAGGTTGTCGCGATCTGTGATTGGCTCGCTACGCTAGCTCCTGCCAATACTGCCTTCCCTCCGTCGACTTCTCGGCCGCTGCCTCTCAAGTCTTTCTCCCCAGTCCAAACCAAACCAGAACTGACCCGACCTGCTCTACTCTACATATCCACCAAAACGATACCCAACTTTCAAAACAACCACCCGCAACCTTATCGAAACCTTTTTCATGACTTCTCCCCCCAAACCAAACATTACATCCTGCAAAACACTTTGCCAGCATGGCGGACTCGTGCATTATTTGTATGGAGGAATTGGGCGTGGTTCCTGACGCAGTTGCCAATGATCTTCACGATGCGGGTGCAGTGGCGGGCCTGTCCTCAGATTCCACCACAACACATCCCAACCAAACCCACGACCAACAATCAATAGCTCTTATTAAACCCTGTGGGCATATATTACACGACGAGTGTTTGAGACAGTGGGCTCAAAAGGCTAATAGCTGCCCTATTTGTCGTCATATCTTCAATCAGGTGGAGGTACTAGATAAAGTTGGAGGTAATTCCCACCATGGTCTCACATAGCACTCTGGCATATCTGCGAGCTTGCATTCTAGCTGTCAATCTCCAGAACGTTACTTTGTGACTCAGCAGCCACATCGAAACACTAGGTTATTTGATAATTAGCCAGAGCCGCCGTACACGCATTTATAACACATGCTAACAATTTCGCACAGGGGTTGTACTTTCAGAATACGAAGTCGAAAACAAGAAGCAAGTTGCTGAATTTGATCCTGCTGCATGGATCGATGATAATGATGAGGAGGAAGAGGACCAGGGCATGGACTGTCTCGTTTGCGATAATCATGATTCCCCCGAAGTCCTTCTTATTTGTGAAGGATGCCGGTCTGCCTATCATACATACTGCTTGGGCCTCGATAGTATGCCATCCGGTGATACTTGGTTCTGCATGGCATGCGAAGACGACGGCACTGCAAGAGCCTGGCAGGCAGCAAGACCCCGACGTCCATACTCGAACCACCCAAGAACTCGGGCATCTATCCAACAAACACGTCAACGTATGAGAGCCGATAACTGGGCAGGAATATGGGGTCAGTTTAGCAATCAAGTACACAACGCTGTGGGCTTAGATCTCGATTTCTCTGATGACGAACAACAACACATGTCCGGCTATAGGCTACATCAAACACAAACTGCTAGAGAGCGAGCTGAATTTGAACAATGGCAGCGGCGATTTGATATTGCTGCGAGACAAGGGGCTGGTCGAGTTTTTCGAGATTCGGCACCCATACTTCGAGACCAGAGACCTGCAGCGACTGTGCCTGCAGAAACACCTGAAGAGGCTAGAGCCTGGGGTGCGCTAGAAAAGGCAAAGGAGATAGAGAGCACACCCACCACTATTCCAAGAACCCGAAAGAGAAAATCCAGATCGACAACTACCTCACCTGCGTCACCAGCGGAACCAATACAAGAACCCGAACGAAAGCTCAAGCGACCACGTACTCGAAGAGTATTAGATGCACCTCTTGTCGCATCCTCGGCGGCAACAAATTCCAGAGCCGTTCAACCCAACAGACCTCCAGGAAGCCCATCTCGTCCATATATTGAAACTAGTGGTGAACCATCGTTCTTATCATCATTATTGAAAGAAGTTGAGACGGCAACCTCTGACGATGAAGCGGCGCGGCCTAATTTTGGCGCTCTGCTATCACACCCAACACGAATGACAAGTCCATCCACAGAATATTCTTCTCCGGCTGCATCCCCTTCGCCACCATCATCTCGACACCATTCACCTCGACCTATGTCAACTACACCACCGCCTCGGAATGAAAAGCAACCTGGGTCACCCCTCCCACTTTCTTCAAGTATTAAACCAAGAATACCTAGCTCCGAATACTCTCCTCATCGATCGCCACCAGAAAATAAGGACACGTCCATACAGGATCGCCCTATTTTAGAGCTTAGGCAACCACGACCAAGAAGACCTACATACCCATCAGCTCGCTCACCAGCAATCTCACCCGCACGAGCGAACATGACAACCGAAGCAAAAGAAGGCATTAACAAAATCGTTAAATCTGCTCTTGGTCCACATTGGAAGAATGCCGAGATCACAAAAGAACAATATGCCGACATTAATCGTGATGTGTCAAGAAAGCTATATGAAATAGTTACCGAAGATAGCGAAACAGATAACCAAGATAGGTTCACTTGGGAGAAAATCGCTTCCGCAGAGGTTGCTGCAGCTGTAAAATCATTGAAGACATGAAACATGAACAGAATTGACGGATTAATGACCATTGGCGAATTGGGGGAAATTACGGATATATAGGCGCATAACTACTAGATACCCAGGCACATGGTGTTTTGCATCTGGAAGTTCGAGTACTGGAAATACCGTTGGGATAATGGGCATTGATGGAGCTAATGGCGTTGCTTATTGCTTTGTTGCCCAGATTCTAAGAAGAATTTGTCGCAGACTTTACGTTGTATATATCATAATGAATCTTCGAGTCCGCAAGTCTTCCAAGTTTTTTGAATCACAATTGATTTGTGCTAGAGTAGCAATCGTGACAAAGCAATCGATGATAGAGAACATGTAGGCAAGATAGATGTCTTTACTTCAACCAATAACAACTGCGGCTTACTTTTTCGCACACACAACTTAACAATTTAGTAATCGTGTCAAATGTTTACTAAAGTGATATAGAAGTCTGTTTCACAAGTCTGTACAAGAATTGTGGGGTTTACAAACAAATCATGATAGCAGCAAGCCAAAGGTGGTTCGGTTTATCCACAGTAACTTATGTAGGAAGAGCGAAGCCAGTCTTCACTATATTACCCTCGTACAATTAAAGTAAAGTGAGCAAATACTGTGTCGAATTTTTACTTCTGGATCAGGGATACGCAGTCCCTTCCCTCGATTTATATGTGCATAAGTTCTAACACGAGTAATTATGGCAAGAACATAACATGTGCCTGTCCTTCAATGATGATTCGCAGGATGGTGCTATGAGTGTCAACACGATAACGTATGATCTCACTGTCTTTCAGACATCACTGTAGTAACAAGCCCACTCAGACCAGTGAACAAGAGCTCTTCTCGAGCATTGTGAACGCTGGAGCCTAACTAGACCAGCAAATCTTTCTCAAATTACATATGAATTTTATGATTATTTAAATGTCAACAGTCGCTATCTAACAGTTCCCGTAGAGATGAGGGTGCCGCTAGCGAAAAAAGCCTGTGATAATTCAATCTAGGCACCAGTAAATGGTCATGACGTTCTGGAAGGAAACAGGTCTTGATGATAAGGAAACGGTGCCTGAAGAGAAAAGAAGAGAGACTGCGAAGAGAAATTTTATTTTAAAGTAGATTTTGAGCCGCACTAGGAACTTTAGTGTGCTTAGGTAAGCAATCTTTAAATTTTGGGGAAAACCATAGTATAGGAGTCGTGTAGGAAACAAGCAAAACACGATTCAAGAAGAGAAGCAGATATGACGGCTAGTAGCAGAGGTAGCAGGGCGGCATTTGCCTTGATCAGTGAGTTCACAAATGTACTGATGAGGCGCTTATGCTAATCAATGTAGGATCATCACGGAATCCACGAGTCTGTTCTTCTTGTTTGAAAACAATCACCAGATTATCTCCCCCACGAAGAGCCTACGCTGCTGCTGCCACCCAATTGAAATCTTCCGAAATTCCCAAAATCCAAGATGTGAAGATACAAAAGCCGACATCGTCCCCGACAACCAAATCAGAATTCGAAGTGAATGTTGGGATAGTACTTTCTCGGCCGCCAATCTTGACAAAAGAGCCTAACAGCTTTGAAAAAGCTTTTTGGTTTTACCAGAAACGTCTGAATGAACGGCTTGTTATGCCATTTTCAAGATACTTTTACTTCAAGAAGGATACGCCTACGGATACTGATTGGAAAATTAAAGCAAAAGAGCGCAACTACCAGCCAGCTCGAGAGTTAGGAGGTTACAACGCGTATTCGGATCAGGGATGGAATGATGAATTACTTGTCGGAGATAAATTGAGTGAAACTTCGACTATGGTGGAGGCCTTGGTTAGGGATTCACAGCCTAGAGCTGTGGAAGGAAAAGATGGGAAACCAATGGTGGTGGAAGGTGCAGAATCATCTCTGCATGATGATAATAAGATTGAGATGCCGCTTCCAAGGAACACTGCTGCGGATAAGGCAAATGATCGCACGAGACTGGACCGGAAGTTGGATGAGACTGTGTATTTGTGTGTCTCAAAGCAAGATAAGGAGACCGGAAAGTTATCTTGGTCATTCCCAGCTGGTCCATTGGAGGGAAGGGAAAACTTGCATCAGGTTTGTTTTCAAGTCTCTTCTTACATTCAAATGTGCGCTACTGTTGAATATAGCTGACAGTTTATTTAGGGAGCTGAACGAGTGTTGGTTCAAAGTGGTGGCCTCAATATGAACACTTGGATCGTTGGTCACGCGCCAATCGGTCACCACATTAAGTCTCCTAGGTTTCCCGCTGTAGAGGCCCTCAATCAAGATGCTTCCACCAAGATTAGTCAACGCTCATCGGGACTAAGCCAATCTGCTTATAAGGCTAAACTTAGACGTGAGGGAAAAGAGAGAGATGAGGCGGCCAGAGCTGCTGGTCTAGCTCCCACGGCGCTTGGAGTGCGAACGTTCTTCATGAAAGGGCGAATCATGGCTGGTCAAGCAAATATCGAAGGTAACCAGTTCGGGTTGACCAAATTTAGGTGGTTGACAAAGAAGGAAATCCAGGCTGTATTTCCGGAGCAGTATTTTGAAAGTATCAAGAATATGCTTGCTGATAGGTGAGATGTACAAAAGTCAGGAGGTGTAGAATTAGTGGTTGTTATGTATAATAGAATGTAAAGAAATTCTAAAAAATCTATATATCATTCGGGTGGCCGATCATCGGAACCATCTCCACATCTTGTAACGGGATGTCACTTGCACGATAGTAGTTTGACGCCCTGCCGTTCGAGCGGTTGACTTTTTAAAATATACAGCCACTTTAAATACCACCACCAATCACTTATATCCATTGTCGATAACATAATTCTATTCCTTCAAACTCATATCAGGAATAACTCTTCTCACTTACCCGTAGATATCATCGACTTCATTGATTAAAGTTTTAATACCATCAACTTTCTTATTGCGAATGAAGCTTTTCACACGTCAGCTCTAAGCAGAAGGTCACCTATTAAACAAAGATGGATTCAGAAGAGAAACAAATCATAATCATAGGGGCCGGTGTCACAGGTCTTCAAACGGCACTATCTCTGCTCACTTCTCCATCAACATCCCATTACCACATCACAATCATAGCATCTCATATTCCTGGCGACTTAGCACCAGATTTTACAAGTCCTTGGGCTGGTGGGCATTGGAGATCCCACGCAAAGAATACGGAGGAAGGTACGTCACGAGCTCAATTCGCACCCCTAAAGCCGTACAGTAATTGAAATGTACGGCTTTAAGGCGTCCAATTTTTGACATAATAAAATATGGAGACATTAGGTAGGAGTACTTCAAGCTGATAAATAGCATAGATAAAGAGACAAGAGAATGGGATCTCAGAACCTATCAATATTGGACTTCTTTGTTACAAGGCAAAGAGGGACAAGTTTGCGGAATCCCAGGGAGTGAAGGAAGAGGAGAGGATGATTTGAGGAAGATGGCTTTTGCCCGCACGAAAGCCGTTGGATTGGGTTTTAAAGAGAGTCGTAATTACTGGGGAAAGGTCAGTTTTCCTGTTGTTTCTTATTCCATTATCGTCAGAGGCCAGTGTGTCATTCTTTAGGTCTCCGAATCTGGCAATACAATCTATGAAGGCTGTACTACAAGTCATGAGTAAGAGACTTGTGTAAAAACTCAATGCCTTATTCGGACTACTCTAAGCTTCGTTTATTATCGACCAAGATTCGACGCCCTCATTAACACCTTCTAGGAGAGCTCCGAAACACCTCCAGATGGTAGCGGCCTCTGGTGGCGCGATGATGTTTCTGCATTCCAAATCCTCAATCTGGCTGAAGAAACTCTGAAGGAGCCCAAACCTAACCCCAAGCTTTACTCCTCGGTCGTCTCTGGTGGCATCCCCCCAACAGCAATTTTCGGTATTAAATATCAGTCCATCTGCATAAATGTCCCTCGGTATCTCGACTATCTCTTCAGTCGCGTTAGAGAACTCGGTGCTTCAATACTGAAAGCAGCTGTTAACACAGAAGGTGGGAGAGAAGGTGTAATAAAAGAGACGAGAAGAATATTTCTCACGAGCCCAGAGAACAACAGCGATGCTAATATTATAGCTGTTATCAATTGCATGGGCTTAAATGCAAAGCGATTTCTGCCAGATCAGGAAGCGGAGAAGCTGTTTCCCATTCGGGGACAGACGATATTGGTGAAGGGGGAGGCGGCAATTGCAAGAACGTTTACAGATTTCGAGGAAGGCGATGAATTGGTAAGTCTTATTTCATGGTGTCAGAATCAAATGGAGAAGAAGTCAGAAGTTAAACTTTGAAATCAGGCATATGTAATCCCCAGACCTGGCTCAAATACCACCATTCTAGGCGGCTGTAAACAAGCCAATAACCATAGCTCAGAGATAGACACCGACTTAACCACTCGAATCGTATCCCGAATTAAGAAGAATCATCTAGCGGACGAAATTCTAGGCGCTGATGGGAACTTCCAAATTTTGGGCGTGCAGGTCGGATTCCGACCTGGACGTAAGGGAGGACCGAGAGTTGAAATCGACTCTCAGGGGAAAGTTGACGGAGTGTGGCTGGTACATAGTTATGGTCATTCGGGTGCTGGCTATCAGAATAGTGTGGGAAGTGCGGAGAAGATTGTTGGTCTTGTTGCTGAGCTCCGCTGAATGAGCTAAATTACGCCGAATAGTCGTTGGTGAGCATTCAAACTTACATAAAAATATTATTTGACGCACCCAAGCTTTGTGTTCATATACTGAGTAGTTAGACCTCTATTACGTGTCCAACTATTTGACACAACTTTCATCACGACCATATTACCCCAATTTTCAATTTTACTTTTCATCCCCTAGGTTTCGGCGGCTGTACGAATAGTAATTACACAATACAGGATGCCAAAGTAATAGGAATTTGATGTCTAGCTGATTCTGCTGTAGCGTCTTATTTTTCTTCCTTTGCTCTACAATACAGATGCCAAATCGCAAACTCCCGAATCAGCGGCATTGACTCTTAACTTATTCATATAAGGTTCCCAAAAAGGACTGTCTATTCCTGGAAGCCATTGCTTAATACTTCGCGTCTTCTTTTGTGCCATGGCTTCTTCTACTGCTGTTTCCACGTCGGATGGGAATTTTTTCAAAAGCTTTTCGCTGGTACTAGGGAGATGCTTCTTGCTTGTAATGCTACTTTTTTGCGACATCTCCTTCGCGGGTGATTCTTGCAAATCAGATTCGTCCTCAGACATCTGGTCGAGTAAGGAAAACGGATTCTGGGTTGCCCTTCGTGAAGTTAATAAGTGTCTAAAATAAATGATGCATTGACAAGTTTCTGAATGACGAGATTGATAGTTAAATTAGCGGACACTTACAAAGAACTTTTGTTGAGGACTTTAGTCTCACGTAACTTGAGCTTCACTGGTGATGGCTTCGGAGAACCTGTCTCGTCACCTGAGCACTGGTATTTTCCTTGCATATGAGCATCATGCCACTTAGCTGAATTACCTAAACTTGATTCAGGGTTACCGGATAGGTCAATCAAATCCTCATTATCAGTATTGGACTTTCCAAGCTTAGGTGATGAGCCATACGCAGTATCATGATCGGATGCCGTATCTTCTGCATTTAGTCAGTTGATACCCAACCAGCTCTCCAGATGACTTACGGAAATCAGTTTTATTGTATAATTTTAATGAAAGTTTGAGAAAGAGCTCGGCAGTCATCCAACTATCAAAGCCTGCCTCATGCTCCTTCTGCATACCGTCATATGAGGTGTGTTCTTCGTGAAGGTAAATCTTAGGTATCTCGAGCTTCTTGTAGTCTCTAAGGAGTTCTTTGAGTTTTGGTTGCGAAGACATAGAATCTTGACCATCAGAGGCAATGTATTTGGTGTCTAAGACAAAAGGTAGAACTTTATGAATGGTCGCTCGGAAACTAGCAACATCCGTAGGTAAGGATCCGATGAATGTAGTATAAAGGAAGCTAAGATCTGTGAAAAGATTATGGCCCACAATGATATGCTTCTTTTCTTTAAGTTGTTTCTTGAGCTTGCTGAGTTTGTCGTCGACCATTCTCCTCTCATGCTGTCGGTTCTTTGGGTCCTGGCTGTCATACATATAGAACCATTCGACTGGTAGATTGTCCATATTTCCATTAACCAAAGCCTCGATCACCCATCTTAGACCTAAAATTGAGCAATTAGTACGTGACTTTAGCCCAATCTGAAACCTGTAAACATACCAATTTGAATTGCGAGCTTAGACTTAAATTTCTCGAGATCTGCAGAAGTTTTCTGCAAGTAAAATTATTATCTGAAGTTCCGTACCATAATATTTCGCATACCTGCGCCTTGACTTTTTTATCAACTTTAATAATTTGCATCCACGAGCCTTCTCTGTCTCCGTTCTTTGCTTGGTATTCTGGAAACTCCTTTTCAATAAGTTGATAGATGAGCCTACGTTGCAGCCCATTAAGACTGAGGTGGGGACCGTTTGGGTGGTTGATGTTTAAGAAGAAATCAGACTAGATCTAGTCAGCTTGATATCTTAGGGGTGGCCACATTATCAGTGTAGAGCTTTAAACTGAATGTGCAAGCCTTAGTACCATCCATTGTCGGCCTTCGATATTTTAAAACGCACCTTGGGTGTTTCTTTCCAACCGATGACTTTCTGCTTAACAGAGTTATAGAATTCAAGCTTAGGGTCGCCAGGCATAAGCTCGATGACACTCGATGACTGAGTTTGACCGGGCAATTTTGAATTCCGAATTTCTAATTCTTCTGGGCGGGATAAATATGGAACACCAGATCGGAATACTTTGCCAAAATCGAACTGTACGGTTTCTAGAAATTTGCAAGCTGAGCCAGAAAATTGTAGTTGCCGATCCATATCAAATCTTGGGAAATTGGTGTCAATTTCTAGAGGAGAGAGATTGAAGTTGTAAGGACGGGCTAGATAAAAGCCTACAATGAGTCAGTATACACAGTGGTTATGCTAAAAGCCCTTTTACCATACCTTTTTCACGATCTTCCTCAACGCAGCATATTCCAACCTGTAAGACCTGGAAAGCCTCCGCCGCTTCTTTTGTCTGGAGGTAGTTCTCTTCTAAGGTTGGCTTTGGGCCAGCTCGGCGTTTTTCTTGCAGCTGTTTGTTAGTCTTCTTGATGCCACTCATCTCTCTGTATCCACTAATATCAGTAGCTACTCTAGCAGTGAAGATGGCATTGTGACCCTGCAATGTGATAAGGAGGGCAAGAAAAAAAACCCACAGGTCAAATGTGACAAAGCTGGCATTGGATATGTTGGTTAGAATATCAAGCAACCTGTGTCGGTAGCTGAGACATAATTAGCAGTAGACTTGAACTTTATACATACTATGAGAGAGATCTAAGGTTTGCTATCGCAGTATAGCACATATAGAAGATTAAACTACAATGTGATATTGAAGGGAGGTGTAGCTACAAGTTTGAAATTTTTGACTTACTTATACTGATCAACCTCCATGGTTTCTAGCTACACCGAGTGTGTATGGAGGCAGTGGAAAGATGTTGACCCAAGATAGACAATTGATTCGGAAAATTGTTTGGCAAATAACATAGGCGCCTAACCTTAGATGGATTTTGTGAAATGTCATTCAATATGACAAGCAGAACAGGCAAGGGTACAATATGTATTTGTCGCAAGAGGCTAAAGAGTTGAGGTAATGAAGCTATTTCCTTCGGTAAACACGAACAGGCTTTGTTATGACCGTGCATGGAAGCATGCCGAACTTTCTAAAACAAGCGTGAGTTTCGTACATAGCCTTATTAGAATATTCAATCCTTGTTTGAATATAATGCGGAGGGTTAGACAAGACAAGGTGACACAAGATATCAGCCTTGCGGGCATTGCCTTGCCAAGCCTGTCTTGTTTGGTATTCATCATCCTTTCCGCCGCTTTATAAATTCCTCAGCCATGCTAAAGCAGCGCATTTTGTTAAGCCTCGGCTTCTGGCATTAGAGTTCCCCAGCATTTCCTTTTGACTTTCCGAAGCGGATACGTACATTCCTCGCGCGCTCGTGATACCTCCTCTTCCCTTTCCTCAAAAACAACACTCACAACAAGAGGAGATCAATCCAAGCGCGATGCCTTCTTCTACGTCAATAGCTACAGCTCTTAATCCTGCTCGCGAAACACACTCTTCGTCACAGCTATTGTCTTCAAGTATTCTGTCGAATAGCACTTCTTCACGACAAGCTTCCTCACAAATATCCAAAATATACCGGCAGTCCTCAACCTTGTTTCTGACGCGTAGACTACCGGAATCTCTCTCCACAATACTACCTGTTATTAGCCCACCGAGTGGTGAGGATACGGCAACCAAGACGAGTGGAGATTCAGCACCAATTGCAAAGGCATCGCGGACAACAAGGATCAAAGTTTGGAGTCTGTATCTTACCATACTGAACGCGGTTCTGGAACTGGATCCTGAAGAAGGAAAGCAGGCGTTTGGAGGAACAGAATTCAGGGGTTTGGTCGGCAAGGTACGGGATGGGGATGTTTGGGAAGAGGTCGTTAGGAACGGGTACGGCGGTGTGGAAGGAGATGTGGATTCTGATGTTGTAATAAATTTGTTAGTTTCCATATCTGGAAGGTTATTGGGATGCTGGCTAACAAAATTTTAGAGCAACACTCTTACTCGCTCATGCTCGCACTCAAAAGACGAATCAACAACGACTAGAAAACTACCTTGCGGCCTCAACATCACCAAATTTAGATATAAATACCCAGTTGAATGACTTTAGGAATGGTGCTCGCTCACCCACAAAGGCTTCGGGGACTGACACTCCACGAGACCTCAATGCCCGGGTGAAGATCCTTGAGTTATACACATTACACGTCTTATTACGAAACAACGAATGGGATTACGCACGCGAATTCATTACAATATCTGAAGTACTTGATGAGGAGCGACGAGAGGCTTTCCTGCAGGCCCTCCAAAGTCTTCAGGATGAGCAAGAAGAAGGTCGGAGGAGAGAAAGAGAAGCAAGACTTTACGAAGAAGAAATTAGACAAAGAGAACAAAAGGAGCGGCAAGAGGAAGAGAATGCCAGAGAGAGAGCACGGATCAGGAGAGAAGAGGAAGACTATGGTGTGGAAGAATCTTATTCACATGTGAATGGAAATGAATCTCAAAAAGGTCGAAGTACACACGGCTCAATGAATGGCTCCACCAAAGCAGGTCCTGCAATTCGAAGTAAGGCCGTAACATCGCCCACCGCGAGATCATCAAAAGCATCTGTTAAAGCCATCACTCCTCCACCAACTTTCATCCAACGGGCTTCGAGTATCCTATTCAGCCTTCGAACATTACTTGAAAACATGGCAGTGAATTCCAGCAAGAACCCATTACTATTGATTCAGTTATTGACGTGTATCATCGGAGTTTTGCTGGTTGTGGGGAAAAGGAATGTGAGGGAGAGAATACGGAAAACTTTGGCGCAAGGCTTTGCAAAAGTAAGACAGACAGCGGGAATGGGTGTTAAGGTAAGCTATATCTAATGTGTACTATGAATCCGTGTAGAGATAGGAAAGGCACCTGCATTTGATTGGAGTTGGAAGGAGTTGGGAATTTTAATGAAAGGATTGATCACGTTTCGTTTAACTGGGGTATAATTTACATGTGTTAAATCCGGAAGGAAGCCATTTAAATTCTTTGATTCATGAAGTTATATAATCGCCGACGTGATAGGACACGCTGGCCTTCACAATACGGAGCTGATTTAGGCTCAGCAAATTCAATTGTTTAGTACATCTATTACAACAAATATACAGTTGAATTCATATTGACGTTTGAAACTTGATCATGCATTCATTAACTCCGCACCCCAAGTAATCGGTATCCTAAACCTACAATGCACCCATGCCCATCTTCACTCTCAAAATAAAAATATCCCGGACGCTCAGAGATATTTCTTATAAGGCCCGTTAGCCTTCCTCCGCTTATACAGTACATAAGCTCCCACCAACAGCGCCTGACTTCCGAAAACTACAAACAAGAAGCCAGCGATACCTGTTCGATGTTCAGCAATTCCACCAAGTACTTTTCCATGATTTTCTCTGACGTCGTTACGAAGTCCGGCTACATGTCTATCAAGAGCATTGTGGAGGTCTGCCTTGGTTTGACGGACGTCGGCTTGAATTGAGTCGAGTTTCTTTTCGAGAGAGGACAGAGAATCAAGTTTTGATACTGATTGCTCAAGACGTGTTAGTGCTGCTTGGACACCATCTTGAGCATGTGTGTTGAAAGCACGAGCTGAGGATACTTCTTGCGAGAGCGCACTAATGTGTTTCATCATGGCTTGTAATCTATTGTGTAGGTCCGCGAATTGCACATCGCTATTCTTAAATTGAGAAGCCGGTGCATCAGGGGGGTCATCAAAGTTATAGTTGTTGGGTGTATCATGGTTAAATGTTGGGATTTCATTGTTTCTCGCTCCTTTGCTGTTTCCTCGTGGTGGCTCAATTTCATGGTGGTTGATGCCTGTGTATTGGTGGAACCCGGAATGAGGGTCTGCATTTGGGTCTACGACATCTGGAGTATCCGATTCGGTCGTTACGACAAACTTAAACACCTCGAAAGAGTCGGGATTCTCGGCACTGGCTGCAGAGAGACCAAAGTTGTAGCCAAGGGGCAGCTTGATCTTCTCGGAATCAAAGCAAAGCCTACCATCAACGGTGACACTGAACTTATTAGAGGTTTGGCGAAGCGAGATTCGTGATGGACGACCCAAGTTACGGTAAGAATATTCGCAGTGGCCAAAGGCTAAAGAATCAACGCTATGATGAGATCTGTACTCCGTAGTGCCGTCGTTCAAAAATCCGCGTATAAAGCCGCCCTATTAGGATTAGCTCATGCAATTCTGAACTGAAATGAGTGATAACCTACAGATCCTGCATATTGATCAACCACCAGCGCAAGACCATCGAACCTGCCAACAGTGTATATGCTTGATGTGCCAACTTGTTCTTGCCCTTGGGCTGTATACCATATCTGTAGGTTACCTCCAGCTCTTTCTGGGCCGGTAGCTCGAAAGTCGATATCTGCAGTCCATAAATTGTATAGTAGCGGTTTCTCTGCCCATACTGCCCCTCGTTGTTGACCTGGCGCCGGAGGAGTAAGTACTAATTTCGTGGAAAGTATTTCTGGAGGTTGAGTTCCTAAAAGGTGCCAATTGGGAATTGCACGCAGATTTGGGGAAATCCTGGGTTTGTCAGAACGCACTTCCAAATCTGCCCCAATTCACTTACTTTTCAGAATGTCCAAAGCTCAATTCATTGTTAAGATATGATTGTTGTGACGCTTCTACATGAGATGCAAGCAAGGCTGAAGAGACAACGCAAGCTGTTGATCGAAAAAAGCCCATCTTGTAAAATTAGCTTCCTGAAACTTCAATCCAAAAGTTTCGAAGCCAATTCAGATCGATTCAGCAATTTAAGTGCTGCGATAGTGTAAAGAAGAAGCTGAAATTTATTCGGTGTTCTCGGTCTTGAGGACACTTTGCAGGGTCGTTCTGATAATTGTTGTAAGGCAATATATTGCAAGGCCACCAATAAAAAGATTCCGAATCGGCTTTCCTAGAGATGTTATAGAAGAACCCAACTCGATAGTGATTTTGTGATTTGCAGGTGAAGAGCCAAAGTTTAGGCCCAAGATATGCTTGACTAATATTTCTGAAGGAACAAAAGCTGCATCCATTATGGTAAGGTCGTTTGTCTCTTTATGAAGCTGTTGATGCGTGTCCAATGAATCGTGGCTTGTCTTCCAGGGGTAATTGCGACACATCAACGCTAAAATAGCCAGCCTCCACACTTATTTATATGCTATCACAGCCTCATCCCTCGTGAAACTTAATCCTGTTAAGCTGGAAATGTTGATTTGCTGATTCACATGTCGCCATGGCAGACTCATATCCTTCGATAGCACAATGTGCCATCGTAGCTACTGCCTTTAAAGTACTGCTCTTCCCAGCATAGTGAGTACAAATACATGCAGGCAAGTTGGAAAGCTAATTGTGGTTATAGCAGATCAACAGACTTCGAGGTCCATAGAAATTGGCTAGCAATCACGAACAGCTTGCCGGTCCAAGAATGGTACTATGAAAAGACGTCAGAATGGACGCTCGATTATCCTCCATTTTTCGCATACTTCGAATGGAGTCTGTCCCAATTGGGTAGACTGATTGACCCAGCAATGTTGCGCGTATATAATTTGGAATATGATAGTTGGCAGACAGTATACTTCCAAAGAGCTACCGTAATCGCCACAGAGCTTGTTCTAGTTTATGCGCTCCACCTGTAAGAACTTGCAGCGGACTTTTTGGTGCTGTACTAATTTATTCAAGCTTCGTCAAATCGGCCCCAACAGCTTTAGAACGTCCTTCCTACGCGGCAGCTCTTTCGATACTCCTGTCACCAGGACTCCTGATCATTGACCATATTCATTTTCAGTACAATGGGTTCTTATACGGGCTATTGATATGCTCGCTGGTCCTAGCTAGGCAGAAATCGACAATTCTCCCAAGTGGGCTGCTTTTCGCAGTTCTTTTGTGCCTGAAGCATATATACTTATATCTCGCGCCCGCCTACTTTGTGTTTCTACTACGAGCGTACTGCCTTGGGCCTAAATCAGTTTTTCACATCAAGTTTGGGCATGCTTTGAAGCTTGGTACAGGGGTACTAGCTGTATTCATTGTGGCCTTTGGACCATTCGCATACTGGCAACAAATGCCTCAATTGTTGAGCAGGCTATTCCCATTCTCTAGGGGTCTCTGTCATGCATACTGGGCTCCAAATGTATGGGCAATGTATTCATTTACAGATCGAGTGCTAATATATAGTATGGCTTCTTATCCTTCTCAGCTGTATGATACTGACAAAACCGTAGTTGCACCACGACTTGGCTTATCAGTAAACCAAGATGCTATAAACAGTGTTACACGAGGCTTAATAGGAGATACATCATTTGCCGTTCTTCCTGAAGTAACAGCTAGGACGACGTTTGTCTTAACTCTGTTTTTCCAGATTGTCCCTCTCATCAAACTCTTCTTTGACCCGACGTGGGACACTTTCATTGGAGCCGTTACACTTTGCGGCTATGCCTCTTTTCTCTTTGGCTGGCATGTTCACGAGAAGGCTATTCTACTTGTTATTATTCCATTCAGTCTGATTGCACTGAAAGATCGCCGCTACCTAGGAGTTTTCCGTCCCTTAGCAGTTGCAGGTCACGTGTCGCTGTTTCCCCTCCTTTTCACAGCAGCTGAATTCCCTGTCAAAACTGTATACACCATTTTCTGGCTTGTGCTGTTCCTTCTAGCATTCGATCGGCTTGCGCCAGCTTCGAGTAGAAGCAGAATATTCTTACTAGACAGGTTCAGTTTGCTTTATATTGCGGTTAGCATACCATTGATCCTCTATACCTCATTATTGCATGGAGTGATCTTTGGAAAGAAGCTAGAATTCTTGCCTCTAATGTTTACGAGTTCCTACTCAGCTGTTGGTGTGGTAGGGAGCTGGCTGGGATTCTTAGTGGTTTATTTCACAGATTAAATGATAGAGCAATACTATCATACTAGTTATACATCAATTTCAAGTGTTGCGCTCCTTATGCAGAAGTTGACCTCCACTAAAACACCGCCCCATTGCTACAGCTTGAGTTTAAAAGTGTTGTAGCAGTCTCTGATATACATTGACAGCGTGCTGGATCGAGACGAAAGAGCTGGAGACAGCATAATCCCACGGACTCTTTAGTGCTACTGGTTCAAAATAAGTCGTTGTATAAGCTCACGACTTGAGGTACACATATTTCACGCACATTAGCCAAGATAGTAGCGTAAACGTGTTTTAGAAGCTAAAACAGATCTTTCTTGCACTTTATCACTGAAAATTCTATTGAACTAACACTCAGATGGTGTCTTTTAGATCACATTTACTAGACTAGTATCTAGTGAGTTCAAGATGTACAAGAATAAGACGAGTTTAGAATTACTGAATATATTCATGATATGTGCAAAATTATTTATAACGCAGCATCAAGACATTATCTCAAGCCAATCAATATTTCGGAGTCTACTCTAAAAGCACTTCTAGCTGTTGAAACATGTGATGCGGTAATGCTGTATTGATCAAGCATTAAGTGACCCTCAAGATAAGTTTGTATATCTGTCTTAGGACAACATAAATGCAGTGCCTCTCTAAAAACTTGAATAAACAATTTGCGGTCATTTGTTGCTGGGCGAGCTACATCTTAGGGGGGTTTTCCTTGAGTGCTTTATTGATTGACATCATTTCTCAGTAGAGCACAGTAAAGCTATGCGAACACACGCGCTCATTGTTCAGCCTCTAGCTTAAGATAATTCAAGTATAAAGGTTATTAAGGAAGCTATGCTAGACAAGGCGGAAGACGGTGCCTTTGGTCTAAAAAAAAAAATTCCTTTTGATATTAATGGCGACAAGCTGGATTCTTGTGCTTGGTTAGAGCCCTGCAAAGTTAATGCTAAGTTTGTCAAACTGAGGTAAATATCATGTGCTGAAATTGAAAGCTGAAAACATGTTAAGCATGTTTGCATGTGTTTTTGTCACTTTGGACTGTATTAAAGTAAACTAGGTCACCACAAACTCGAGCAATCGTGATGTGGGAAGGGAATTCACCGTCGCTTTGGAATAGCTTCATCCATGAACCATAATCAAATTAACCGAGCCGAATTCAGGGGTAAATGCTTAATCCAGTCAGTGTGGCTGAGTTGGGTGAGTAGAATGAACTAGACTGTATGTACGAATAGATATTAAATGCTGATGGTGAGCGTTCAAGTGCAAAAGGCAACTATTGACAGCTGTTACTCAGCAGTAGGTACTTAGCACTAAGCAGCCTGACCTGACAGGTAGCAACGTGGAGTTGTGATACCCCTGACTAGTGGTAGAGCTTAGCGAGTCCCCTGATACGTCATACATGTAAGTCCTGGACTATCAGAGCTCGCACTATCGAGGGAGCGAAGGGTTTGATGCGTTCGGCGAGGAATGCGCAATTGCGTTAGGTTTGCTGAAGTTCTGCTGTGTACATTGTCTGACTTGGGGTGGCACATCCAGAATTCTTGAACGGGAGGCTGTCCCGATCCCGACCCGGTTTAGTGGCTCGCTTACTAAGAAAGTGCTAACAACTCAATCGAGGGCTGCAGCACCCGAGGATGAAAGTACCACGTTATTGCCCAGACGGTTTAACAACCAGACACATAAGATTCGAGTTCAGCAGCATTTTCACCGCTATGCACAGGTCTAGATAACTTGGTATCCTATACGGGTGGCTTGCTTCCAGACGCCAGTTGATATTTCATTCAGATCTCGCTTGCGCAACAGTTTTAAAAGGGATAACCACTCCCCTAAGATGAGATAACGTACAACCACATAGGGAAAGGAAACATTATGTTACGTCTCATATAGAACACAACTATAAAGTTATACAAGTCTACAATCTATTGTGACCTATTCCTTGGTAGGTCTTGAATAAATTTAAATTCTTTTTAATCCTACCCCTGAGAGATTTGATCGAGGCCAATTGTGGATGAAAAGCTACACTTCAAGCACCAAACCAGCAAATCTTTCCACGCAACTTAAACCATAAGCCATGGGATAACTGTGCACATATAAGTACTTGAATTACTCGTTAGTTCTAGATGAACAAAATGAGCCCAAGAAAGTGGCCAGAAGGCCGCATGGTGCTTAGATTATATGGAATGGTCCGTGGTCATCAGTCATAGAGTGTCATGGTATGGAGGAGCATGAGGCTGAAGAATCGACCCCAGCCTTGTCCACTTGTTTTGGACACACTAGTACAGGCCCAACCCCAATGTCTTTTTCCTCTTCCCACACCACGCGTAATTTGTATTCATCCACTCTCCATCGACCACAAATCCACATTCATCTGTTACGCCAATCCATGCGATTCCATTAACACGTCCAAAGATCTTTGGACGCGTTGGGACATATCTGTAAGTCCTCCGCTGGTACTCTCCATTTTGCCATACCCCAGCCAAGGGCGTGGGTAAAGCCTTTCACAGTTCTTTTACCCTTCCTCCGAGCTCATACTCGCGGGCAACGCCCCCAGAAGTCGCGTAAATGGTCTCAAAACCGGCATAATATGCATCAAAAAAAGTCCAAGAGAATGTTGTTCTTGAGTTAAACTAACCAGCTCCAATTCAGATCATACCCCAATTTTGACGAACGAAGTGCATGCTTGAACCAGCAAAATGGTATTTTTCCTTACCTGCTTAAAGGTTAAGGAATTCCACTTAACACATACAGGTTCTCTTTAAACGAAAGCCAGTACAATATGTCAACAAACCTACCATTGAAAGAGATGACCAGGAGGTATAGGAAATGCCGGCGCATCTGCCACATACACATGCTAACTTCTTGAACAGGTCTGGCATATTCCACAAACAGGGGAGATATTCGTAGAGTACGAGCATTATCTCAGTCGGTAAGTAAATTTCGCCTCACGAATGATGGAAATTATGGCTAACGTGATGTAGGATGGATTTTTATAAGCAGGTTGGCTAATGGCACTTATCCGTCCTTATAGCAGTGTTCTAACATCACATAGCGCCGCTTCATCTGCCAAATAACTGGTCACTCTGGATTATCGTTCTTCGAAGCTTTAAAGAGCGAGGTATGGGATCTTGAAGTGGGGTGGAAAACCAGCATTCTGAGCTAACTATCTCACAGTTGGCTGGCGCACAAGAAGTTGAAGAAGCATTTCCAGAAGCCCTAAAGGGCCCAATATTGAGACGCGTCCAATTCCAAACCATTTCTCGAATCGATACCCTCGTAGATCTTATATACGACGAATACCGAGCCGATTACTACCCAGGAGAGGCTGTCACAGTACATGTGCTCACAGGCGAACGTCTTACTGGGATCGTACGGGATAAGACTAGATTCGGCAGCAAGCTTTTACCGGACGGCACGCTCGGCGCACCCTTTTCACGATATTTTGTCAGCCTCGACAACAGGCCTACCGAAGAAGCTGTGGTGGATGACGCGCATATCACCCGGGATCGCAAGATCTTCACCAAGCAAGTTCTACGCTCATTTATCAAGAAAACAGTTACCCGGGAGGCATGGACTGGTGCTCCTTGGTTAGTCAAGCATGACGTCGCTGCACAATATCATATTGACACTCGTGTCCCTCCGCATCTCCGCTACGAAAGTAAGGCTGCGGAGCGAAAGGCGAATCAGCAACAAAAGAAAACGGTACCCCCAGATTATGAAGGAATGGTCGGGAGTTTTCCAGGCAATGCAAATGGGCATGGTCGACTCCCAGAATTGAAGCCGGCTGCCCCAAAAAGCCATAAGAGCAAGCAGCAGCAAGGACAAGCTAAGAGTAAGCAGCAGTCATCCTTGAATCCTGCGCCTACTATCCCTACACATTCAAATCCTCCTCTCTCTACATTCCATCATCCCCGTTCCTTCGTTTCTCACACTTTTCAAGCCAACGGACAGCCATCTCGAGAGCCGCACTATGATGGCTTCCCAAATGGGTTTGCCCATCCGCAGCCAATTGCCTCGATGCCTCCAGCGCCTCCTCCACCACCCCCGATTAAATATCCCATCGAAGATTTGAGCGTGGCTCCTCGACACAACGGTCCTAAGAGACCTAATATCAAGTTTTTCTCTCAAGAAACTCCGCTCGACGTTGCTACGCTCACCTCTAAGACAGATGGAAATGGCATTCTCATGAAATCAGTAGGGTCACTGCTGGAATCCTGGGATACATTGAACGTCTATTGCGAGATCTTCAAGTTGGATTCATTCACATTTGACGATTTTGTGGAGGCAATGCAATTTTCTTCTGAAGATGTCGAGTGTGAGCTATTTGTTGAAGCGCATTGTGCTGCTTTGAAAATTCTTGTTGATTCGGAAGCGGATGGGGGAAAGGTCCAGATTCAACTGCCAAAGTTAGATGACGAGGAAGAAGATGAAGACTCTGACGAGGAGGAGAGTGCAGAACCAACACCAACCCCTGAACCAGAGCCGAAGCCCAAAGGTCGTGCAACTAGAAGTAGCTTAGCAAAGGCCGAGGCAGCGGCCCTACAGGCGGAAGCGCAAACGACAACACGTGAATCTACTCCTGAGCCAAAAAGCACTCACCGGGCTGCAGAAATGCAGGCCGAGATAAATTGGATCGAAAGGTTACAAAAACGTGACTTCAAGGATGGTGGTTGGCAAATTATTGTGGTCGGTCTACTACATCAACTTTCCAAGAATCCTCGTCAGACACAAGTATGCGAAGAACTCTTAAAAGCGCTTGCACCTTTAGACATGGAGCCGACGAAAGAGACTGCCCGTCTACAGTATACCAAACTTAATGTGAATCTTCGCATACAAGCACTACAAATTATCTGCATGCTGACTTCAGAAACAAAATCTGCTCGGGGATATATGGAACAGTGCAGTGAAGAGATGACAGTATTAAGAAAGGAAAAGATCAAGTGGCAGAGAGACAAAAAGGCCTTGTAAGTTGCCCCACCTCGCCTAGTTCGTGGTGATTTTCTGTCTCTAACACCCCGTAGCATGGAGGAGCTTCGCCTACTCAATGAAGAGAAGAAAATCCAACTACCAGCGAACATGCCCGCATCTCCAACAGTCGAGAGTAAATCACTCGATAATGATGTCAAAATGACTGATGTTGTTGAAGATGAGGCGCATGATTCTGTTGAAGAGGTAATAGACACCGATGACGATCCCCATCAAGGTCGGTACCTTCGTCGTGGTCAATATCGCGATGCCGAAAGAAAACGAAAGCGGGTGGTAGAGCAAGAGAAGAGAGAAAAAGCCGAGGCAGAGGCAAAGCTGCCAAAGCACACTAAACAATTTACGAAGCTACTGAAGGATATCTCTAAAAAGCAGGCGCAGCTCACAGAGTGTGAAGAAGAAATTGCTGTTATAGACAACGACCTTCGAGAAGCCGACTGTCCACGAACTCGTGTGCTAGGCAAGGACAGATTCTGGAATCGCTACTACTGGTTTGAACGTAATGGTATGCCCTACGCAGGTCTGCCAAACAGCTCCACAGCCGATGCAGGATATGCCAATGGATGTATATGGGTACAAGGTCCTGATGATATCGAGCGAGAAGGATACATTGAATTAGAGCCGGAAGTACAGCATCAGTACAGGTTAAAGTTCAACATGACGGTGCCAGAGAGAAAAATGCTGGAAGAGGGTACAACCCATGTATTTACAGCCCGCCAATGGGGTTACATTGACGAACCTTCTTCCCTTGACGACTTGATCCAGTGGTTGGATTCCCGTGGTCTACAGGAGATGAAATTGAAGAAGGAGCTCATTCTATTCCGCGACAGAATTGCCCACAATATGGAGAAGAGAAAGGCATACCTAAGCCCTTCTGCCGAAGACGTGGAAGAGAAGGCCACAGAATCCGGAAAGCGTATGTCGACCCGTAAGAAGGAAGTACCCGTCGACCCTACTGGGCAAAGATGTCTCGCCTGGCATAACAATATGGCGGTTGAAGAATTGGGCCATCTACATTCGGATCAGCCACGAGCACGAAGGCCGGCTAAGAGAGCTGCAGCTGCAATTGTGGTCGAGGAAGAACGCACAACAAAGAGTGAGCCTAAGGGCAAGAAGGAGAAGAAGGCAGCAGGGCGTCGTCGTGAATCTTGAAACACCAGTGCCATAGCGGATAACGCAAAGACCCCTTGGATCTGGTGGTTATCTATGTTTGAATTGAAGCAAGGAGTTAAGGAGATCATGGCATAGGCGTTACAACTAGGGTCAAATATATTTATTTGAATGATGGCAGGCTTGCTATAAGTCTTTAGATCATTGATTAGTTACCGTCGTATAGACAATTGCATACGTGGGTAGTATTACCTGGATTTGTAGATAATTCCAAAATACTCAAATAGCATTTTTACCTATTTAACTTATGCCACCTATTACCCATGGATACTTGTACAACTTCGCCGTAACTATACGGTGGATTGAAATTCATGACGCTCTGTAGCAGTAATCATGCAACCCTGAGAAAAAAGCTCATGGATTGTCCCGAATGATATAGAAGAATGTCGAGTAGCTACACTTTTCAAGTTTTCTAAATTGGGCCGATTTAATTGCTGATTAACTCCGAGACTAAAGCGAGTCACTAGACATGTCAATCAAATCATTTAGTTTGCTTATTCAATCAATCAGTTAATTAATAAATATATTATCACGCTGTGTGAGTCAATTACCAGTCCTCTCTTCAACTGATCCCAGGACGGCTGTGGCAGGTTCTGTCTAGTCGATTTAATTGGCAGCGTCCTTTACCTTAATGTCCTTGAACATACGCGTCCTATACAGTAAGCAGGAAAGAACTAGGCTTCAACTAGAGTAAATGGTCACCAAAAGGCAAAGCTAATGCGTAAAACCCAAACAAAAGCACACAGGTAAGATTTGGAAAAATACACGATTCATGCGGTTTGATGTATTTCCGCGACGGAGTTTCATGGCGAGCAAATGTCCAGCAGATGGAGCATGTTGTGCAGCCAATCACGTCGCCCAATCCTCGGAGTCGTGCGAGCGTGAAAAGTCCGAGATGGACTGGCCCATAACGTACAACCACCGTCTAGGCCGTATTAATGGTAAAGTCAGGAATAACATGTCCACCAAAGCCCCACCCTGGATCTGAAGATGGCCATAAGGCGACCGTCCGAGTCGACCATCCGGACTT
>Ga0247807_10000451_pt1 | contig 25545 bp, 25 predicted proteins | sample UWRJL074202C1_FD_179931 | JGI IMG/M metagenome (GOLD analysis project Ga0247807, IMG submission 179931) | Plant litter microbial communities from Arlington Agricultural Research Station in Wisconsin, United States - UWRJ-L074-202C-1 | ecosystem: Environmental > Terrestrial > Plant litter >...
CGGTACTGCTGCTTCTCTGCAAAACTGGCTCGAGATCCAGGATTTGCCGAAGTCATCGCGACTGTTGCTGCCGGCCTCGTCAGTTGGTGTTAGCGAGCCGTCAGCCGAAGGCAGCTGTGTACTTCCTTCAAACATTTTGGCAGCCTGCTTGCACGCCGGCCACCCAGCTTCTCACATAAGGGCTAAACCGCCGGTGGCCATCCTCATAACCTTCTGCCCGGGCAGATCCAGCAACTTTAAGTGCAACAATAACTGTTGCATGTGAGGCTTATTCTCAACATGGCGTTAGAAAACCCTCTGTCCCCAGGAAATATGATGTCTGCTCTATCTCCCTATACCGAGTTTTCTCTGTCGCCTGATTCCCCAGCTCAGAATTCTCCTCGCTTTCAGAACCTGTGAGCATTTCAGGCAGTCAATTGAATGATAGTTACTGACAACGAACAGGTCGGCGCGCAACTCAGCAGAATCGTCCTCACTCCACCCTACATCTTTTGATAGACACTCCAACACAATGTTCAGCCCTAGTGATATAGTTGGACCTTCTCCCGTCACATCCAATGGAACCGATGCAACTGAAATTGAAGATGAGGCATCAGAGGAAGTGCATGAAGTCGAAATGTCCCCGCCGAGCGTCCAATCTTCGGATTCATTGACTACGGTACGATAGATCATATACCTCAACGAACTTTGCTGACTTCCACCTAGTTAAAGAGACTCAGCACAGTTCTTCCTGAGCACCTGCGATCCTCACTGGAAGACGAATCTGTCTCGGTTATTCACGCGCCGGAAGGCTACAAGAAATTTGTAAGATCCTTAAGGAGAATTTCTACTCCTTTTTTTAACATAAGATAGTTTTCTGGAAACGATGCCCCACCGAAATCACCACCTAGATCTTCAAACAACTCGACCCCACGTCACTCCCCCCCCGAAAGATCGGTCGCGACAATGCCTGACAGATATACCCCGACGCCGTACCAGGAGGGTGACATCCACCCCCCGGCCATCAACCTAGATCTCAATGTGCCACAAGATAAAGTGAGTTTCGAGGTTGGCCTCTATAGTGGCCTTCAGTATCATGTACTGACAGTCTCAGAATCAACCAAAATCTCCACCCGCTATTTCCACAAATGTACCACCCGTTAAAGGAATGGAGGCTCCAACTCCCCGTGCTCAGACACGTCAAGAAGTAGAGGCGTTAACAAGTGGTCGTTCATCTAGCTTGTCTAGTCTCGAAGGTGAGTCGTTAAGCTTTAGAAACTATTCGCATCGCTCATGTGCCACAGGGATCCCCGAAGAACAACGCGAGGAGGACATCTTCGATCAAGTCTCCTCGCATAACTCAGATGCAGAGGTGATGGCATTGAAGACAGCACTTAATGAGTGTTGGACTTTGTGCAATACCCTGGCAAGCTTGAGTTCAATTCACCGAGAAAGAATATTCAGTTATTCTGGCACGGGCGATGCACATGAAACAGCTTGGAAATGTTGTTGGAAGCTATGTCAGAAGCTATACGAAAGTCGGGATGAAGACCACGACTTATATGTTAGGCCGACCCTCGATATGTGCCGAGACTTTTGTCAAGCTTTATTCGATGTTCGCCAACGGAAAGATGAGTTTGCTGATTCTGTACTAAGAGTCAGTTTTGAGCTAAACAATCACCTTTACAACACACATGACAGAAATCTTCCTGAAGCATTTCGGGAGAGGACGCTCGATTTCTACATCACACTTTGCCACCGCCTAATGAAGCAGCGAAATGAGTTGGCGGAGGAAACCGATGCGTTACTTCGAGCTTGCTGGTCTTTGGCGGAAATGCTCTTCAGTCTTCGTCAGAATAAGAAAGATGGAAAACCTGCAGACGAGGAGTTGCTTGGCTCGGCAGTCCAGTCTTGCTGGGAGCTATGTGATCTATTCCGGGAAGGATGGACTCAAGTTCGACCAGAACGTGGGACACCACGAGCATCCCAGACAACTTTCTCAATCGTATCTGATCAAATGAGCCGCTCTTCAGATCGTCCATCTTCTGTTCTTTCCAAACGAGAGAGCTTGTCATCATTATCAGAAAACCCGATACATCCCCCTACATCACGTAACAATACCCGTCAAGCACGGTACACTGAGCCGCCTGTAACGCCAGGTTGGATTCCAGAAACTCCAACCACAGAGTTTGAAGATACACCTATATCCCCAGAAGAAAACTCTCCAAACATTCCCAATATCCTCGTGTATTCTACGGAAGGAGGTAGAGCGTCGAATGCACGCTGGTCAAGTACCTCATCAGCCTATTCGCAAGGCAGTAACCATTCTACCAGCACCGTCACTTCGAGTACTCGGCCAGATGAGGACATCAATCTGACGCGTCTGAAGATTCTTATACTGAAAGCTGCCATGAACGCCGGTTTCTCCCGTACCTCTCCCACCTCTGCTACGCCAAATAGGTCCGACCCACCAGCTTTGCAGAATTTCGTCAAATCCCTCCCGAATGGAGCTTTCGGACCACTTCCAGCTCATGTAACCCTCTTCTCGGCATATAGAAATTTAGTACTCAGCGACTCCACCTTCCGGAGCGCGAGCTCATTACCAGGCATTGGAAAAAAGGCATCTGCCACAGATGTGGCGAAAAGTGTGGGCTGGATGATGAGAAGTGGACAATACACGTTCTTAAAGGATCTCTTCAAGCTTGTTTTTGGCTTCCATTTAGATGAAGCAGAAAAGCGGAAGAACGCTAGTATCAGCGTCTAGCGCAAATCCCTGTCACTGCAAGAATAGGAAGGAGACGAGTTGCTCATAACTTTCGAGGAGTGAGATAACGCAGTTCAGGAAATTAGAGTAAGGGGATGGAGAAGACGGCTTGGTGCACCTTCTGAGGGACGGTTATGCACATTTCTACATTCGTTCTTTGTTGTTTGGGGGTTTTTGGACGGGGATGAGGATATCTAAGTACGGATAACTATTTTCTGCTGTCTGTTGGAGCGATGCTTTGCGATAAGATACCCCTTTGGCAATGACTGGGCGTTTTTTAATTACAGGCGCTGAAAGAGTCTTTGACTATATTTTATGGCAATACAATATGAAACTTACATAGCTGTGCATGGAAATGAATCAAGAACACATAGTAACATATTCTGAGATGTTTTTATTTGAGCTTTGAATTCCGAGCCTCTGGCATAGAACTGCATACAGATCTTCTAGGTACGGGTATATCTATTTGATCCGGTGATATCGACCACAAACCTTACAGGTTAGAGGTATTAGATGCAGCTCTCAGTATATGCTCGTTCCCGGATTCAAATGCCTGCCAGCAATGATGGTCCTAAGTTCTAGTACCACGGCGACTTCAACGACGATGGCAACGATTGAATTACCGATAGCCCTCCTTTGCCAGGTGAAAATTGTAAGGAGTAGAGCCCTTGCACAGCTGTAGTTCTCGAAACTTTCTAACACATCCCACACGGTTCCGTGAGAGTTCTCTTGAGAATATCAGGGGAAAAATTCGATATAATGCGTTTTCTAACTTATGGTATTTGCCGCTACTGAATTTCGTCTGTTGATAAATAGGTTCAGTTTGAGGTCGAATTGTTAAGAACGGGATGAAGAATTGCGAGGAGTTATGCGCCATAGCCATCTTCAGGGGACTGTTTTGGATGTTCCATTCTTCTAACTACCATAGCTTAATCCATGATAGACCCTCCATGTCAAGAACACCACCTTCTTCAATTAACGAGACTTCTTAGATCCCATGCGCTACCCCTTCAATCATAGATGATTTGTAATTTCGTACGCTGGTTCAGCTTGGTATTTGTCAACTGAGCCAGTACGATTATTATCCTTAGGCGTTTGATGATCTATATTTCTGTATTCATACTCCCATTCTCCTAGAGCGAAGACTTAGCGAGGTTTCCTGAACTGCACGGAAAGAGAAAGGCAGGTACCCTCATCAGTCATACGTACACGATACTGCCTTATCCTCATCCCATGGTAAGCAATCTGAACAACCCATTGCTTAGACACCCAAATTGCCAGACCCGTACTTCTGGAAGATGACATACCGATCCATAGAATTTGCTCAGAGTCATCTAGATTCCCCCAACAAATGTTTAAGTGTTAGCGAAAAGATCTAAGTTGTGAGAAGCAAGGCAAGGGGAAGGAGACTTTCTGCCACCACGTACAGTTATTAGAGTCAAATGATGATCATGATGAGGTATCTGAACAGAGGGTTGGAGAACTCATCCTGCATTACCTTAGTGGAGCGTTCGTTTTTAATCGGCGGACACACTTGAGTATTCTATCTACAAGTGTGAGTCAGGACATTTTCATTTTAGACCGTTTAATCTAGTAGATACTTTCTGCAACGAAGCTGGCTGACAATATGAAGCCTTCACACATGCCACTGATAGCCGCTCCACAAGAACCAGCTCCTCCCGGTTGTAACTCTTCGACTGAAACCCCAACTTTACCAGCTTCTTTAGCATAACACGATCCCGGAAAGGATCCAACCTGTCCGCAGATGAAAATGGTCTTGTTTCTAGTAACCGAAGAATTCCACCTATCTTCAGCGCTTCACCTACGCGGACAAGTAGCTCTCTCTATCAAAATTTAGACCTTCAAATCTCATTAAAGGCTAGTAACCACATTCCGTCTGTCTTTCACTCGCAGGGAGAAACTCCCCAAATTGTCTCTTCGTCTACAGAGGCCATGCCAAAATCTGCAAAGCATCAGCTCCAACCACGTTTTCCAACAATAGATCCCCAAAACACTGATTCAAATACTGTTCCTGGCGGAAAAATCGCCGTTATAACTCATGAAGTTCGTCGTGTTTCCGTGAGTAATGGCAAACAGAGAGCTTCTCGCAAAGAACATGACTCTCAGGATAAGAACACAAGAAACGTAGAGCAACGGCAAAGCACATCGAAAGATAGCAGGAAAAGTACTGTTAGGTGAAGACGATACAAAACAGCACGTTAATCGAAAATATGGTAGAGAAAGAAGATTGTAGCTAAATTTGGCGCGATGTGCGTTCTTATGATTTCTTGGGACATGTTCTACAACTCATTTCATTCTTTCGATTTTCCATATGAGTAGTTGATTATGGTACTATTCACAGGCATTACTGCTCTTTGCTATTTAGTGAATAAGTTCAAGAACTATCGAGGGACTTGAGCAAGGTTTTGGTGGGCTTGAGGGTGTATGTGTAGGTCGATGTAAGGTTGACGAGTTTGTCAAAGTGGTTCGTCAAGGAAGCAGAGACCAACTCAAATCTTAGGATGAAAACGTCAACTGAAGTTCTATGCGTCAATACATAATCTATTTTACGCAAACATTGCTAGAGATTCTCACTTTATAAATTCGAAATGATGCAAAATATGAATTCTTTTCAAGTCAAATCTTAGCAGACTATGCATATCAAATTGCAAAATACATAACCAAGTGCGCAGATAAGGTCGTTAGTAATAGAAGGTTCACTACAGACTTGATATTTATCTATTTTAAGGAATCACGGATACATTAGGGATGTAGGAGCCCTTCTTATTCGTCCAAAGGTGATGGAAAGTTTGCGTCTAACTAGTAAGAACACTGTATACCACATTCAAGAATAGAGCAGTCGGCTACGTCCATTCAATTAGCATCTTTGAATGCCCTTACTTCCCACAACTTCGATAACCCCGATACCAGTCATTCCCGCCGAACAGCAGCATCTCTTCTTGATGCGTAGGACAAAATCCAGAAATGGGCTGTTGTTCTTCCTTATAATGCGGGCATCTTCTTCCCATATATACGTATTGGTATCTACAAGGAGTGCCATATGTTTGCCTAGGCTCAGAGCAGTTGCATGATTGGTAATAGGTAGCCCATTTGGTGCACATCTTAGCGCTGTTTCGTGTGTTGCAGTATGCGTTGGAAGTTGTCTTTGTTGTCTGGTGTGATTGAGGTTTGAGAATTCATTTGGCGGTTTAATGGCAGTAAAGCCTACTAACTATGTACAAGGATTGATTGTGTTCGTTTACGATAGGTATGTGTTGTGTTTATTATTCATAAGTTCTATTCACAGATTGTGCCACTAAAATGGGCTGCGGTCTTTGTTCCAGCCTTAGTAAGTACGACAAACCTTTGTTTGCAAGCCCACCACTTGGTGAATATTCATTGTTCAGTCCAAATCAAGGAAATATTTTAAGCAAGAGTTTATAGCTGTTAAGCCTCCTCTTCTAATCCTTTATTTTTCTTACCTGCGCCTTTCCTTTGTCCGTGACGTCTTCGTTTATACCCCCGAAAATTCCAAGCATCTGCCCACATTTAGGATGAGTTCAGCAGACTTACAACACACTGTGCAGCTCCCTACCCTACTATCATTTGTTAATCCGGAAGTCCTCAGCTGACAGAGAACAAACAATTTGTCCTTAGCAGGGAAAGCCTGGCTTGGGGAGAAGTGGACGCGGATGACTGAGTTTCAAAAGTTTAGATAACGCATCTTTCCTTGGGTTACGTGGCTTGAAGCATGTTTTAACATGTGCCCAAGTAGATGAGTTGTCAATTAATTTTCCCTTATCTGTTGTGAAGTTGACACTAATTGTTACTCTTTCCAAAATGTGTGTAATTCTGATCAGAGTCAATTAAGGCAACTTCCCCAATCCTCTAACCATCCAAACCCCAGTTTCATACCTACCACTAGCTGCTAGATGTAAGCTGTACAAGATTTCTATTAGGATATCTTCCTTTTCGGATGGTTTGTTTGTCAAGATGTAACCAATTCCCTAATTTTAGATTTCCTCTGAGCCCCTTTACAGGATCTCGGTTAGCTAGTAAATATTTAGATATCATCAGAGTCCAGAAGCTCCAAATATGCTACGTTTTGTATTTGGATTCGAAGATTAGTGCATACAGCTCGGTTATTTACGCTTTCCTTCCTCATAGAATGGGAGGTAGACCTGGTTAATTAAGATATTGGATAAGCTTGACGAGTTGAGGGGTACCTTTGTATGGAGTGACTAAGCGCAACATAATTTTAACGCCAAGGGGAAAATTCAAGGGAAATACTCACCAGAGCTCCAATAAGTCTTCAATATATGCAAACCTTGGATTTCGTATATATTTGTCATCGTTATTGGCGATGCTCTAGTTCTAAGCTACGCTTACTTCTCATCTGGAGGCGTTAGCCTTCCCTCTTTCAAGGCTTTCTCCTTCGCTTCAACTGCCCTTATTTCTTTTAGAATTTCTGGATACCACCTTTCACCCACATCCGGATGACTCTTGATGCGATTCCGAAGTGTCGCTTCTCCTAACGTCTTTGCTACTCCACCGCCTTGAAAAGTGAATTCCACATCATCTAACCTTCCTCCGTTGCGTTTTACTATCTGTCTCCGCATCTCTTTGATTTCCTCTGGAACACGGCCGACGCCACCACCATTATCTAGATCGTTCAGCTCCTCGAATTTGGCATCGAGGGAAACACCTTGAAAGAAGGGAACTGAGAATCGAGCGCCAGTTCCGGGAGGTGGGGAGAGCACGCGATGTGTTGTGGACATACAAACACCTTGAGTGAGTGCTTCCATACCTTGACCTATCGCCACCACCAGTGTTCCATCGATGGGCGGGCAGTCAATCCACTCTCCCTGTAGATTCTGAGCTTGTAGGCCCATGTGCTCCGTTACTTGTAGAAGATAGCTTGTCAACATGCTATCCTTATGCGGTCCAACTCCCTGCCCAACTCCCTCCAGCCCCAACTCCTGAAGATCCGGGTATTTTACAATCTTCAGTTTGTGTTGCTGGTCCTTTTCGAAGTATTTATTAAAAGCATCTGCCGGGAGGCCGATCGCCTCTGATATAAGAGATGTGAAGAAAATGCTGATTTTCCCCATCCGGTTAATATATTCAGAGTAAACAGGTTTGAAATTGGGCAAGAGTGATGCAGAAGGCCACAGAGTTGGGGCAAAAAGATTGCGATAGAGAGGCTGATCGGGGGTACGGACAGCGCTGTCCAGCAAATTAGCATTATAAACCATAAGCTCCAAAATGGGTACAAGATCCAAGAGTTACCGTAAGAGCAGAGACATAAAGAAGTGACTCCTACGGTAATTCCCAGATTTCAAACTCCTTTTTGTTTGGAAATGGCTTTGTACTATTGTAAGAAACTCGACATACTGGTCGGTGGATAAGTCTATTTGTTCTCGATGATCAATTGTCTGTGCAGTAATCTCTGCATCCAAACGGGAGTATCCCAAGAATGAAGGTGCAGTTTGCATCTCGATTTTAAGTCTACCATCGATCAATCTATGTTCCCATCTCGGCGTCTCAACTCGGGGCAAGTTAGGTCTGCGCACTTCTCTTCTACGGGCAAGTCAAAAAATGAGATGCCTTCCCTTATAACAGCCTGCGTAAGCTCTTCGGGTATGCCCACATTCTTGAGGTATAAGAAGCCAACTTCCAGGAGAGCATGCCGTAGGTCTACCAGAAACTGTGACTTTGTAGCTGGGTTTTTTGCCAAGGAAAGGTCTAATATTGGAATAGTGCTGAAAGACATCTTGTCTATATCAGTAGAGCGAGGGTGAGGGCATATGTGGAAAATAACATAAAGGGACAGATATCATATAGAAGTGAAAGAAAGAAAAAGAGAGAAAGATTGTGTAGAATACAATGTGGTGAGGTGACATGTATTGCGCCATGAGAAGCTGCCCCGCATATGTATTCGAATCACCCCACTCCCACTTTCAGCCTTGCAGCGAGTGGCTCTTCTCCTCCAAAACCAGAGGCACCACAGTTCTATTCTTTCTGTCAAGCTGCCAACCGCTACGTGCTGGAGAATCAAATGTCGGCTTGGCCATAAGAGTAGAGTTGATTACTATTCGTTGAAAATCTTGGTCCAGTCAATGAGTGCATATCGACCAAATAAGGGGGGGAAAGAACTGGACATGTCAAGACTCGCTGAGCAAGGAGGAACGGGAAATAAAAGTATGGAAGTGTGCCACAGACACGAAGCACATAGCTTTTTTCGTCTATGCTAAGTCCATGCCGATACGCCAACGCTGAAGAAACACCCACACCCGTCACTCATCCCATCATAATCTAATGACGCTCAAGTCGATTCGGCCGACTCAAGCAGAACTCATCTAACGCAGTCGCATCTTTGATATGAAACCCAAGCCTCTACTTCTTTGGTGGGGCTTCCTCGAAGTTAGGAAAACAATCCTTGATATCCTTGCTATGCTTATTTGTGGCATGTTCGGTGAGCCTATTGGTTCCAGTCAGCATTTCTGGCATAATGGATCGCTACAGCAAAAAGGAGGCTACATACGCCGGCGCACGGCTTGTTTTCAAGAAGGTCGCTTTGCAGATAATGCACTGGATGTCCATAGCCTTCTGGTTGACCTTCAACTGCGACTTGGCCACCTTAGTATCATCTCCCTTGCGATCCCGCTTAGAGGCTGCTTTTGCTCCCTACTACTTATCAGCTTGAATTGTTACAGATTGAAAAGAGGAAAACGTACGTTTCCCATTTTGGCGGTTTGTGGTAGGGTAGGTTTGGGCTACGAAAAGTTTGAATGTAGTTTTCTGTTAAACAATATCGTAAGAAGTCTGCGGAGGGAAGCGTTATTAATAGTAGAGAAGAATGTCAACACAGCCCGAAAATAAAAATGGAAAACTGCGGGTCTTACAGCATTAGCGCTCATCTTATCAGGCGGCTGGACCGATCTATACGCTAAACCTAATCTGGCACTACTATCACGACGAGACGCGATACGCGGATGCCAAAACCAAAACCAACATTTAACCAACTCAAGCAATAAAGCATACAATCGCATACAATTGCTTTACAAGCTGCATCAAGACTATCAATACCGTTAAGCTGATTACATTTGTGATTTTAATGAACTTTGGAGGACCAGACAAGGTGTATAACTGGTATGGCTACTACTACTACTACTACTACTACTATAGCCGACTCAATCACTTTAAATGATTTTAAAGACTTGTTGAGCAAATATCCTGCTCTTATCAAAACAATAGCCAAAAGTATGATTTCCAGTTAACTGTTGGATCGAGACTAAAGATGTTTAGCTCCAAAGGAAGGACAACCAAGTCTCGAGGACCTAGATAGGTTCAGATACATCGATGCGCCGTCGCGCCTTTCTGTGAAGACTGGAGCGAAGCAAATTGAACTCCCCGATATCGAAAAGTTGGTGCAATGGAAAATGTATGATCTTGTTCTATCTGTGATTCAAATGGGTTAACGAAAGTTGGTAGTTTCTGACCAGCTTCCTGACTGTGCCCCACTTTCCCCCCATCTCCTACAAACCGCTCTCGTGTCTGAAATCTACTTTTTTGCTTCTGTTATTGATATTAAGGTGTATGCTGTTCATGGATGCTAATTATACTAGTCGCCATGGAAAATTTCGGCCGTTTCTACCAAAGTTGGTGGCCTCGAACACCGAAGAAACTGCCGTGGAAGTAACAAAAAACGCATTTGCCTCATATGCAGCAAAGTCTGATGTTAAGGGTACTGTAACTATCATTGCGCAACTGAAAGGAATCGGTCCAGCGACGGCATCCCTCATTCTCGCCGTACACGACCCAGAGAATGTCGTGTTTTTCAGCGACGAAGCATACCACTGGCTTTGTGCACCAGACTCTGAGACAGCACCAGATCTTAAATACAACGCAAAGGAGTACGAAGAGCTCCACGCCAAAGCCAGAGCTCTCATGGCCAGGCTGAAGGTTTCCCCGATCGATATCGAAAAAGTGGCATATGTGCTTAAGCGCGAGATCGAGTCAGATTCGACAAAAAAGAAATCTGTCGGAAGACCAAAAGGACGGCAGTCGTCACCCGAGGACTCACCAAAGTCTGGTATACTTGCTGGCCGATCTCGAGGTCGTCCTAAAAAGGCATTACAATCAGTGATGTCTGAGGTTGAAGACTCCACGGAGGCGAACATTACTTCTACTCAAGCTGGTCGGCCACGTGGTCGCCCAAAGCCAGCATCCAAGCCCGAGTCATCTAAAAGTAAGCCAGAGAAAGCCACCACGAAGGAAGTATCCCCCGTCGATTCGAAAGCCACCGCCCGTAAATCTAAGCGGAAAGCTGACGAAATGGTTCCTGATGATAACAAAACTGCCCCAAGGCGTGGGAGACCGAAGGGGAGGGCGGGATGATGTTTATTCCAGTATCTCTCTGCAGTGTAATCAAGCTCTGGTGTTACAGGTGTTTATCTATTTCTCGGAGTCGGTGGTTCAAGAACTTGGCAGAGCCTTTACAACACAGATTTTCCGCACATAACATAGCGGTGTTCAAAATAATATTCATTGTCAAAGTCTTCTGCTACAACATAAATGTGCTAAGCAATTCTGATTTTTAAATACTCCTGCTTTGTTTCGACTTCGATACAAATAAAATAGTCAAAAGGTTATCAGGATGAATATTTGGCTTTGTCAGTGCAAGACACTTAGTAGATCCAAATATGTCGTGATATTAGTCAATCGGAATAATCATCATTATTAAAGATTCGTACATATAGAATGTGAACTCAATATATGGAGCGCTTAAGCGAGCCCCTGACTTGGTAGGTATGTGGCGTTCTAATTATCGAGACACTTGGAGATTTAAGCTTAGATGGCCGCGAATCTTCATGGTGGACTTGAAGCTACCGCGCTGTCAACATCCTGCTCTAGTCCTTAAAGGAGCAAAAGGGATTCATTTGTGAAAGTTGGGAAGCTAGGGTTTGTGAATTATCCAGATTGTGTTGGTCTGGAGTAAAGGTACGAATGGTACTTAAGAGATATGTAAAGGTAATATGGGTATGCTTCTTCTTAGCTAACTTTACCGCTTTTTGAAGAGCTGTACAAAGTAGGTAACTATCCTGGTGTCAGAATACGTTGGAGCATCAGTCATATTTTACCCTACGTTCAACGCGATAAGGCTGGAAATCAGAGGAGCATGTACACGTTTCAGGCTCTACAAAGGCAAGCTCCAGGGCAGTAGAGCTCAAAGATATGCTGAAAATACCTTGAAATACAGAGGGCGTGGGGAGGCATGATCCACTATAGCATACCCGCATCTTTGTGCAACATAGAGGAAATGCATCTGGCAGCTAACAAACTTCAAAGTCAAGAACTTCAATGAGCACAAGCTGTTGCATAAAGAACCAGGCGGCTCTAATACTTCGAGTCTAAACATACAGGCGCGTTGTGTCACGTTCTAAGGTTGCTCGCTGTTGATATTCTTGTGCGACTTAACTCACATGTCACAACAGTTGCCCAGCCTTGTACTGAACCTTTTCGCTGCAATTGTTGGCGTCGTTCCTTCGCTCCCCCTTTGGAAGGCTTAATGTTACATTATCCTTTTAATTTACTGTGTATTCGTTTCATTGCCAGAGGCATGACATAGAATCTATGTGTCAAACGTATTGATGATACAGTCATACCTACTCGAACACTTTTGGGCTGCAATGAATGGAGTCATAGACAACAGTGGTAAAGAGAATTCTTTGAAACTAAACTAACATCGACGGTGGATGATACAGATTATACAATAATCCTTGTTAACTCCACAATCCACCTCTTGCTAATTTGGATTCTAGCACATAGCCAGTTCCCCCAGAGCTCACCAGAAGGACGGTGGCTCAGATGAACGAGATGGAAATAAACGAGAAGAGGCAGGAGGTAATCAAGAAACCTGCACCTGCTTTTGAATTATAATAGTGGACAATGGACTAACTGGCATCAACGTAGAGTACACAAATGAGCTCCCCAACCTTACCTCATATTCCACGCTCAATACCGATATTGCCTCTCACTAGACCAGAAGTCACCAATCTTGCAACAGCGCGCCCAGTTCTTTCACTATCAATCCCAGACACCGTAGCATTTTCCTCTCTTGATCCAACAACATCTATCAACCAGCAAACAGTAGGCGCCTTTGCCTCGAACGGGATCGAGAAAAACGACAATAATGACTCCGATAAATCATCGATCTGTGAGTCGCCTGTATGGTATAACGCTGAAATCAAACAAAAGAAGAAACATAAGAAAATGGCGAGAGACCAACGAAGGAAAGGAAAGGAGATAGCTGAGAAAGATGCTAAGGTGAGAGCAGAGGCAGATGTCAAAGTGGCCCAAAAGCGTCTGGCGAAGGCTCCCCCTGTCGACAAGCTCTCAAAGACTGCACCAGGCTATCAATCATACTATTTACCACCAACACCTAATCTAACAGCTCCTGTTGCTGATAACTACTATTCTGAGAGAAGAGGTGTTTCAAGTAGAGAAAATAGCGGCAAAGATTTTCTACCCAGCGAAGACGAAGAGACCCATCTCCACCACACTCCCAGACGCACAGGTTTCCAAAAGATCGATTCAACGAGACACGTTGATGGCTTTCTTGGAGGCATGAAACTGAAGCTGGCGCAAGGAGATACACATGAAAGCCTAAAGGAGCACAGAGAGAAAGAAACTCCAAATCAAGCTCCAAACTCTGCAACAAGCAGCTCAGCTAAAGAAAGACCAATACCTCCTTTGAAAAAACGTAAGCGTCTACAGAAGATGCGACGCCATGATACTAGGGAGCTAAAGGACATCCCTGTTGGTCTCGGCCGCTTGCAACAAGACAAAGATATGGAGTTTGCTGCGAAGATAATGGTTAAAACTCTTGAGCAACCATCTATTAAGAATGATAGTGCTAAACCAGAGCACGAAATCAATAATTCAATTATTGAAACTTATTTCCCGAACACAACAGTTGATCAAGTAACTTCTCAGGACCAGGATCCTGCTAATTATCGCCAATCAGAAGTAGTTGGTTCTCAAACAAATGATTATAGGTTTGCGAAGAAAGCCGTTAAGCCCTCGAGCAAAACAGGTCGATCTTCCGAAAGACCTCCTATCAGCTATCGAGAACCTGCGATTCTTAATGCCGGAATAGTTCGAGGCCGATCCCTGACAAAGCGAAACAGCTATGCTGCGCATCCTCAACAAGATACACAAGATAATTGCATTGATATAAAAGGGGACAACTCTTCCAAGTCTGAAATGTCCCATGGTTTCTCTCGAAATAGATCCTGGTCAATTCGTAGTCTTAGTAGACGAATGAGGAGTATATCGAGATCAAGAGGCACGGCTAGTAGCTACACCGAAGATGTAATGGCTAACAACAAAGATATTCACTATGAACCTGGGTCAGATAATACCACAATTATAGCACAGACTTACAAAACCAAGTCTGCAACATCATCGATTGAGCAACAGCTAAAGCGCCGTCGAGGACTAACGCATCTCAACCAAATCATTTCCTTCCCAGGTATCAAAACTGCCGCAAAGTCCGCGTTTTCAAAACACTCCCATTCTTCGAGTCTAGATGGGCGAATCGACGGAGAAGCAATAAACAATCTAGAGCATCCACAAGCTCAAAAACTTGTTAAGCGTGCTTATTCCAATAGAACCACTACAAAGAAAGACTTCCCTAAAACGAACAATCTAGCTGCAGATGGTATATCTCCACAACCTGTATGCAATTTAGCCTCGCATAATCCACTTATGACTCCTCATTCAGGGTTTCCAGGCGCCGACCACAATGCTCCACACATACTGCCGCACGAGCATGGAAATAGTTCATTCGAGACCACAAAATCTGGAAGAATCTCAATGTCAGCAGGAGAATCTGTGAGGCAGAATATCACACCAACACCAACGACACCTGCTAGCTCAAGGCCTCAATCTCAGAAGGCTAATTTTCTGGATACAAGTCAAGCGTCTAGCTTTCCTCAAGCTGAATTTGAAAACCTGGTCGAGCCTGCGAGTAATTTGGAGAGCTCAAGGAGTTTGAGACCACGCCCTGGACTTGACAGTTCTGATACCATTTTGAGCTTAGTAGCATCTAAGGAACTCACTACAATCAGCAACAGTAAAGGGACTCACTTGCAAGATGCTTCGATCCCAGAAGCTGTGGAAAAAAATCTCGACCGTAAACAGTTTCCTCTAAGCAGAAATTTACAAGATCTGAGTGACTTCGATTCAAGAGAGCCCGATTCAGAAAATATTTTACTTGGAAAAGACGATCCTAAGATTGTTCTTACAAAAGACACACCAGTGCCTCAGCAAGATGGCAGTGGCATGATATCCCCTGGTAGACGTTTTCGAGGAGCCAAAGTCTCTGCATTGGCAACACCAAAGATTCGGTTCCCTAAAGTCGGGGAGCCTACACAGATGTCGAAAATCAACCCCATCGCTAAGATGCTTGTGATCTGCTGCTCGTGCCGTTACTTCCAAGACATCCCATCAAAGCTCTACGAGCTGATGGCGAAGCCAGATGATTTGGTCAAGGACACGGAAAAAGGCATCAGTGGTGTGATTAGTACCACTGTCAAATGTCCGTGGTGTGGCCATGGGATGAGCACTACGTGTTGCGAGGGCTATACCGGAGTGGTTTATTTGACAGAACGCCTGCATTGATTTGTCGTCGTTTTTGTCAGCGCGTATGCATAATTGAGATCTAGGGAGTAGGCGTTGGTATCTTTCCTTTTCGGATCAATTAGAACTGGCTTAAATGTGTTAGGAAATGAACAGATGCATAATGGGGTTAATGATTCTCATGATAAAACGAATCGACGAGCACATAAAATAGACTTCAATAATTAGGGAGGTCATACACAAAATGTAATGAGTATATCAGGACATGTCTTAAAACATTGCCCAATTGACTTTCGTTTCTATAGGATGCTCTAAGTTTCAATGCAAGGCTCCTCTAATACCACAGGCAAAACTCAAATTCAGCTCCTGTGCAGCTCCTTCACGCTACCGACCCCAGAATCCAGAGCGTTCCTATCTTCCTCCAAAACCTCCTCGATGCCTTTAACCTCTCTGTCCTCGGTCTCCGAGCTGCTACTCCCAAGGTCACTTCCTGCCTCGGTGCAGCCTCCACAGTCACAATCAAAACCATAGAGCCTCTTCAGATAATTTGGTTTGTGCCCATAATCCACACACACCTCTTCGCCCTTCATCAACTTCCAGCGGTTCCAGAAAACGATGCGTCCGGTGCTCTCTTTCCATACATAGCTGGTGTTTGGAACACAGCTATGGTTGATCCGGGAAGCCGTCTCGAACAATCCGGTGGCCAGGTCGTTCTTGATGGAGTAGCCGTTGCTGTAAACAATACTACGAGCAAGCGACTCGTTTGGATTACGGGAAAAGTGCGACAGGGACAGGAACGAGGCGCGCTGCGCTGGAGCCAACGCTGCAAGGGAGACCTCGAGCGGGTCAACCCTTGTACCGGTGTCTTGCAGGATGATGAGCGGTGCCTCGGAGAGCAAAATCGTGTACGGTGGGATATCGGCGGTGGCGAAGATGCCCAGACCTTTTCCTTCGGTGGCCAGAACTTCGATGACACTCCCGAGCGTGTCGGGGTAGCGGAGTGGTGGTGGACGGAGGTTTGCTGGGGGTGGAGATGGTGTTCGTGGCGGTTTGGAGTTCATTCCACCGTTGAATTCTTCGTTCATCGTGGCAGTGGGTGGCTGGAAAATTGGCGTTTTTGTTGCAATCGTATCGATTATAGTTGTAGCTGATCTAATTCGTCGTTAGATGCTGTTGTAATGTTGTCGGTCCTATTCTGAAAACCTATTAGCATGTATTCCAATGTTAAGTTGAGGATCTTCTTCCAAGGAAAGGTCCTCTTAATAGGTTGCCCAGCTGACGGACTTAAGTAAACATTCCTCGAACTGTTTAAATTTTGAAAAGCCAAAGTTGCAAGTTAGACATGTGGAAAGATGAAGAAGTCAAGATTGAAGATTGAGCAGATATGAAGTGATTAAGCTGAGACCTTGCCATACAAAAAAGCACGGATCAACAAGAATTCAATCTGGTTCTTTGTTTTCTCCATGGCTGTACAAGGAGTGGCTGTTTCATTACCTCTTCTGCTTCTTGTCTATTAAATTGGCTCTCTCGCGCCGTCGACCAACACTCTGAGTATGCTTGCTTGGTTCTGTGACCTCCATGGGATTGTCGCCAGCTCAGTGGACAAGAAGCAGATGAGACAGAAGCCTAATAACAAAGAGCGATGTTTTAGCAGTATCAGCAATAGCCACATATCCCGAGGTCTGAGATTTTCAGCCCAGCGCAAGATACAACTCCTAAACATGCGCTGCAACAATGTCGTAGGAGCCTACATATTGACATAACGTGCTACTAGAACGCTGCAGCATATCGCATAGCTGTTGATTCATGACCTATCCTATTAGGATGATAAACATGGAACAGTCCAAGCTCCTGCTAAAGCTTGCTAAGTTAGGTAGTGTACTAGTGACTTGCACAACATCACCTTTTCTGTCGGTGCCCCTTTCCGTCGAGGGTACTGCTCCTGCTGGTAAACAAATAACATACGAACTTAATATAGCAAGACTCGCTGAAAATCAATGCCAACGAAGTCTTCATTGTACCAAACTCCTGCTAAAAAATCAGAATTTTAACATAACTGAAAAATCAAAATGCAAATGCAAAAAATCGACATTATGTAGCGCTCAAGATACTTTTCTTCTAGAGCATGTGTTGCCTAAATACACAGTTTCGTATCATAAAGAAATATGCTAAGATTAGTTGTGTGTTTTTAAACAACTCTCGGCTCGTGTTATTTTGGCTACACCTATGCCACTGACATCCTGAGCTGCTTCTATTCCAGAGAATGGTAGTTCAAGACCACACCCTGCCAAACACCACACAGCCAGAATAGTATTTCCACAATACCCATAACGTACACTTATATTACACGTACTTCCTATGCTCATAATGCCATGCCAGAATGCTGAACGCCATATGCAAACAAATCCCAAACTCCGTCATATGCAATCGCTTTCAAGTATGTTACCGGTGACGGTCTTTGCTCAATTGACCATCATCTTTGGCGGAGAAACCCCCAACCCGTTCAGCCCTTCTCACAACGTCTCTCCCTTTCTCTCCGTCTCTATCCTCGATCGGTAATCCCCACCACTCGCGATGGAACTTCTCTTGCTCTTTCCGTCTTTCTTCACGCTGTTCTCTTTCTCTCGCGCGCGTCATCCGCGTCGCGAACCATTCTTCTCTGGCGGCATCTTGTTCTTTTTGCGTGGCGTGAGCAACCATACATGTATTCATTGCTCGGTTCTGTGCGCGGCATTTGAAAGGGGCTGTGACAGTCCGTCCTAGTGCGCAATCGGCGAACACTGCACTCGAATTTAGTCTCGCACCGGAAACCCCAGAATATCAAGGAATAAAAAGCACTCACACTTTATCTCGGCAGCACAATATCCTCTTACACGTGCATGATATAATTCCCTAACTTGTGCTTCTTGTCCAGAGGATAATGGCAACGGATTTCTCGAAGGCATTGGAAGCCGAGGCGGTGGCGCCTCGTCTGGTGTTTTTGTAGACGACACCATGACTGCCATATAAAAGGAATGATGGAGCTAGAAAACGACAGAAACAAGGACTGAAGCTCAAGTATGAGTTTAGATATCGGACATTTTCTGTAGAGGTGAGGTCAAGCTTCAATCTAGCTTGACGGCCGCTAGCGTCCGCATGTGCCGAACGGTGGGGCTAGAATTTTGCAAGGCTGAAGATTGTACGACTTGCATGCTAATATTATCCACGACTTAGAACTACCATAAAGCATAGTCACGATCATGTCTTCCTTCCGCAATGCCATACAACGAAAGAACCACCGTGAAAGGGGTCAACCAGAAGAACGCGCAAAATGTAAGCTTAACTCTCCACTCCAAAAGACGTTATCATAATGTTGGCCGCTTTTCCATATCCAAGTTTTCACCATACTGACTTGCTGCTAGGGGGTCTTTTAGAGAAGCATAAGGATTATTCAGCCCGTGCCCGTGATTTTGGAGTAAAGAAAGCAAAGCTCAAGGCATTGAAACAGAAGGTGGCCGAGAAAAATCCAGATGAATTTTACCATGGCATGTTAAGCTCCGCCGGGCCATCCTCGAGAGGGAAGAATCGCACAGGAACCGTGAATGGCGACCGCGGGAATCAAGTTTTAAGCACAGAGGCTGTCAGATTATTCAAGACTCAGGACTTGGGCTATGTAAGGACAGCGAGGAATGTGGTGGCAAAGGAAGTTGAAGAGTTAGAAGAAAAGGTTTTGGGAAGGAGGAGAGAAGGAAAAAAGGTGGTTTATGTGGATGGAGAAAATGAGCAGATGGAGATGCTTATAGACAGCGATAGCGGGTCTGAGGACGATGAGGAGGAAACACAGAAAGAGAGTAAGGAGGCAAAGAAGCTTAGGAAGTTACAAGAGGCGGCAGCAGAGAAAATGGAAGCAAGATTGGAAGCGGCGCGTATACGACTATCTGCGTTAAATGAAGCGGAAGCTGCTCTGGACTTACAACGAGCTAAAATGGGGAAAAGTCCGACGGTGGGCGGCATCAACAAGCAAGGAGTCAAGTTCAAGGTTCGAGAACGCAAAAGATAGCTAAGATCTGAAGGGAAAAATGTAATTGGGTATTAAATTGGCCAGACATCGTACATGGCGAAAAATATGTGCATGTAGATCTGTGTGAGTAATTCCATCGACAAATTGTGTCGACTACTCGTGGCTGAATGGGTCTTTCAAAGATCACCTCTTATTGCCAGAGCAAGATTATTCAGTGGCCAGCTGAGGATATTTCCAGCCTTCATCTCTGGCCCCCATATAGCCAGTACTGGGCGTGAAATCTTCGTAACATATCATATCCGTCATCCCTTATATCAGAAACCCTAAGCTCCAGTCGCCATATGAATCATTCCCATCCATTAAGAATATCGAAATCAGGACTTCGATTTACTCGTCAAACACGAACTCAGCCAGATAATGATCTTTGCAATACCCTTGAAAAACACCGTAATAAACCATATCACAAACTTCAATAACATCCAAACCAAACCGAAAAATCCTGGGATTTTCTCTTCATCCTTCATCTTCTTGTCCTTCCCTTTCACCTTTTCTTTAATGCTCTCCTGACTCTCCAGATCCATTTCAAACTCCTCAATTTTAGCTTCTCTTTCCGTATCTCTGTCTCGCTTCCCGATCTTTGTGAATTTACCCATACCTATTATGGGCGATCTTACAGATTTTGGTGATGATGGGCTTTGTGGTGCAAGCGATGGTGGTGCTTCGAAACGCTCGATTTTTCGTTCTTTATCATCGGCTGCTGCTGCAAGTAGTACTGCACATACAGCGATGTCGACGATGTAAAATGCTTCAATGCGGCTGGCAACTGCAGTGTCAATTTCCAGCGTTCCACCACCAGCTCCATCTTTGACGAGCCGGACTAAGTTCCGTGGCATTTCCGGGTGTTCTAAAGTATACTCGACTCGTGACCAAGCTGGGGAAGAAGCAACGCAGATTACAAATGGTGTGCTGAGGGCGGGATGTACCAGATAGTCTGAGATGCGTTAGCAAAATGGATCAGGTGAATAGATCACAAGAGTACAATGATGCAGGAGGGCAAACATGACTTACGCTTCTTGGTGTCTTCATCCCAGACCAGGCGTCCGCATTCGCGCTCAGCAGCAGCCATTACGGATTCGACGTCTGATCGTTGGGTAGGGTTGTTCGCCAGGTCAATCACCATATTCGAGGCAGCTCGGGGATAAAGCAGTGCAACAAGCCCATCATTGGGAGGCAACCTCCGTGCTGCTTCCTCGAGCGGCGTGCCTAACACCTCAACTCCTGCGTCAGGTTTTGATGTCCGGCGCAGCATTGACGACTCTTTGATTGTCTTGTTGGGATCATGACGCATCATAGTCATCTGTGCAGAGGTAGAGGTTGGGACAATACGTAGAGTGTAGAATGGTTGAGTTGCGCAGGAAAGAGTGTGGACTGGTTCTTCAGCGGAGGAGTTTAGCTTCAAGCAGAAGACTCTTCCTTCTGAGTTTGAAACTCGCCATCCATTGACAACTTTCCACAGCTCCTTCATTTCTTCCACAGTAGAGGGTTCCAGTACTGGTTCTTCCGATATCCCTCTTGGAAATCTGCCAGGCGATAGGCCTATTGCCATTGGACTTGCTACAGGAGATCTATCGTGTAGACTTGGAGAGTATGGCCGTCTATTGATGACTTCGCGAGGGATGTGTGTAGGACTTGCTTGCGTGGGAAAGTAGTTTTGATACTCGAGTGGGAGTTCTGGATTGTACCTAGGGAATATGGAACGAATTACTGGCTCCTCTCCTCGTGGCGGTGACTCATTGAAAGGGCGCTTTGCTATTGAGCTGTGCGATGTATTACTGTTGCTCCGTACCAGTGTCGGTGCTTCTGAAAATGAAGTGTGCGATCTCGGCATTTCCGTGGGCTGATATGATGGCCCAGGAATAGTTATTGGTGATGCTCTTCCGACATTGTGAGCTAGTCTATTTCCTGTTGATGATGATTGTGATGTTTCTGGCGAGGACTGGTGTTGGTCGATCCTCCCAGAGAATGAGGGAGTTCTGGGTCTTTCAACCGCTGATGAGGGAAGGTCCTGTTGTACGTTGCCATTCCGTCTTGTGCTTGGTTTTCTCGCCGGCTTTGCTTTCTTGGGAGGTGGTGGAAATAACTGGAAGCCCATGCTCACAGGTTTCTGGTCTGTAGGGGTCGACATCTTTGGTCGATAGCTGAGAAACAGATGACCCTTCTTTGCTTTCGGTTGCCTGTTTCGCGATATTCTTCTGTCTTTCTTCTGAATTTCCCCTATTCTGCAAACCACAAGACCGAACTATAGCCCTGAGATACCAAGTTTCTTCACTTCGTCACTTTGTCACTTTGGCTACTGCACCTCACAGAAGCATATCAGAATCTCAAACCACAGAACCTACCGGTATGGATCGAACAAGGAGTACAAATTATGAATTGCCATACCCTACATACATATACATACCAAAACCTCCCCTCCATAATCCCATGCCTACCACACCCGCCAGCCAGCGGTTATTCGACAGTCTTTTTTGGGCGTGCAGAGAGAAGCATGCAGGATTAGCGCCAACATAGCGAGCAACAAATAGCATCAATAGCGCTAGAAATAGAAGGCTTGGCGATTCAATTGGCGATGTATGAATGGCGTGTGCCTTACGTGGGTGCAGCGGTACGAAGTATAATGCAGGTGATAGTCGTGGTTATTGGGTATCGCCTATACAGACCGCCCCACTTCCTGGGGTTTAGCCGCCTGAAGAAACAACCTGTACTCTCGGAGACCGCAAAGGTGGACTGATTGCGGGGATTTAAATTATGAGGTTGATCATTGAAAACGGGATGAAGGCAAGTGTGGGTGTGGAATATGTTAAATCCGGTGCGACCGGGAGTGTAGGTTTGCTGTATGTGTATTACCAGAACTTCGGCCGGGAGTTCTCTACTGGTGGAACAACTAGAGGTTCAAAACAAATCATACAAAGCTAAACATCAAATAGATCAGAATCTGCTGTGTCGAGACTCACTGTACGAGAGCTTGAATTGATAGGCAAAAAACTCGAGGCTCTTGGACCGCTTGATGCCGTCTCTATGCACAGTAGAGTCAGCATATTCAGATCCTAATCTAGCTAAGCTGGACCCGGCTTTAATAGCTTTGTCATGTCTCACCTCCGTGTCAAGTTTGAAGGCCCAATAACAAATAAGCCTTCTTTAATGAGATTTTTGATATGTTCAAGCATCACCCTATCCAAATACATGTTAGCTCTTCATCGAGGCTATCTAGTGCAATGGACAACTTCATATTGCTTTGAAAGCATCGCCTTGCTATGTGCTTTGATTACTAAAGGATTGCAGATAACATGTAGGAGATCACTTCCATGAGTAGAAACGATGGTTATCTTCTAGGTCCGCCATACTTCCAGAGCTGTCCTTCACGCTCACTCACTAATAGTCATCACGTGACGCCATCCTGTCCTACAAAGCACCATCACCGCTTTCATGATGAGAGGAAAAGAGTCCATAGACAGAGTTTTCACAATGATCCAGACTAAAGTTCAGACTGAAGTATTAAAAAACTTTGCATTTCTCGTGCTGGGAATGTTACAGTAAGTTTAGTCGTGGGAACAGATTTAGATTATTGCCCCTGAGCTGGATCGCTAAAGCTCGCTTAAGTGACTATTGCTCCTCTACTTAGTTGTACATTTTCCGTTCTCAAATACATGAGATAGAGATCTTCAGACAAGCTTGGAAATATACTTGAGTTGTACAAAACAGAACCATCCTGCGAGGCTTTTGGGCTTGAATTCATCATCGTCGCGCCAATCTCGATGACGGCTGAGAGACAGAAGGGCAATAGCGATGGAATTTGCTCCCGCAAATCACGAAAAGAGAAAATAATTGAATCCTAAGGATACTCCAGATTTGACAAGCTTCTCAGCAGGCATAGCCAAATCGACAGATTAACGATCGAATAAGACAGCAAAAGGTAAACCAAATCTAATGAATATAGCGCAAGATCTAGCTGCTTGGTAACTCACAGGTATGGAAACAGGCTGGGACCGATTAGCTTTCAGCATGGGATGCTGCAGTCAATAGCAGATTCAGGAGACAAGGTAAATTTCGAAGCTTAGTAGCATATCATAACTTCCCAAGTTAGATACGAGAACGAGATTATGTTAGGGAAGGATTTGTAGAAAATCGTAAAAAAAACCAAACTGAAGCAGGGACTATATGTGCGGCCGCATGAAAAATTAGTAAGGTGATCAACATAGGAGCTGGTCATTTTAGCGCTTCGTTACACAGTCAAGAGCAGACTTCGACAGGACATGTTCGAGATCTTGGTAATTAACAAGCAACATCAATCTAGAAGCTCCACACAATGTCCCATGTCATAACGTCATAACCGAAAGAGTTCTTGCTCATTGTTGCTATACAGTTGACACGCTCTATAATAAGTACACTATGGTATGACGCCGCAAAAGAAAGGTCGTCCGCGAACCAGTCCATTGGATCCGTTCCAAAATACATCAATAGTCTCACTTCCCTATAACCGGGCCTTTTTTCTACCGAGCTTTGTTTGAGACACCAGCACCAATGACTCCCGGAAGCTTCTCCTCCCCAATGGCGAAGAGCATCGAGATTGCCCAAGCGACTAAGCCAACCAACACCAGGGAGAAGGTTGCAAGGAGCCAAAACGGTCCACTCACATCTTCCTTCTGACAAGCAGCACCTCCCCAGTAGTCTAAAGTAAAAGCTTCCTTCTTTGATTCTCCTACTGTGAAATTTCTTTGGGTTGGTGCACACAGACATGCAAAACACCCGTTCTTTTCAGTCCCCGACTTCCTGTAGCATTTGCCATGTCCTGAACAGCTGTTTGTTGCGTTGTTACAGCTATCGATGGATGTGTAGCAGACAGCAGGGACACCAGTGATAGGCTTTGATGAGTTCGATGTCCCTTCGGGCTCTGATTGTGATGTTGTAGATGATGGAGATAGAGCTGCAGGCTCGGTCATTGGCTCCTCAGCCAGTTCTCTTATTTGTAGGTGCACCTGAGAAGGCATTGAGTAGATACCGTATGGATCTGAAGAACTTTGGGCTGATCGGGCAGACTCCGGCATGAAAATAACCATAAGATTTATTTCCCCGTTATTAGCCTGTTCTATTAGGAAATCTTTCAATTTTCGTAGTTCCTGAACCGATGGTGACTAAATCCAGTCATTAGTATACCTCAACTGTATAACTGAGAAAATATTTACCTTGGCTGCCAGATCAAGTTTCCATATCATAGATTCCACAGTCTGGCATTTTGAGGTGGAGGGATCAATATATTCCTCGATAGCACAATTAACAGTGGTTGCTCCCACCTGGGTCTGAAAATCCTCTACCAGCTTCTGAGTCCAGCTCGATGAAGGTGGGCTCCTTATCTTAAACGCAGCCTCGAGTGACATAAATGGTTTCGCAAGAGGGAGAGCTGTTGACATGGTGACGCCTTCAACTACCAAGACTACTTCCCGCACCTTGCTTTGTCCAGTCGTATGGAGGCTACCGAACTTATTTATGTCTTGGATCCAACTAGCATCTTCGATACTATGATATTGCGTCACGTCGAGACGTTGAGCGATGATCAATCGCGCTTGCTCTGGAGAGAGTACTGGAGGTTTCGCTGAGCTAGGCCATTCTCCCTTTTGGAATATATAAACACCCGCATCCTCGGCACCTGCGCAGACCGCGCTGGCAAGCACTGACAGCCTTCGCAAAGTTAGTATATTGGAGATCTGGTGGCACGATTTGAGCCTCTCTATCGAGGTCTGGGGCTGGAAGCCATGGGCAATCTAACTCTGTCCAGCTCTTCACAGGTCGCTCTGCATAATGGAATTCAACTTACAGCAATCCTAAGGTAATCTTCATGATTGTGATGTCAAAGTGGTTGTTTGTTCTGTGTCAAGCTCCAGCAGTAGGCGGTCGCATAGGAGCCAGTTATCATGACGGAGCGGAATAAAGTGTGCCCGCGATTGGGCTAGACATAATTGTGATACCATCACTTATCCCATCATACTCCTCTATACTACCTAGTCGCAGACACACTGTTGAAACACCCTTAGCTTTTTACAAGTGTATTTTACAACTTTGCTAATAGAAAGCTAAAGCCCATCAGTCTATTTTACTATTT
>Ga0247807_10000453_pt1 | contig 25421 bp, 27 predicted proteins | sample UWRJL074202C1_FD_179931 | JGI IMG/M metagenome (GOLD analysis project Ga0247807, IMG submission 179931) | Plant litter microbial communities from Arlington Agricultural Research Station in Wisconsin, United States - UWRJ-L074-202C-1 | ecosystem: Environmental > Terrestrial > Plant litter >...
TCAAGCGATATTAGAAATATAGCGATCATTGCCCACGTGGACCACGGTAAGACAACATTGGTTGATGCCATGCTGCAATACACAGGAGCAATCAAAGCTGACGGAGGCTCAATGGACTCTAACTCAATCGAACAAGAAAGAGGTATTACTATTTATGCTAAAAATGCATCACTTACATATAAAGGACACAAGATCAACATCGTGGACACGCCAGGTCACGCCGACTTCGGTTCAGAGGTAGAGCGCGTACTTCGTTCAATCGATACTGTTCTTCTTTTGGTTGATGCCCAAGAAGGACCGATGCCTCAAACACGTTTCGTTCTTAAGAAATCATTGGAATTAGGCCTTAGTCCAATTATCATTATGAACAAATTGGATAAGCCAGCTGCTGATCCACAAAAAGTTCATGACGAGATTCTAGAACTATTTATCGAGCTAGGAGCAAATGACTCACAACTTGATTTCCCTGTTGTATACGCTATCGGACGAGATGCTGTTGCTAAGAAAGAATTAACAGACGAGTTTGTTAACCTTGACCCACTATTTGACGAAATTCTTTCACACGTTGAAGCTGCAAAACCTTCAAGAGAGGATGATGTATTCGTTGCACAACCATTTAACCTTGCATATGACAACTTCCTAGGACGTATGGCTCTTTGCCGCGTATGGAATGGTTCAATGGAAATCAACAAAACTGTTCATATTTTAAATAATGACAAAGCCCCAAGAACAGGAAAGATCATCAAGATTTACTCATTCATCGGTCAATCAAAAGTTGAAGTAGAAAAAGCAGAAGTAGGGGATATCGTTATGGTTGCAGGTCTAACTGACATCTATATCGGAGAAACTATTACTTCAGATCCTTCAATCGAGCCTTTGAAATCAATCGGAATCGACGAGCCAACTATTGCGCTTAACTTTTTGGTTAACAACTCACCATTTGCCGGAAAAGATGGAAAATATGTTACATCGAGACAAATCAGAGACAGGCTAGAAAAAGAGCTTGAGGTTAACGTTGGACTTAAAGTTGATTTTGATAACTCGACTGGAGATACCTTTAAAGTATATGGTCGTGGAGAGCTACACATCGCCGTATTGCTTGAGCAAATGCGACGTGAAGGTTTTGAAGTTCAAGTTTCAAACCCAGAGGTTATTACAAAAATGGTAGACAACAGATTGAATGAGCCGTTTGAAGAAGTTGTTATCGACGTTCCTCAAGAGTTCTCAGGAGCTGTTATCGAAAAACTAGGAAAGAGAAAAGCTATCATGACACAAATGTCAGAGAGAAACGGAATCTCAAGACTTGTATTCGAGATGCCAACAAGAGGTTTGCTTGGATACCGAGGACAATTTACTATCGATACAAAAGGTGAAGGTATTCTTTCATCACGATTTATCGAGTTCAGACAACATGTAGGTGTTATCGAGAAAAGAGAGGTTGGATCTATGGTATCTATGGAAAACGGAAAGGCACTTACGTTTGCGCTTGGAAACCTACAAACTCGTGGAGTTCTGTACATCATTGCACAAACTGAAGTGTATGCAGGTATGGTTGTTGGTAACACATCAAAAGGAGAGGAGATGGAAGTTAACCCAACTAAAGCAAAGCAGCTTACAAACATGCGTGCTTCAGGAACTGATGACGCTATCCTACTTGTTCCACCATATACGATTACTATCGAGCGAGGTTTGGAAATCATGCAAGATGATGAATACCTTGAGATTACTCCAAACAACGTAAGACTACGAAAGAGATATTTGACAAAGACTGACAGAGAAATGGCGAAGAAGAAAGCGAATAACTAATTATGAAAAAACCACTCGGAAACGGGTGGTTTTTGTTTGACGATTTAAGATAAAAATGGTTAACTGACTATGTTAACGAACCCCGAAAACAATGCAAAAAACCAAAATTCCCATAAACCCTTTCAATCCGGAGGTGTACACCGAATTGATTTATCATGGCTACTCTGCAATTTCGATTGTCAGCATATTTTCATTTATAAACAATGTATCAATTCCTCCACATCAAACGATTGAGGCTATTGCAACAGGAATATTTCAATATTTTCCTCGGTACAGAAATATTCAACAGGCTGCAAAAAGTGGAGACTGTGTGTTTGAATTTCTGAAGGTTGCTATTATTTGCCAAAAACTGAAAATTTCTGACTATAGAGAAGTTTTGGAATCTCGAAGTCCTGATATGGGTCCAGTTTCCTATGTTAATGGAGTAACTGATAGTTCAGATTATGCCCTGACTATTCGACTAAGCGATTATGATGATAATGAAGAAGATGCGGAGGGCGGTTTAAAAATTTTTGATCCCACGAAAGATTTCATATTTGCCATCAGCAATGACTTCATTCTCACCGAGTAACATGTTTGTTTGCGCATTGGAACAAGCCCGCAGCCTAACAGCTGCGGGCTTTCATTGTTTTGAGGTTTAAAAATCTGAGATTGGGGCTAAGTGAAATAAGTAAAATTCTATGGTATAATCCAAATCAATATGCAAAAAATAAAGAATATATATTACAAAACAACAGACGGACTGCTTAAAGCATCAGACTATGTATGGAAAAATAAGAAAAAGAAAAGAGTATGGATTACGGCCGTAATCTTGCTTCTTGGTATTGCCTTTGCCGCTCTTGGCACAGGCACAAAGACAGATGTTCTGACATATAAAGTTGAAGCTAAAGAATTCGTACAAGACGTATCTCTTACCGGAAAAGTTATATCAGCTAAAAATGTTGATATGGGTTTTGAAACATCAGGAAGAATCAATAAGGTAAATTTCAAAGTTGGTGACCGCGTTAAAAAAGGACAAGTGATCGCATCATTGCAAAATGGCGATGCTATTTCTAATGTACAAAAAGCTTCAGCCCAATTGAATGAAGTAAGAAATGGATCACGGGGCGAAGAGATCGCCATTGCAGAAGGGGACTTGCTTGGAGCAAAAAATGAATTTGAGTTGTCATCTCAGGCGCTCGAAACTGAATTGCAAAATATCTACAACAAGGCAGATGAGTCAATTCGGTTCAAAACAGATAATGCATTTACAAATCCTCGAGGATCAAATCCAAAGTTCATGTATGCCATCGATCAAAATACTGTTTTGAGAGACAGATTGACTGACAGTAGAATAAAAATTTCAGAGCTATTTACAAAATGGAATGGAAATTCAGATATCAATAATATTAATTTAATCAAGACATATATTACTGAAGTGCAGGTGTTTATCAATGACGTAAATACAGCCATCTCAATCGTTTCTGAAAAATCAAATCCGTCAGATTCAAACTACGCAGCAATTCAATCTCAAAAGAATGACATCTCAGCTGCGCGTACAAACTTTACGGCTGCGATCAACTCTTTGAACCAGGCTCAAATTACGTATAAAAATAATATCACTGCCATCAATAGAGCCGAGAATAATCTTGCTCTAAAAAGAAGCGGGGGGACTCAAAACGCAATCGCTATTCAAAGAGCGGATCTTACAAGCGCACAGGCATTTGTCGCAAAAACTCTTATAACGGCGCCTTTTGACGGAGTTATTACAAAAGTGGAAGTTAAGGAAGGAGAAATTTCTTCACCAAACACACCGGTAATCAGTCTATTAAACGAAGGGGAATATCAAATCGAAACGTATGTGTCAGAGAACGATATTGCAAAACTAAAGGTTGAGCAAAAAACAAAAATCTCACTTGACGCCTATGGTCGTGACGTATTTTTCGAAGGAACGATTATCTCAGTTGATCCAGCTGAAACAATCAAAGATGGAGTTTCAACATACAGAACTAAAATCCAATTCACTCAAAAGGATGATCGCGTAAAATCAGGTATGACTGCTAACATTGAAATTGAAACAGATCGAAGAGCGAACGTGTTAACGATTCCTCAATCTGCAGTAGTGCTCGATAAAGGAGTTAAAAAGGTGTATGTGTTGAAAGATGAATCATGTATTGCATCAAACACTTGTGCGCAAAATTTCAAAAAAATGAAAGATATCGAGCTTGTTGAAATCAAGACTGGAGTAATAAATAATACTGGAGACATTGAAATCGTTTCAGGACTAGAAAATAATCAAACAATCATTTATGGAAAGAAATAAAGTTACTAATAAGAAAATACACAATGTAAAAATTGGGTATTTCTTGGCATATAGACAGCTGAAACATGCCAGTATCTGGACAACGTCTTTGATCGTGGCAGTGATGATGCTTACATTCCTTAACCTCGTAGTGGTGAACGGTATTCTGGTTGGACTTATTGAAAGTTCTATTCAGGCATCGGAAGAGCGATATTCTGGAAATGTTATCATTTCAACTTTGCGACAAAAATCAATTATTGAAAATTCAGGAGAAATAGAAAAAGTTCTTGAGAGTTTGCCAAACGTAACTGACGTGGTTCCAAGAGTGTTGGCAGGTGGAAGTGTTGAGGCTGATTATCGAAGACTATTAAAAGAAGGCGAGACTCCAAATGAAGCTCAAACAAGTATTTCAGGAATCGTTCCTTCGCAAGAAGACAAGGCGACAGGGCTTTCAAAATACGTAATAGATGGAGCGTATCTGGATGATAACGATCGAGATGGAATCTTGGTTGGAGCATTTCTTGTAAATGAATTGACGCCAATTGATGCTGCTGGATTTACACAGCTACGAGAGGTGAAGGTTGGGGATAAAGTTCGCGTAACAGTTGGTGAGAACAGTAAAGAGGTATTTATCCGTGGTTTCTTGAAATCAAAAATCGATAGTATCGATGCGCGCGTTATCATGATTCAACCAGAGCTTAGAAAGCTTATCGGAAGAAGCGATACAAACGTGTCAGAGATTGCCGTTAAACTAACTCCAGGATCAACTGAAATGGATGCGGTTCGCGTAAAAGAAATTCTTTCAGCAAACGGATATGACTTTGATGCCAAAATCCAAACTGCAACTGAAGCGCAACCTAAATTCTTGAAAGACATGAAAGACCTATTTGGTGTTCTTGGAACACTTATGGGGTCTATTGGACTTGTGGTGGCGTCGATCACCGTATTTATCGTGATCTTTGTGAACACATTGACCAGACGTAAATTTATCGGAATTTTGAAAGGAATCGGTATCTCATCAAAATCAATTGAATATTCATACATCATGCAGTCTGCATTCTACGCTATCGTTGGTGCCATTGCAGGTATGCTTGTATTGTATGGATTCCTAGTTCCATTTATCGATGCACACCCGATCAACTTCCCATTCTCTGACGGTATATTATACGCACCACTAGGCGGAACTATGTGGAGAGTGTTGGCGCTTTTCGTAACGACGATTGTTGCCGGATATATTCCTGCGAGAATGATTGTGAAGAAAAATACATTAGACTCAATCTTGGGCCGTTAAATAGAACGATAATAAAAATCATATGCAAGACTCAATCATAACAACAAAAAATCTAACCAAATCTTTTATCGATGGTGACAAAGAAACCACTGTGTTGAAAGGTGTTGAATTGGAAATAAAAAGAGGGGAGTTTGTGGCCATTATCGGTCGATCGGGAGCTGGTAAGTCAACATTGCTGTACCAAATCTCGTTGCTTGATAAACCAACTTCAGGCGAGATCGTTATCGACAATGTAAACATTCACGACTTAACTGAAGAAGAGAGAATTAATTTTCGTTTGAACAGTTTGGGATACGTATTCCAAGACTATGCCTTGCTTCCAGATTTAACGGCAGTTGAGAATGTGGCCTTACCGCTTTTGATGCAGGGATATGATAAGACAGAGGCGTATGCACGATCAGTTGAGGTATTGGACCAAGTAGGTCTTCAGGGAAAGTATGGAAATATTCCGGCCAAGCTTTCCGGCGGTCAGCAACAACGTGTTTCAATTGCCAGAGCGCTTGCACACAACCCTGCAATTCTTTTTGCCGATGAGCCGACTGCGAACCTGGACATAGAATCATCGCTTTTGGTTTTGAAAATATTCAAAGAGATTCATGCGAAGGGGCAAACGATTGTGATGGTGACGCATGAAGGGGAATATGCGAAGACTGCGGATAGGGTAATTGAGATGAAGGATGGATTGATACAATAAAATTCGGTCAAAAAAAATCGCTATACGAAAAAGTATAGCTCTTTTTTTTTGCCGAATTTAGCAGCGAAATACTAATCTAGGTGACCGTGCTCATTCCATGAGCGAAGCTGCCAGCCTTTGAATTTGCCATTACTATTGCAATTGAAAACTGAAATGCCTGTGTTTACAACTCTGAAAAAATCGTGAATTTTTTTATATTTTGTCTCAGTTAATTTCGCCTCTAAAATGTTTGCAAGAAACATTTTCATAAACTGACCGTGTGTTACTATGAGCACTTTTTCATATTCCAATCCTTCGATATATTCTTTAGCTTTCAAAACTCTCTTTCTGAAATGTTGAAAAGGTTCATCATCTCCAACCTCTCTGAATAGTTCGCTATATACAATATGTTTCTTATTTTTCCCAGCAAGTATCTCTGCAGTTTCTTTAGAGCGTTTTATGTCGCTTGAAATGATAATGTCAAAAGGTATTGTTTTCAGCCTCTTTAAAACCTTAGTAGACTCAATTTTCCCTTCATCGTGCAATGGGGAATCTGGGCTTAATGCCAACTGAAATTCTTTGTTGGCAACGCTTTTTGCATGCCGTATAAAATATATTTTCTTGTTCATGTTAGCTTCTCGGTATCTTAAATTCATTTCTAATTTCTTGTCCCATTTCATCAAGTTTGATTATGTTTGAAAATCCTTCGCTTTCGGATACGGGATTATGTTCGAGACGATTAAACATGCTTTTGATAACATGTTCAGGAACATGTCTTTCTCTGTTTGCATTTCTTTCAAGACAGATTTCAAGCGGGACATCAAAATGCATTGCTATAATTTCAGCTTCAGGATCAATCGAAGTTATGAAATTGATCATGCTGACTCTGGAGTTTTTATCAACCATCGTGGAATCAAGCAGAAGTGACCTGTTTTCTCTCAGGCTTTCTCGAACCTGCAGCTTCGCCTCTCTCCAAACCTCAGTTTGATTTTCAGGGTCAAATCCCTCCTCAAAACGATCATGTCGAATTTCATCCGGACATATGTAGTCCAGGTTTTGTTCTTTTGCGAAATTTTTTGCAAATGTTGTTTTACCTGAACCAGGAACTCCTATCGTTAGTATTGCGTTTGCCATGGGTATAATTTAGCACACTCGGGTAAATAAAAAAACGAGGCGAATCCTGTGAAGGATTCGCCCGTAGAGTTGGCTGTTCATGTTTTCGGTAAGCCGGCCGAATGATAGGGGTGGTCAAGGGTATTTTCAAGAATAAACTTTCTCGAGCGTACTTGAATGCTCCAATTGCTATGATGCTCCGGATTTCGTTCGAGGCAGACATAGTTATAGGATGAGATCTTATCCTCATCGTCTGTCTTGATAAGCGGGGCATCAAATGCACATACCCTCCGAAGGCTTTGGTGTTTTCCGTCAAAACGGGTGGTGCCATTATCGAGCCATTTGGAGAGGATGAATACGTCTAATGCACCCAGCATATCAAACTTTGATCGATCGAATGGAACATCTAACGGAAAGAAATGAATCTCGTTAAGTTTTGCAAGCTTAATTTTGCGAACATCACGAGCGGTACCATTTCCGGCAAATTTCCAAGTCTTGCCAAGTCTGTTGATCTGCCTGAGGACCGCCTTACGATTTGCACCGCGAAGACGGAAATACCATTTACGCTTTCCCCGTGGAATTTTCTTGGCCGGCTTCGGCCTATTATCATTTCTCATGAGGGTACAGTGGGTTACATTTAAACGATATAATATCTAGCTAAAAATGTCAAAATAAGGTACTATCTACACAATGCAGATAAGAAATTTTAGTATTATAGCCCATATAGACCACGGTAAATCAACATTGGCTGACCGTATGCTCGAGATTACCCAAACGGTAGAGAAGAGAAAAATGACCAACCAAGTTCTCGATGACATGGAGCTTGAAAAGGAAAAAGGCATCACCATCAAGATGCGTCCTGTTCGAATGGAATACAAGGGACATATTCTGAACTTGATTGACACGCCGGGTCATATCGATTTTTCATACGAAGTATCAAGAGCGTTGAAAGCTGTAGAAGGATGTTTGCTATTGGTTGATGCAACGCAAGGGGTACAAGCGCAAACGCTTACAACGTTGAACGCTGCTAAGGAGGCAGGGTTAGTTATCATTCCGGTATTATCAAAAGCTGATTCACCACTTGCAAGAATCGCCGACATAAAAAAAGAGGTATCAATTCTTCTTGGCTGTGACGAAGATACTATTCTTGAAAGTTCTGGAAAAACTGGGGCGGGCGTTAAAGAATTGTTGGATGCGATTATTGAAATCATTCCGCCGTCAAAAGCAGAATCAGAAACAAAAGATCCGCGAGGATTGATTTTCGATTTCCAATATTCAAACCATAAAGGGGTAATCGTTTTTATCCGTGTGATGGATGGTGAAATTAAAAAAGGAGACGAACTCATTTTCGCTCAAGCTGATGAAAAATTCTTCGTGCTTGAAGTTGGAATATTTGCACCAGAGGAAAGACCGGTTGACGTACTTACTGCTGGATGTATTGGATATATCGTAACAGGTATCAAACGATCTGGTATTGCAACAGTGGGAGACACTATTACTGGCTTTAGAAGACCTCTACCGGCTCTTCCTGGCTACATGAAGCCGGCACCGGTGGTATGGGCCTCTATTTTCCCAGAAGACGCTGATGACTTTGAATCACTGAAACAGTCTCTTGGAAAATTATCTTTGTCTGATTCATCATATTCGTATGAAGAAGAATCATCAGGGACAATGGGACGAGGATTTAGATGTGGGTTTTTGGGACTACTTCACTTGGAAATTATTACCGAGCGATTGAAACGAGAGTATAATCTGCAACTTATTATTGCTAGTCCAAGTATTACCTATGAGGTAACATTAAAAAACGGAGATGTAAAAACAGTATACTCACCGTCACTTTTTCCAGAGCATGGATTTTATACAAAAGTTCGCGAGCCATGGATCATGGTAAAGATTATTTCACCAGGAAAATATTCAGGAAGTATTTACCAATTGCTCTATGATCATGAAGGAGATTTGATTGAAACTGAAAACTTTGGAGACGACAGATTGTCATTAACTATTTTGATGCCACTACGAGAGCTCATGAGAAATTTCTTTGATGAACTGAAAAGTGTAACTTCAGGTTACGGATCTTTGTCATATGAATTTTTTGAAATGAAAGAAGCAGATGTTACTCGAATGGACATACTTGTTGCAGAAGAGGTGATTGAAGCATTTACCAGAGTTGTTGCTCAAAGAAGATTGGATGAGGAGGCGACTAAGGCGGTAGAAAAACTAGAAGGAGTGTTACCGAAGCAAATGTTTACGACAAAGATTCAGGCCAAGGCTAACGGACGTATTGTGGCGTCGAGAACGTTGTCAGCCATGAGAAAAGACGTAACGGGGCATTTGTATGGTGGGGATGTGAGCAGAAAGAATAAACTGTTAGACAAGCAAAAGAAAGGTAAGAAGAAAATGGCTGAACGCGGTAAGGTCAGCATATCTCATGATGTTTTCTTGAAGATGATGAAAAACGGCTAGTTTTATGAGAAAATCATAGCGACATATGAGCCAAGCATTGCAAGGATTATCAAGGCTACTATAATACCCCATACGAAATTAAGTTTTTGACGATGCTTTGGATTTAGAAACATGTTATAAATATAGCAATAAATGAGAGAATTTCAAGCACAAAAAAAACAGAGAGCCACTTTCAATAGAATTTTGAATTCTAAGTGGTCTTTGCTCGTGCTTGCCATAATGCTTGTTTTGCTTGTTCGTGGCAATATTCGTGTTTTCAAAAACTATTTTCATGTGAAGGATAAATACAATCAGGACATAGAATTTCATACTAATCTGAAAGCGAGAGAAGCAGAGCTTAACCGTGACATAGAAAGGCTGAAAACAAACGAGGGTATGGACTATGAGATCAGAAAGAAACTTGACGTTTCCGCAGAAAATGAGAAGGTTATTAAAATAATAGATAAAAGATAAATACGTGATATAATTGAGGCATGGACACAACAACACAACCACAACAAACACAAAAAATCATTATCTATAGTACTGAGAATTGTAAATTCTGTCATATGTTAAAAGATTATCTAACTGAAAAGGGATTTTCATATGAAGATGTAAATGTTGGGGCAGATGCGACACAAGCTGCTATCGCGCAAGAGAAAAGTGGACAGCTTGGAGTGCCGGTAACAGACATCGATGGTCATATCATTGTTGGATATGATACAGACGCGGTAGATGAATTATTAAATCTTAATGAAGGCGTAAAGCTCGCAGCATAAATTTATGGAATCAACAGTAGAACAAAACAAAAAAGTAATTTACATAATCGTCGTATTGGCAATAGCTCTATTTGGCTATGTGGCATACGCAGTAATTCAAAATAATAAAACTAAAAATATGGAAGAAACACAAAACGCAACTACTTCAAATCAAGTAATGGGTGACCGAGCTGCACAAGCAGGTGACTTTATTGTTATCGATTATTCAGGAAAATTTGAAAACGGAACTGAGTTTGATTCGTCATACAAGAGAGGGCAACCACTTGTATTTCAAATCGGAATCGGACAAGTTATTCCAGGATGGGATGAGGGTTTGATCGGAGTTAAAAAGGGTGACAAGAAAACCCTTACCGTTCCACCAGAGAAAGGGTATGGATCAGAAGATGTAAAAGACCAAGCCGGAAAAGTTGTTATTCCAAAAAACTCAACACTTATCTTTGATGTAGAGGTGGTTGAGGTTATTGCAAAGGAAGACGCTGAAAGAATGATGGCTGAGCAACAAGCAGCTCAAGGCGCGGCTACACAATAGTCTGCCGGCCGCTATAGTTCAATGGATAGAACAGTCCCGTCCTAAGGGGTAGATGTAGGTTCGATTCCCGCTAGCGGCACCAGCGAGAAATTTCAAGAAAGACCGGAATAATCCCTATCGTTAGACGATAGGGATTTTCCTCTGACTCAGACCTGATGGTCTTCCGTCAAGCCTTTCTTTACATTTTTTCGCTGGTGCAATACATCAAGCCTTTTTCTCCTTCGCGAATGTTTAGTAAAGTGACGGAATAAAATTTTTAATATATACTAATTACAACATGAAAAAAAATAACCAAAACGGATTCGCGTCCGTAGTAATCGTGATCTTAGTGCTGGCCATAATAGGTGGCATATTTATTTTTTACCCCAATCCCCGTAGACAACAAGTTGAACAGGAAAACAGCATATCAGCTACGAGTACGGTGGCAACTACAAGTGAGACGATTACAGGGACCAAGAAAACATTGCCTGCTCCATCTGTGAATACTGTCGTCAGCAAGCTGCCGGATTTTAACGAGTATGGATTTGCAATCTTTTTGCCAAAAGATTGGTCAATGAAAGTTGAAAATAAAGAAGTTAAATCATATACGTTTAACTTATATCCCGATAATAACAATAAACCTGCAAATCGAAACGCGTTCGGCATAACGGTATATGATTATCAGCCAACTATAGAAAAATGGATTGAAAAACACGCTTCTGAGTATAAAGGAAAATTAGAAATCACAAAAGAGAAAAATTTTTCAGGTAAGCCTGTTTATCATATTTGCGACACTGGTGAAGCTGGCGGATGTGATACTCCTATGTTGGGAATCAATACTACGGTCGTGCTAGGAGGCAAATATTCCTATGCACTTTACCCTGCATCTCAAGACCCTGGATATGTATATGAAAGAATAGAAAAAGAAATTTTTCCAAATATTATAATCGAATAAATTTTTAACATAATAAACTTCAATATATGAAAAACACACAAAAAGGGTCAGCTACACTATTATTGGTAATACTAATGCTGATAGGAATCGGAGCAGGGTCATATTATTTTTATACTACTCAAAAGGCTAAATTGGATATTGGAAATGTCGCAACACCAACTAACGTTCAAGGTACTTCAACAGTATCAAGTTCAACTGAGGTACAGACCGTAAGCAAAGTGACATTAACCGACAAAGATTTTCTTGCCGTCGTAGAGGATCCGCAGGGAAGAATTTTGGCCAGAGGCGATATAGATCTTGATGGTACTGAGGATGTTATTATTTTAAATATTCAATGTGGTGCGTCTTGCGGAGTTAGTTTATTTCCAGTGCTAAATAAAAATGGTAAAGCTGTACGTATAAATAGTCCGGAAGAAAATTTTGCTCCGGCATTTTATGGGTCATCTGCGGCAAAATCAGAGGTACCTGACGTAACTATCAAAAATGGAATAATTACCCTTACTGGGCCGGGTCTTGATTGTATGAAAAGTACAACGAAGGAAGATGATATATGTACTGAGGAAAAATGGAGAATCGCAAAATCCGTAACATATAAGTTTGATGGAAAGAATATTGTTCAGCTTTCTGTAACACCTTTATCTGTAGCGGACCAATTAAAAATTACAAAAGGTACCTATCGATTTTCAGAATTTACACAAGGTGTTGGATCAAATCAATCTTGGTACTATCAATTAAATATCAAGCAAGACGGCGGATTGGGATTAAGCGGGTTGAATATTGATGGTTTTCAGACGGCAATTGTCATGAATGTGAATGGTGTCACATCGGGGAATAATGTTGATTTTATTTTTGATTCATATGGAGAGGGAAACATGGGCGGTAGATATGAAAAAGGTGAGGTGTTGTTTACCGTAAAACCTACGGTTGCAGGTCTGTCTATTGAATGGAAAAAGATGGAGCCATTTTTAACCACAAGTATCAAAGGCTCTGTATTTAAAAAATAGCATTTTATGCTACTATGATTTCATGCATAAAGACTTGGAATATAAAATAATAGACACCGGTGACGGACGAAAGCTGGAATCATACAGCGGTTATGTTATGAACCGCCCAGATCCACAAGCGCTATGGCCTAAAACTCTCACTAAAGAATGGGAGAAATTTGATGCTATTTTTATCGATGACAGCAAGTCTGGAAAAAGAGAAGAGCGGGGTACATGGAAAACATTTAAAACGCTACCTGAAGATTCTTCAATAAATTTCTTCAGAGATTTGAAATGCTCAATAAAATTAAATCCATTTAAACATACCGGAATTTTTCCAGAGCAATATGATAACTGGAAATTCATGGATGAGATTTTAACAAAGACAGAAAAGAAAAATCCTAAAGTATTAAATCTTTTTGGATATACGGGATGTGCCTCAGTTGTTGCGGCAAATGCCGGAGCTGAAGTAACGCATGTTGATGCGTCAAAGCCGTCTATCGGAGTTGGTATGAAAAATGCGGAGATGTCAGGGCTTAAGGACGCTCCTATCAGATGGATATTGGATGATGCCTTTGCATTTGTAAAAAAAGAATTGAGAAGGGGAAATACGTATGAAGGAATTATTATGGATCCACCAGCCTTTGGTCGTGGTTCGGCAGGACAGGTATGGAAGCTGGAAGAGCAGTTTGTTGATTTCGTACAAGAGACAGCAAAATTATTATCACCTGATGCGTTATTTTTTATTGTAAATGGATATGCAAGTGGATATTCACATGTTGCGTATAAACAAAATCTAGAAGCGATATTTAAGACAGGGAAGGTTGAGAGTAAAGAGTTATTGATCGAAGATTCAACAGGGAAATATTTACCTTGTGGAATTGTTGCTAGATGGAAGTCTGAATAAATTTTTCAACTTCGGAAATATAATCGTTTTTGGTATCAAACCAGACGATTTTTTCTTTTAATTCTTTATTATTTTTAAACCAAGTCTTCTGTCTTTTTGCATAATGACAAATTGCAAAATATAATTTTTCTTTGAACTCGTCTAGTGTCAAGATCCCTGTCAAATAATCTGAAATAAACTTATATTCTAAGCCTAGTTTCTGTAGTCGTTCATGGGTAATTTTATTTTCTTTCAATAAATTTTCAACTTCTTCAATCATTCCGTCATCCAATCTTTTATCAATTCTTTTTTGAATTCTATTTTGTAAAATTTCATAATCTGTTTCAAGACCGGTAATTATATTTTCATATTTATCATTAATAACAATTTCAGGAATATATTTTAATTCAGAAATAATTTCAATGGCGCGAATAACCCGTCTTTTATTTTTAATATCAATTTTAGAAATGTTGGCATTATATTTTTCTGCCAAAACTTTTAATTCGCTCTGTACATACTCCAAACTTTCTCTTTCCAGAGATTCCCGCAGTTCCGGATTTTGTTTTGCTCCAGCACCCTTTGTCTCGAAAAGAAGGGCATTGATATAGAGCCCTGTTCCTCCACAGATTATTGGAATTATATTTTTAGACAGAAGGTCGTCAATAATTTTATTTGAATCCTCGGTGTATTGAAAAACCGAATATTCCTGACTTGGTTCAAGAACGTCGAGCATGTGATGGGGAACACCTTTCATTTCATCAGGGGTAATTTTTCCGGTACCAAGATCAAGGTGTTTGTATACTTGTCTTGAGTCGGCTGAGATGATTTCAGAAGCCAATCCTTGATCTTTGAGGAATAAAGAAATAGCCACAGCCAAATCTGATTTGCCTATAGCTGTTGGTCCTAAAACCGTTATAATCTTAGGTTTCTTTATATCTGCCATTTGTGCTGAGAGAGGGACTTGAACCCTCACTAGGTTGCCCTGCGCGATTTTGAGTCGCGTGCGTCTACCATTCCGCCATCTCAGCCTGTGTGTTATACTATAATACATGAAAAAAATGATAATAACAATAACACTGTTCGTTCTGATAGCCCTTGCGGTAATCGGCTTTACTACTCGATCTAATGGCACATTTAAGGATGTTGCCGGCGAAACCAACACTGCAGTGATTGTGAAGAGCTTTTTAGATAAGATGATTCCGCATCATGAAGAGGCGATAACATCTTCTTTGAAAGTGATGAACGATAAAGATGTAACCGAATCCCAAGTTCGAATCTTTGCAGCAAATGTGGTAGACAATCAAACATTTGAAATTGAAAAGATGAAAACTATTTACATGGAATACTTGGGTGCTGAATATGCTCCTACTATTATGCTTGATGCAGGTATGAATCATGAAAATATGGCCAGCAAAACAGCTGACTTGAAGGGTGATGAATTGGCAAAGTCATACAAGGATGAAATGATTGCACATCATGAAGGTGCAGTTGAAATGGCTAAGGATTACATGAAGCTTATCGATAAAGTTCGAAAGGAAAGTGCAAAAACAGAAGACGGACTTACTGTTTCAAACAATCACCCGGCCATCGACTTAACATATGATTTGGCACAGCAAATTGTTGATACGCAAGAAAAAGAAATTGAGCAATTGAAATCTTGGAATTAATAAAAATTTCGTACAACATAAAGCGCCGTGAGATTGCAAAATCTCACGGCGTTCGTTTTGTCCAATTCATGCTGTGACGGGATGGTTTCGGTTATTCTTCTTTCCTCGTCTTGGAATGAAGGAAAGAATCCCGGTTAGTCCCGTTCCCATCAAGAGGGAAAAGAGCAAGAAGAGGAGAATCCAGGGTATGTCCCTGAATGATTTTCGTTCTGTACGGTAGACGATGAGGAAGCCGATAAATCCAGTTACGACATGGATGTATGCAGCAGTGATCATCGGGTGGTTGGCGTACGCGAATGCAGCAGCAGTCAAAGCCATTGCAGTAAGTGTAATCCACAGGCAGGTTCGGACGTGTTTATTTCTCATGGGTTTATTTGGTGAGAGCTAGACAACCATAATGATACACCTAGTTTTTATAGAGTCAATCTCACAATCTTGTTTCCTTCGAGCCTGTATTGCAATGTCTTCTCAATATTCCAATTTTCCTCTGGGCAATCTTCTCCACAATCTAAACCTTTTCCTGTTAAGGAAATAATTCCATCTTCAATAGTCACAGCACTCACGTCGCTTTTTGTGGCTGACGATGATTTGTATCCTTCGAAGTTAACATTGTCTAATGTCTCAGTTGATCTATTGTCGATATTTAATACAACATTCAATGTCAGCGAACATGAGGCCCCGCAGAAAGCAACAGCGACGATGGCGTCCTCGAAGGTGTCATTGTTAAGATCTCCTTTGGCTAATATCTTTGCATCAGCGTCTTGAGTGGCAGCGATAAACATATTGTCACCCATAACGATTTGCGTAGTTGTGGCCAGGGAATTATTCTCTTCAACCGGAACTTCTTCGACTTTCATGCTCATGTAGTAGTAGGCGATGGCTGAAATTACTAATACTGCTATAAATACTTTGATCATTTTTCTCATATGTATATAGTATACCAAGAAAAGTATACAAAAGTACTTTGTATATGATTTTTTTAATGATAAAATAAAGACCTATGATTAAGAATTTGAAAATTATCGGTATCGTAATTTCGATGGTATTTGCAACAAGTATTTTTGCAGCCAACCCTTCACAGCCTTTTTTACCATCTGATAACGTGCAGGATCCAAACTGTACTCCAGCGGATTCGAATTGTTATGTAAATATAAATTCATTGCAAAACGGTGGAAATAGTTACGGTCAAACTCTAACCCTGGGAACGAATGATAATCAAGCATTACGTTTTGAAACAAACGGAATAGACAAGATGTCAATTCTTGCAAATGGAAATGTGGGAATAGGTGATACAGCGCCGACTTCTCAACTTGTTGTTGCCAATGCAACAGGAACGCAGTCAGTCCTAACGCTTAAGGCAGCTGCCGGTGGACAGTCCTCACCTTTTCTGTCTTTCGTTGATGCTTCAGGTGCGACGACTTTTGAAATGAGAGCCTATGGGTCATCTTCAGCCAATACGGTTGCGGGACTTGATGCTGGTGCGCTTATTGTTAATAACCCGTACAACTCTGGTACTTATGGTTTAATCACGACTGGTACAAACAACACGATATATGGATATCAGGCTGGACAGATATTAAAGACTGGATCGGAGAACACATTGATTGGGTATCAGGCTGGAAAAAATCTCGAAGCAAACGGTGGAGACCCGCTTCTCACTGCGGCACTCAACACATTCGTTGGTGCAGCGGCAGGAGGTAATACCACTACTGGATATGCCAACGTATTTATCGGTCAAAAGGCGGGAGTTTCTAATACTGGAGGTAGTGCCAACGTATACATAGGAAAGAGTACGGGTGCCAATGCGTACGGGGCACGAAACGCCTATATCGGAACAGTTGCTGGAGAGTTTGCCGGAAATGGAGTTGATAACACCTACATTGGGTGGAGTGCGGGAAATATGAACACGGGAACAGGTAACACTGTTGTTGGTTCGGGTGCTGGTACCAACGCGCTTGGTCATAGTGGAAACAACAACGTTGTCATGGGTATGAGTGCCATGAATGGTCAAAGCTCATCCTCACAAAATGTTGTTATCGGACAGCGAGCTGGTAGGGCTCTGACTGCATCTTTTGCGGCAAACAACGTGATTATTGGATATAGAGGTGCAGAAAACTTTAATGAGGAAAGAACAATCGCGCTAGGTAACGAAACACTTCAAAATGTTACTTCAGGTTGGGGTAACATCATCTTTGGTAGCTTGGCAGGAAACAACGTCGGTACCTCTCTGTATAACACAGCCATGATTGGAGGAGATCATGATCGATCAGCGATTTCAGAGGTTTATTTCGGTAGAGGAAAATTCTCAGCGAACGCTGCCACAGTGTCACTTAAGGCTACCGGAGGAATTGGTACAAATATTACCGGTGGTGCTTTAAATATTGCAGGTGGTATGGGAACCGGAAGTGCGCTAGGAGGTTCAATTTCATTCCAGACTTCAGTTTCAACAACAAGTGGTTCTGGAAATCAAAACCTATCTACTCGAATGCGAGTTGATGCGTCAACCGGCTTCGTCGGGATTGGAACAACTACGCCTGCTGACCGACTTCAAGTTTTTGGTGATCTCCGTATTGGGACATCGACAGGTGCATGTATAAAAGATTTTTCAGGAACTGGATTCGCAGGAACCTGTTCGTCTGACGAAAGGCTGAAGACTAACATCGTGGATCTGTCTGACGGATACCTAGATAAGATGGCAAAGCTAAAAACTATTACCTATAACTGGAATGATACCGCGAGAGATTTAAATCAGGTGGACACATCAGTGACGAATTACGGTCTGCTCGCGCAAAATGTTGAAGAGAGCTTCCCGGAGCTTGTCACGACTGACTATAAGGGATATAAACAGGTTAACTATTCTCGAATCCCTCTGTATCTTATAAAAGCAATACAGGAATTATCTGGAAAAGTATCGAGTTTGTTTGACGGAACAGGGAAGATGAAGGTTAAGGAAATGTGTATTGGAAGCACATGTGTTAATGAGCAGCAATTATTGCAATTACTGCAAAATCAAAATGTTCAACAGAATGTTCAACACATTTACCCAGCCCCTGCGGATCCTGTGCCTGCAGTACAGCAGCCTTCAGAACCTGCTCCTGCTGAGGAACCTGAACAGGAAGAAGTTCCTCCCGTGGTTGATCCTGTACCTGTAGAACCTGCACCCGATTCGGCTCCGTCAGTCTAATTTGACAAAAACGTTTACATATAATGTAATCTATGCTATACTATATATATGAAAACAGATAGACCTATAACTATATATAAAACGATTTGTGACACGTGTCACCAAGCCTGCGAAGTGCCTTTTAAGCCAAATGGAAAAAAGCCTGTATTTTGTGATACTTGTTTTAAAAACATGAGAGAGCCAGCTCCGGTTGAAGGAGCATATGTGCGAAGAAAAGATATAACGGTATTTGATACGCCTGACAACTACGTTGCGCCAGGGAGCTTGTCACAAGCAACAGATACAAATGCAACAATCATGCAACTAAAAAGAGAATTGGCATCAGCCAATGCAAAGCTTGATAAGATAATTGATATGTTTAATAAAATTAAGAGAGACTAATCTTAAAAAAAGACCACCTAAACCAGGTGGTCTTTTGTGGTATCATAGGGACCATGTCATATTGCAGCTATATTGAAAATGCTCCAGCTGGAGCAAAGAGAGATTTGCATAAAGCCTATCACGACAAGCTGTATGGTTTTCCCATTCATGACGATAATGAATTATTTGGCCGTTTGATTTTGGAAATAAACCAAGCTGGATTAAGCTGGGAAATTATTTTAAACAAAGGGCCGTCGTTTCGAAAAGCCTATAAAAATTTCGATATTAAAAAGGTTGCCAAATTTTCTGATGATGATAGATCGAGATTAATGAAAGATGCTGGAATTATTCGCAATCGTCTTAAGATAAATGCGGCAATAGAAAATGCAAAATCAATCCTGGCGATTCAAAAAGAATATGGTTCATTTGAAAATTGGCTGAAAGCGAATCATCCAAAGACGAAAGAAGAATGGGTAAAGCTATTTAAGAAAACATTCAAGTTTACGGGAGGAGAAATCGTAAATGAATTCTTAATGAGTATTGGATACCTGTCTGGTGCCCACTCGAAAGAATGCCCTATATATGCCAAGGTTTTAAAGAAAAAACCATTATGGATTAAGACAATATAGCTTTGGTGATTTTTGTAATAAGTGGATAGGGGATTTCTTTGTCATCGAGAGGAAATCGAATCGTTCCTTTTGATGTATCGTATTTAGCTAGTTCCTTTTTGAATTTCTTTACTAGTTCTGGTCCTGGATAAAACCCGATGTGTGTATTCATGGCGGCAAAATATATCCGCTTTTTTCCCAGGTAGATTGTGGGCATACCGTACGAAATTTTTTCCTCAGCTTTTGGAAAGGATTTTTTAATTGTTATTCTAATCTTTTTGAGGATCTTCTGAATCTTAGGTTCGCATGATGAAATATATTCGTTAATGGATGAATAAGTTTGCATATGTGAATTATATCATTTATTATTAAAGGTATGAATATTTTAAAAATGCAAAATGTGAAAAAAGGATTCACCCTTATTGAGCTATTAGTTGTAATTGCAATCATCGCGCTTCTCTCAAGTATTGTGATAGGTTCACTTAGTTCAGCGCGCGTTCGCGCACGTGATTCTGCCCGCATCTCACAGGTAAGACAAATACAATATGCGCTTGAGTTGTATTACAGCACTAACGGAGTGTATCCAACCTGTCTCTACCCGGCAACGGGTTGTGTTACCGTTTTGAACGGATCAACATTTATGAGAGCAGTTCCAAAAGATCCTTTGACTAACCTAAACTACTCCTATGCTGCCAACGGTTCTGGTGCGGTATGTAACAGTTACCATATCGGTACTTCGTTCGAGATTAAGACGAATAATAAAACGCTGCAAACTGGAAATGACGCCCCTCCTGCAGCTATCTGTACCGGATCTCCTGCAGACTTTTCTGGACTTTCATATGCCGCTGGTGGCCAGTTGTGTAACACGACAGCTGGAACGGCTCAGCCTACTAATGCAGCCAACGGAGAGACCTGTTTTGACTTGAAACCAAATTAATCAAGATAAGAAAAAAGGGCGACCTGGCTATTGCTTGGTCGCCCTTGTTGTTGTTTTGGCGGTTACGCCTTTCCGGAAGCATTGCTCACGAACTTTGCGATAGACGTGAGTTCTTCTGCTGACAGTTCTTCGTAGGTGGCGTTGGAGCCGCCTTTAAAGACAATTTTGCCAAACAGAATGATTCCATCTGGAACGTCAACGGTCGTTTGTTCCTGTCCTTTACCGATGGTCACCGTGAGGTTGATCACTTTGACCACGATGCATCCGTCGCTTTTTGTATTAAGCGCGATATCATGCCGCCTGATTCCGAACCTGAAGCCTGTGTCGGCGAGTCCGCATTCACGCAATGCCTGTTCGCGAAGCGTAACATCTGGGGTGTAATTGGAATCAGCGAAGCGGTCGTGAATGTCTGGCCTCTCAAAATTAAGCCCGAGAAGTGCGTAGGCAACTTCCGACTCTTCCGGAGTGATTGAACGACGCTCCTTAGCGATTGAAGTGTCATTGCCTTCCCGAAGATACTGCATCATCCGCTCGATTTGGACGGAGGTGATTGTAATGTTGGTGACTGGAACGACGAGTTCTGTTGGTCCTTGAATCATATGGTGGTGTGAGGTAGGTGATTGGTTGTAAGTTTCTGAGACGTGTATATTATAGCACATTTTATACATAAAAGTCAAGGTATCATATCCATATATTACAACACGCTTTTGGTTTTACTGTCAGGTGAACTAAAGTCCACTTAGGTCTATAATAGGGGGCAATGCGCATCATCAACTACAAGGAAACCTCACATAAACCTATCCCTTTGGTATCTCACTATGTTAAGGCTGGTTTTGCTTCGCCGGCTGATGATTATCAGGAGAAGGTTATCGACATCAACGATTTATTTCAAGTTGACGAAGCGACTTCGTTTTATGTTCGAGCCGAAGGGCAATCTATGAAAAATGCCGGCATCATGCCGGAGGATATTTTATGCGTCCGAAAAGATATGGAACCGATTGACGGTGACATTGTCATCGCTGCAATTGATAATGAATTCACCGTAAAGACATTTCGAAGAAAAGGAAACAGTATTTACTTTGAAGCAGCCAACGACGATTTTCCAAATATCATTCCCATCGAGGGGCAAGACGTTCAGGTCTGGGGTGTTGTTACCGGACTCGCCAGAATATTAAAAAGAAATAAAAGAACATGAAAATAAAATTATTTGCTCTTATCGACTGCTCATCTTTTTACTGCTCGTGCGAGCGGGTATTTCGTCCTGAATTAAAAGACCGATCTATTTGCGTATTATCGAACAACGATGGGTGTGTAATTTCTTTGACCCCTGAAGTAAAAACATTGGGTATTAGAATAGGCACACCACTTTTTAAAGTGCGAGATATATTGCATAAAAACAAAGTTGCCGTATTTTCATCTAACTATTGCTTATACGGAGATATGAGTCGAAGGGTAATGCAGCTGATAAAGCAATTTAGTACGAATGTTGAAGTATATTCGATTGATGAAGCATTTATCGAACTTGAAGCAGATGATGAGGATATTGACAATGAAAGAATCAGATTGCAAAAATTGGCTGAAGAGATTCATCATACGGTTATGAGGGGAACCGGAATTCCTGTTCGAGTATCAATTGCTGAAACAAAAACCTTGGCAAAAGTTGGCAGTGACGTAACTAAAAAATTATTAAAAGAGAAAAAAATTCCGGCAGTTTGTTTCTGGCATCATCCTGATAAAATCGTTTCTATGAAAACTACCTCTATAGGCGATGTGTGGGGTGTAGGGCGAGGTTTCGGCGATAAACTGCAAGACATAGGAATATATACGGCATATAACTTATTCGAAGCTGACAACATGATGATTGGGAAAAAGTATAATGTGATTCTTCAGCGGACGTGCATAGAGTTGCAGGGCGTAGTCTGCAATCCCATTGACCCAGATCGGCATCAAAGAAAGAGTTTGATTCGAAGCCGAATGTTTGGCCACAAGCTAACTGATCCGAAACTTATACTTCAAGCTATCTCAACGCATGTTGCCAGAGGGGCAGAAAAATTACGGCAAGAAGGGGTGATTGCGGGAGTATTGAGTGTCGGTATTTCAACAGGAAGACATTCTCAAAATAAGAAGTTTGGACGAGCATCAATTGAATTATCAAAACCAACTAATGATACATTTGAATTAAGTCGAGTGGCTGCTGATTTATTTAAAAAGTGTTACGTTGAGAAAAATGAAAAAGGGGAACCGTATCAATACACAAAAGCCGGAGTTATTTTCTATGATTTGAAAAAAGATGATTCGCAAACTAATTCTTTCTTTGATTTTATAAATACTGAGAAAAATGAAATTATGGAAACATTAGATAAGATTAATAAAAAGTTTGGCACGAATGCGATAGTTGTGGCCTCCCAAGGAACGCCGGATAAGTTGCGGGGGAATAGTGCGGCGAACGTGAAAGAGTCAGCTGAGTGGTCAATGAAAAGGCATCATATGAGTCCGAGGTATACGACGGTGTGGAAGGAATTGTTGAAGGTGAAGATTGGGTAAAAGAAAAAACCCGCCATCGATGTGACAGCGGGTTTAGGAAAGAGGGTTTTAGACCCATTTGAGAAAGATGAAAAGTCCGTTAGCACGAAGGCGGAAAAGTTTTCCGAAGAAATAGCCGATGATGGCAAATTCCCAGAAGACAGGGCCGGCGATAGTGGTTGCAATCATCCTCACATTTTGTTTCTTCAGGTTTTCTCCATGAGCGGAAATGGCAAGACCAAAACCGAGGATAGACCAGAGCAAGATAAGGGCTGAAACGAGTTCAAGATTTGTAATGTTCACGTATGTATTATACATTATTAACTATTAAAAGTCAAGTATAGACATTGACGCATTTGATATAATTAAACTAGTGAAATACCACAAACCAATTGTAATAGTCGACACAGAAACAACGGGAATGTCACCAGTTCGCGGAAGGATTATTGAGATTGCCTGCATTCGTATAGAAAATGGAATTGAAGTTGATCGTTTCGTTTCTCTGGTGGATCCAGATATGAGAATCGGTCTTGAGATTCAAGCGATTACAACTATCACCCCAGACATGTTAAAGACCGCACCAAGTTTTTCTCAGATTGCTTCAAGGGTTGACGAGATTTTTAAAGATGCCATTCTTTGTGCGCATAATGCTCGTTTTGATTATGGATTTATCAAAGCTGAAATGGAACGAGCCGGATATCCATTTAAGAAGACTATGTTGTGTACGGCAAAGCTTTCGAGGTCTTTGTTTCCAGAATATAAAAAGCATGACCTCTCATCGATTATCGAAAGATATGATTTTGATTGTGCTGCACGACACCGAGCTGAAGGCGATGCAGATGTGTTAGTTCAATTTTTAGAATATATTGAGCGGGTTGAAAACGGTGAAGAATTAATGACAAAGGTTGGAAAAGTGACCGGTTCAAATAGCGTGCCGTCACAGCTTGATAAAAGCATAGTGGATGCCTTGCCGGAAAATCCTGGAGTGTATACCTTCTATGGATCAGAAGGGGAGATTCTATATATTGGAAAAAGTATAAATATCAAATCAAGGGTAATGTCTCATTTTTCAAATACCCATCGTGATGGAAAAGAAATGAAATTATGGCAAGAGGTGCATGACATCACCTATGAAAGCACAATCAGTGATTTAGGTGCATCGCTCCTCGAACTTGTTCGAATAAAAACTGAATACCCAAAATACAATCGCTTAAGTCGAAAAGTGCATAGTCTTTGGTATTTGCAAAAAAGTACAAATGAAAAAGGATATACCGTCTTCGATATTGTTCCTGATGATAAAGTTCCTCTCGGAAAATTGGACACGGTGTACGCAGTATTTAAAAATAGAAGACAGGGAATAACTATGCTCCGAGAATTAGCGAAGGGAAATAAAATCTGCCCAAAACTCTTAGGAGCAGAAACAGGAAAGGGTCCATGTTTTTCATATCAATTAGGATTGTGTCCTGGTGCCTGTGCCGGAAAGGTTGATGTTCAGGAATATAACAATTTGATCGAAGAACTGTTTTCAGAACGAAAGGTTCGATCATGGCCGTTTAAAGATAAAGTAACTTTGAGATATTTTGATCCTAAAAATGAAAAGGCCGAAATATTCATCGTTAACAACTGGATTCTCGAAGAAGCTTCGGTATATGAGACTGACGAACCTCAAGCATTACTGGGAGAATTAGAGGGAATGTTTGATTATGACGTGTATAAAGTTTTAACTCGGTTTGTCTTGCGGGATAAGGCGGCGCATGTTAATTCGTTATGATATAATTGAGGAATAATTTCACTTAAATAAAATCAAGACGTAATATGTTCACCAATAATAAAAATATTTTTAATAAGATAGGGTTTCTGGTCCTTATGCTTTCGCTCATTTCATGTTCTCAAAAAACAGAAGCGGCTGTTTTTGTGAATGATACGTTTACGGATACGGCAGGTGTGGCTCTTACTTCTCACGTTGGTGAGGTGGGTGCGACTTGGGCTAAGAACCCGGTTTTCCCGAGTGGTACTGCCGTAATGACGGATGCAGGTAGAGTGAGAGGGACTTCGGGTGGAACAGGTGGGGCATTTTATGCGAGTGGAAATCCTGCCACTGCTGATTATGATGTGGAGGCTGATTTTTATATAGCTTCAGCTGTGGGCGCATTCGGTATTTTTGGAAGACAAGATACTGCGACTAACACAAAGGTATTATTTGATTACGAAAACGGAGGGCAGGTAAAAATATATTTTACGGTTAACAACTTAACTGTAGGTGGCGCGTCATCTGCAGCATGGACTCCAACGGTAGGGCAAACGTATCGATTTAAATTATCTCTAAGAGGGGGTATTGCTACGGGATATATTGACGGCGTGAAGATGATTGAAAAAACGGCTAACCCTATATCGGCCGCTGGTAAGGCTGGAGTATTTTTTAACA
>Ga0247807_10000454_pt1 | contig 25383 bp, 23 predicted proteins | sample UWRJL074202C1_FD_179931 | JGI IMG/M metagenome (GOLD analysis project Ga0247807, IMG submission 179931) | Plant litter microbial communities from Arlington Agricultural Research Station in Wisconsin, United States - UWRJ-L074-202C-1 | ecosystem: Environmental > Terrestrial > Plant litter >...
AGCGGCGCCTTCGGGCCGGCCACGTCGGACACCGACACGCGGTGGATGCCGCGGATGATGCCGTCGACGTCGACATCGGCCGGCTCGACGGGCTGGACCTGCGGCTCGTTGTAGACCGTGATGTAGTACATGACGTTCGGGTCGGTGTGGGTTCCGCCGTACATCCGCTCGAGGCCGGAGCGGACGATGTGCCCGATCTCGTAACCGAACGCGGGGTCGTACGACACCACGGCCGGGTTGGTCGACGCGAGCAGCGGCGAGTGGCCGTCGGCGTGCTGCAGGCCCTCACCCGTGAGGGTGGTCCGGCCGGCGGTCGCGCCGATCATGAAGCCGCGGGCCATCTGGTCCCCGGCAGCCCACATGGCGTCGCCGGTGCGCTGGAAGCCGAACATCGAGTAGAACACGTACACCGGGATGAGCGGTTCGCCCTGGGTGGCGTACGAGGTTCCGACGTTCGTGAAGGCGGCGAGGGCACCGGCCTCGTTGATGCCGACGTGGATGATCTGGCCCTGCGGGCTCTCCTTGTAGGCGAGCAGCTGGGCGTGGTCCACCGAGGTGTAGTGCTGGCCGTTGGGGTTGTAGATCTTCGCGTTCGGGAAGAACGCGTCGATGCCGAAGGTGCGGGCTTCGTCGGGGATGATCGGCACGATGCGGTGGCCGAAGTCCTTCGAGCGCAGCAGCTCCTTGAGCAACCGGACGAAGGCCATGGTGGTGGCGATCTCCTGGGTGCCTGAGCCCTTCTTGGTGACGGCGTAGGTCGAGTCGTCCGGCAGGTTCACCTGGGTGTACTTGCTCCGACGTTCCGGCAGGTAACCGCCGAGCGCGCGGCGACGCTCGTGCATGTACTCGATCGCCTCGTCGTTCTCACCGGGGGTGTAGTACGGCGGCTGGTACGGGTTCGCCTCGAGCTGCGCATCCGTGATCGGCACGTGCATGCTGTCGCGGAACGTCTTGAGGTTGTCCAGCGTCATCTTCTTCATCTGGTGGGTCGCGTTGCGGCCCTCGAAGCTCGGGCCGAGGCCGTAGCCCTTGACCGTCTTCGCCAGGATGACGGTGGGCTGGCCCTTGTGCTCCGACGCAGCCTTGAACGCCGCGTAGACCTTGCGGTAGTCGTGGCCGCCGCGCTTGAGGTTCCAGACCTGGTCGTCGGTGTAGCCCTCGACGAGCTTGAGCGCCCGCGGGTCGCGGCCGAAGAAGTTCTCGCGCACGTACGCGCCGCTCTCGGCCTTGTAGGTCTGGTAGTCACCGTCGGTGGTGACGTTCATCAGGTTGAGCAGGGCGCCGTCGGTGTCGCGGGAGAGCAGGTCGTCCCACTCGCGGCCCCAGACCACCTTGATGACGTTCCAGCCGGCACCGCGGAAGAAGCTCTCCAGCTCCTGGATGATCTTGCCGTTACCGCGGACGGGGCCGTCCAGGCGCTGCAGGTTGCAGTTGACGATGAAGTTGAGGTTGTCCAGGCCCTCGTTCGCGGCGACCTGGAGCTGGCCGCGGCTTTCCACCTCGTCCATCTCGCCGTCGCCGAGGAACGCCCAGACCTGCTGGTCGCTGGCGTCCTTGATGCCGCGGTTGGTCAGGTAGCGGTTCAGCTGCGCCTGGTAGATCGCGTTGATCGGGCCGAGGCCCATGGACACCGTCGGGAACTGCCAGAACTCCGGCATCAGGCGCGGGTGCGGGTACGACGAGATGCCGTCGGGGGCGTGCGACTTCTCCTGACGGAAACCGTCCAGCTGGTTGGCGCTCAGGCGGCCCTCGAGGAAGGCGCGGGCGTAGGTGCCGGGGGAGGCGTGGCCCTGGATGAAGATCTGGTCGCCGCCGCCGGCGTGGTCCTGGCCGCGGAAGAAGTGGTTGAAGCCGGTCTCGTACAGAGCGGCGGACGAGGCGTACGTCGAGATGTGGCCGCCGACGGCGATGCCGGGACGCTGGGCGCGGTGCACGAGCACGGCGGCATTCCAGCGGATCCAGGCGCGGTAGCGGCGCTCGATGTCTTCATCGCCGGGGAAGTCAGGCTCGTTGGACGAGGCGATGGTGTTGATGTAATCCGTGGTGGGCACCATCGGAACGTTCAGGTGCAATTCCTTGGACCGCTTGAGCAGGCTGAGCATGATCTCGCGAGCCCGGCCCGGGCCGTTGGCCGCGACGAGCGCATCGAGGGATTGCGACCATTCGCTTGTCTCATCCGGATCGGCGTCTGAGTTGTCCATTGAATATGGGTCTTGGTCGTTGACAGTCACACTCGACCTCTTTCTGTAGGGCAGATCGTGTGGGGGAAGGATCGTGCCTGGTTAGGCGTGCCGGACACAGCTAGGTCGGATCACGACCGAAAGGCACCACGTCAGCCTAGTGATTCTTGCTGGGAAGCGCGCACGGCATCGCGGGCCGTGCAGCGGCGTGCCGTCCGTGTTGGTGAAGCCCCCTCGGACGGCTAGGCTTGCCCCCCGTATTCAGCCATCGTTCCCCGATGGCCGGAAAGGACACCCCATGGCTCTGGAGAATGACACCCAGGCACCCGATTTCGAGCTCGTCAGCCAGTACGGCGAGCGAATCCAGCTCAGCCGGTACCGGGGTGAGAAGTCCGTCGCACTGGTGTTCTTCCCCCTGGCCTTCTCCGGCATCTGCAGCGGCGAGCTCTGCGAGTTGCGTGACAATCTCGCTCTCTTCGCGGACAACAGCGTCGAACTGATCGGCATCTCGGTGGATTCCCGGCACACCCTGCGGGCCTGGGGCGACCAGGAGGGCTACGGGTTCACCCTGCTGGCCGACTTCTGGCCGCACGGAGCGGTGGCGAAGGAGTACGGCGTCTTCCTCGACGACAAGGGCTTCGCCAACCGGGCCACCTTCCTGATCGACCCGAGCGGCATCATCAGGGCCAGTTTCATCACGGCGCCGGGGGAGGCCCGCTCACTCGCGGCGTACCGCGCGGCCCTGGACGAGCTGCAGCCGGCCTGATTGTCCAGGCGGCGCCAAAAGTCGCTAAGCTCGTTTCATCCTGTTCCGGCTTCGCCGGGTAGGGGCCTTTAGCTCAGTTGGTAGAGCGCCACGTTTACACCGTGGATGTCATCGGTTCGAGCCCGGTAGGGCCCACTCTCTTTCGGGAGCCGTCGAACCCGTCAAGTTACGAGGTCACCATGGCAGCAGCGCGCACGTGCGGCGTTCTCCCCGTGATCGCGCATGTCTGACAATCCGGCGTTGGGTGCCGCCATCGAGGAGCTGGCCAACGCCGTCGACGGACGCACCAGCCTGTGCCTGCCGTTCCTGCGGGTGCTGCCGGTGACCGGCGCCGCCGTGTCCACCCTCGGTGCTCCGTTCGGCTCCGAGACTGTGTGCGCGAGCGACGCGCAGGCGGCCAGGCTCGACGAACTGCAGTTCGACCTGGGCGAGGGCCCGTGTTGGGATGCGCTCGCCAGCCGCCGACCGGTCCTGCACGAGGACCTGCGCGCGGAATCGTCACGGTGGCCGCTGTTCGCCCAGGCGGTGTCGGGTTCGGGTGTCGGAGCGATGTACGCGTTCCCGCTGGCGCTCGGGTCGCTGAGCATCGGCGCGGTCGACCTGTACGCCCACCACCCGGGGTCGTTGTCGTCCGCCCAGGTCGAGGATGCCGCGACGCTGGCCGCCATCTGCTCACGTCAGGTGCTCCGACGGGCCCTCGCGGGTGATTCGCTCTCGTCCGCGGCGCCGGACGACGCCGGGTTCTCCCGCCGGGAAGTGCACCAGGCCACCGGGATGGTGCTGGCCCAACTCGGTGTCAACGCCGCGGATGCGCTCCTGATCATCAACGGCTACGCCTTCGCCCGGGGACGCACCGTGCGTGACGTCGCCGCCGATATCGTCGCCCGCCGGATCGACTTCGCCGAGGAATGGTCCAATCCGTCCGAGTCATTATGATGGTGTGATGGCGACACAGACACGCGAGGGCCGACTCGTCGAGGCCTTCGTGACTCTCGCCGACACGCTCGTGGTCGGCTACGACCTCGTGGATCTGTTGCACACCCTCGTATCCCAGTGCGTCCCCCTCTTCGACGCCTCGGCGGCGGGAATCATCCTGACCGACGACGAAGAGTTCGAGGTGATCGCCTCGACCAACGAGCGCAGCCGACTCGTCGAGATCCTCCAACTGCGCAGCGGCTCCGGACCGTGCGTCGAGAGTGTGATCACCGGACGCGCCGTCGCCGTGCCCGACATCGATGCCTCAGGTCCGAAGTGGCCGCGGTTCCGCGCCGGCGCCCTCGAGCAGGGGTTCGGCTCGATGTTCTCGGTACCGATGCGCCTGCGTGCGACCACGATCGGCTCGCTGAACCTGTTCTGGGACCGCACCGGCGGGCTGCCCGTCGATGACGCGGCCACCGTGCAGGCCCTCGCGGACGTCGCCACGATCGGGATCCTCCAGGAGCGGGCGTTGCGGGAGAGCGATGTGGCCCGCCAGCAGCTGCAGTTCGCGCTGAGCAGCCGTGTCGTCATCGAACAGGCCAAGGGCGTCGTGGCGTACACCCGGGGCGCGAACATGGATGAGGCCTTCACCCTGATGCGGCAGCACGCCAGGTCCAACGGCCTGCCGCTGGCCGAAGTGGCCGCGCGGATCGTCAGCGGAGACCTCGCACTTTAGCCGCCGCGGACGTAGTATCTCCGTATAGCCCCAGACCCCGGCTGTAACACGTGACCATTTCCGTGATCAGCAGGGACTCATCATGAAACGCATTTACCACCCTGGGGGCTCGATCGTCACCGGCAGTGCACTTGCCGACGCCGTGATGCTGTACGCCGAAGCGTTGAGCAACCGCCGGGAAACCGACGTCGTCGACATCCCGGTGATCGCAGCGGACGGCAGCCACGGGCGAGCACAATTCCTCATCGGATCGTCCAGCCAGCTGGTCAGCGTGACCAGCGCCGACGGCGAGTCCGAACTCACCGAGGCCGCGACCACCCAGGCGCTGCAGGACAAGGTGCGGGTGGCTGCGCTGCCCGCGTCACTGGCCTGGGCCGGCGCCCCGGCGGGGTCGCCGCAGTTCGACGAGTTCGACTACTGATCAGGCGCTGGCCGCCGACGCCAGCGACTCGATGTCGCTGGTGGCGGACACCCCCCGCGCGATGAGCACGGGGACGTTGATGTTCATCAGCACGTCATGGGTGACCGAGCCGATCAAGGCGCTCTCGCCGTGCCGGGCGGACACGCCCAGGATCAGCAGGGCGGCATCAAAACTGGCGTCAAGGAGGGCCTCGGCGGGGTCCCGGTGCGCAACCCGGCGCCGCACCGTGATCCGCGACGCCGTCGACGCGGCCACGGCGGCGGCGTCCTGAAGCAGGCGTGCGGTTTTCGGGCTGCGGTCGTCCACGGAGTCGGCCCGCCCCGACTCGGAGCGTGACGAATCCGAACGGGGCGCCCCGGGCGGCGCATGCACCAGGAGCAGATCCTGGTCGAGCCGGTCGGCCTCCTGGGCGCCCAGCCGCACCGCGGGAAGGGAACCGTCGGTGCCGTCAACGCCGACGACCACATCGTGGCGGGAGTCGAGGGTCGTGTCGGGCACGATGGCGACCGAACAGCGCGCCGCCGACGCGATCTGAACGCTGCGGGAGCCGAGCACCCGGCCGCGGAGGAAACCCGTCTTGTGGGTGCCGACGATCAGCAGGTCCTCCGGGCTGGGCAGCGTGGCGAGTGCCCATGCCGTGCCGCCGTGCACGATCCGTGTGGTGAGGGTCACCCCGGTGTGCAACTCGGCGGCCCTGGCCGATTCCTCGATCAGGAGCTGGCGTGCCTGGCGCTCAGCGTCGGCGGCGGCATCACGCCCGACCAGGCCCCATTCATCGTCAACGGTGTTGACCAGCACCACGGCGGCATTGCGTTCGGCGGCCCGACGGACCCCCCAGCGCAGCGCGGCACGGCTCGGCCCTGACCCGTCGACGCCGATGTAGTAGGTGGCGCTCATGCGGATGTCCCCGATCGGCGCTGCTCGGCCGTGCGCCGGCTGCGCGGCACGACGATGACCGGGCACGGCATGTTCAGGAGCACGTCGTGACTCACCGAACCGAGGATCAGGCCGGCGACGGCGCCGCGCCCGTGGGTGCCGACAACCAGAAGCGCGGCCGTCGCGGCCGCTTCGACCAGAGCGGGCGCGGCAGCGCCCTGCAGCAGGGTGGTGGATGCGACGAGCGTCGGGTCGTCCGCCCTGACCCGCTCGAAGGCACGCACGACGATGTCCTCGTGGGCCTCCAGCAGGGCGTCGAAGGGCACGGAGGCGCCGAAGTCCACGCCGAGGGTGGCCGGGATCGACCAGGCATGCACGAGTTCGAGCGGCACATCGCGGCGGGCGGCCTCGGCCACCGCGACCTCGAGGGGGGCATCCATGGTCCCGTCGTCCTCGATGCCGACGACGACCTTGTCACCCCGTGGCATCCATTCGGCCGGAACGACGGCGACGGCACAGGCGGCGTGAGCGGCAAGTCGGAGGGGCAACGTGCCGTGCACGGCCCCGACCAGCGCGCCGGTCTTGTTCGTGCCGATGACCAGCAGGTCGGCCTCGGCCGAGGCTCGGACCAATTCGTCGACGGGAGCACCGCGCCGCACGACGCTGGTCGCCTTGACCTCGGGAAAGTTCTGCGCCACGTAGCGGCTGGCCTCGGCCAGGGCACGCTCGTAGACCGGCTGGAAGTCATCCTCCGGTCCGCCGACCGGCGACCAGCCGAGTTCGACCACTGTGGTCAGCTCCAGGTTCAGCGGCACGTGCTCGGCCCTGGCCAGCGCCCAGTTCAGGGCCGCCCGGCTCGCAGGACCCCCGTCAACGGCTACGATCACTCTCTCAACCATGAGTTGATCTCCAGTTCTTCCCGGGGTGCTTCGGGAGATGCCACATGTCCAGAATGCGCTGGACCCCTAAACTGCGAAAGGGCCGAAGGTCCCAGTCAGGTACACTTTGGGCTAGCTCCGACCGAAAGGGGACGCATTCCGTGACCGTTCCTGAGACCAGGCTTTCCTTTCCGGACGGGCCGCGGTCCGCACTGGATCAGGCGCTGTCCGAACTCGTACTCAACGCGCAGAAGGTGCTGGCGACGCAGGGCCGGCTGCGCAGCCTGTTGCAGGCCAGCCAGGCCGTTGTCGAGGAACTCGACCTCGCCGCCGTTCTCCGCCGCATCGTCGACGTTGCCGTCGACCTGGTCGGAGCCCGGTACGGCGCGTTGGGGGTCATCGCCCCGAACGGCAACCTGGAGCAGTTCATCCACGTCGGCATTCCAGACGACCTCGCCGTCCAGATCGGTCATCTGCCCGCCGGGCACGGCCTGCTCGGTGCCCTCATCGACGATCCGCACGCCATCCGGTTGACCCACCTGGGCGAGGACGCCCGGTCCTCCGGCTTCCCGGCACACCACCCGCCGATGGACAGCTTCCTTGGCGTGCCCGTGCGGGTGCGCGGGGAGGTGTACGGCAACCTCTATCTCTCCAACCAGGTTTCCGGGGCGTTCAGCGAAGAGGACGAGGAACTGCTGACGGCCCTGGCTGCGACGGCGGGAATCGCGATCGACAACGCCCGATTGTTCGACGAGACCCGCCGCAGGCAGCGTTGGTCCGCGGCGTCGGCCGAGATCAGCGCCACGCTCCTCTCTGACCGGGCGGATGCCTCCCTCGAGCTCCTTGCCGACAGGTTCGCGTCGCTCGCCGACGCCGACCTCGTCTGCGTGGTCCTCGCCGCAGGCGAGAGCTCTCTCATCGTGGACACCGCCAGGGGAAAACTCGCCAAGCAGGTCAAGGGCCTGGTCATCCCGTCGGCCGGAACCACCGTCGGCCGCGCGTTCGAGAGCGGCCAGCCCATCCTCACCGCCGACGGCGGCGCCAGCCTGGACCAGCCCGACGCGCAGCTGGTGCTCGGCCCGACGATGGTGATCCCGCTGCTGGCCTCCGGCCGTACCCACGGGGTCATGACCGTGTCCCGCTCCGCCGGTCGGCCGCGCTTCACAACCTCCGACCTCGAGATGGCGGCGGACTTCGCCGGCCAGGCCAGTGTCGCCCTCGAGCTCGCCCGCGGCCGCTCCGCCGGGCAGAAGCTGGCCCTGCTCGAGGACCGCAGCCGCATCGCCCGTGACCTGCACGACAATGTCATCCAGCGGGTCTTCGCGGCCGGCATCGGGCTGCAGGCCATCAGCGGGTCCGTGGACGACCCAGAGGTGAGGGAACGGATCATCGAAGAGGTCGTGGCGCTTGACGTCGCGATCGTCGAGATCCGCACCGCCATCTTCGCCCTGACTGCCCAGACCAGCCGTGACCGCGGCTCGATCCGCCACCGCGTCATCGACCTGCTCAGTGAACTCGCCTCCCTGTTCGAGCAGACGCCGCGCCTCGTGTTCACCGGCCCGATCGACCTGTTGACCCCGCCGGAGATGTCGGACGACATCGCCGCGGTCATCCGGGAGGGTCTGATGAACGTGATCCGGCACGCCGAGGCGACCGAGACTGTCGTGAACCTCAGCGTCGCTGACGACCTCGTCGTGATCGAGGTCGTCGACAACGGCATCGGCGTGGTCGAATCCGACCGGCGCAGCGGCCTCGCCAATCTGGCGGCCAGAGCCGACCAGTGGGGCGGCGACGTCGTGCTCGAGAACCGTGCCAGGGGCGGCAGCCGATTGCGCTGGACCGCCCTCATCGAACCCGAACCTGTACGAAAGGAATCGTGATGATCCGAGTCTTCCTCGTGGATGACCACGAAGTCGTGCGCCGCGGAATTGCGGACATGATCAACGCCGAGCCCGACCTCGAGGTCGTCGGCGAGGCGTCCACCGCACGCCAGGCGGTGGCCAGGGTCGCGGCGACCGTGCCTGACGTCGCGGTGCTGGACGTGCGTCTGCCCGACGGCAGCGGCATCGACGTGTGCCGCACGATCCGCTCGGCCAACCCGGTGGTCCAGTGCCTCATGCTCACCGCCTACGACGACGACGAAGCGAGCTATTCGGCGGTCCTGGCCGGCGCGTCAGGATACGTCCTCAAGGACATCCGTGGTCAGCACCTCGTCGAGTCGATTCGACGGGTCGCCCGGGGGGAGTCCCTGGTGCAGAAGGCCGTGACCCGCAAGGTGGTCACCGAACTGACCGGCACCGCAGCCGACTCGCCGGCCTCCAACCTGACGACCAGGGAACGCCAGGTGCTCGAACTCATCGCGGAGGGCCTGACCAACCGTCAGATCGGTGACCAGCTCGACCTGGCCGAGAAGACCGTGAAGAACTACGTGTCCGGCCTGCTCGCCAAACTCGGCATGGCCAGACGCACCCAGGCCGCCGTGTACGGCGCCGGACTGCGACCGCGGCAGTAGAGCGATGTCGGGGACGCAACGGCACGACGTCCAGCCTGGCCCCGGCCAGGAGTCGGTCTGGGACTACCCGCGTCCGCCGCGGGTGGACCCGAGCCCCGAACACCTGGTCCTGCGCTTCAACGGCGTCGTCATCGCCGACACCAGGGACAGTGTGCGGGTGCTCGAGACCAGCCATCCGCCGACCTACTACCTGCCACGGACCGCGTTCGCCGCCGACGTGCTCACCCCGGTCAACGGGCACAGCGTCTGCGAATACAAGGGCCTGGCCTCCTACCTCAGCATCATCGTCGGTGACCGCCGCGCTGATGCCGTCGCGTGGTACTACCCCCAGCCGCTGGCCGGATTCGAGGCGCTGGCCGGACGGGTGGCCGTGTACCCCGGCCGACTGGACGAGTGCACTGTGGACGGCGAACTCGTGCGCGCCCAACCGGGCGACTTCTACGGCGGCTGGATCACCGACCGCATCGTCGGTCCGTTCAAGGGGGCGCCGGGCACGCTCGGTTGGTGACTCGGCTAGTAGGCTGATGGGGTGCCATTCTCGCTTGCTGAAGTCGCCCGGGTCTCCCACGACCTGTGGCCGCTTTCCGGTGCAGAGGACTGGGATGCGCCGGGGCTGATCAGCGGCGACCCCGCCCGTCCGGTCGGGTCCGTCCTTCTGGCCGTGGACGTGGTCGGCGACACCGTCCAGGAGGCGATCTCCTCCGGCGCCGACCTGTTGCTGGCCCACCACCCCCTCCTGCTCCGCGGGGTCACCAGCGTGGCCGAGGACCGCTACAAGGGCGCGTTGCTGGCCCGGCTGATCCGAGCGGACTGTGCCCTCCTCGCGGCCCACACCAACGCCGACGTCGTCGAGGACGGCGTCTCTGACGTCATCGCGCAACGCCTCGGCCTCGTCGACGTGCGGCCGATCACGACGGGTGCACTTCCCGGCACCGGGATCGGCCGGGTCGGGCGACTGCCGGAGCCGACGACTCTCGGCCTGCTCGCCCGATCACTGGCGGGGCTGATTCCACCGACGGCTACCGGGGTGCGGGTGGCCGGTGGTTACGGCGACATGGTCCAGACCGTCGCCCTGTGCGGCGGTGCCGGCGACTCGTTGTTGCGGGAGCCCGCCGTGCGCGCCGCCGACGTTTTCATCACCTCCGACCTCCGCCATCACCCCGCGTCGGAGTCCAGGGAGCAGTCGATCCTCGCCGGGGTTGGCCCAGCGCTCATCGACGTGTCACACTGGGCCAGCGAATGGCTGTGGTTGGACGTCGCCGCCGCCGCGCTGCGGCAGAGACTCCCCGGCATTCGCGTCCAGGTCAGCGACCTGCGGACCGACCCCTGGGATTTCGCCGTCACCCAGTGAGATCAGCTCACCCCCGTACATTTCAAACTCCATAAACATGAAGGTCAGGACACCGTGAAGGCATCGCCCACCGAGCAGAAGGAGCTCCTGCGGCTCCAGGCCCTCGACATCAAGCTGCAGCAGGTTGAACATCAGGCCAAGGCCCTGCCGCAGCACGCAGAGCTCCGCGCCCTGGCGCAGGGCCTGGACGCATCCAAGACCGTCCTCACCGGTCGCGCCGGCGAGGTCGAGGATGCCCAGATCGAACTGCGCCGCATCGAATCCGACGTCGCAGTGGTCGAAAAACGCATAGCGCGCGACACCGACCGCGCCCAGCACACCTCATCCATCAAGGACGTCCAGGCCCTGGAGAGCGAGCTGACGGCGTTGGGGGCGCGCCTGGTCGCGCTCGAGGAGATCGAACTCGCCGTGATGGAACGGCTCGAGGAGAAGGAAGCGGCCCTCGCCGAAACTGAGGCTGAACGGGCCACGGTCACCGGCCGGGTCGCCGGTATCGAGGCCGACCGCGACGTGCTGCTGGTCGACCTGAACCGTCAGCTCGGCGAACTGGCCAGGGACCGGGTCGCAATCGTCTCCGCCATCGGCGCCGACCTGGCCACCCTGTACGAAAAGCGGCGGGTGGCCGGCCGCGGCAACGCGGCCGCCCTGCTGCGCGCCCGCACCTGCAGCGGCTGCACCATGACCCTGACCGGAAACGACCTCGAAGAGGTGCGCGCCGCGCCGGCCGACGACATCGTGTTCTGCCCGGATTGCGGCGCCATCCTGGTGCGCACGGAGGAATCCGGCATCTGAGCGCTGTAGGCTTGGTCGACGGAATGGGTCGACAAGACGGTCGCGTCATCCGGGCCTTCGGGTCCGTGATGCCGAGGAACGTCCGGGCTCCACAGAGCAGGACGGTGGGTAACACCCACCCGGGGCAACCCGCGAGACAGTGCCACAGAAAGTAGACCGCCACCGGCGCAAGCCGGCGGTAAGGGTGAAACGGTGGTGTAAGAGACCACCAGCGGCCAGGGTGACCTGGTCGGCTCGGTAAACCTCGTCCGGAGCAAGGTCGAACAGGAAACGCTAAGGCGGCTCGCCGAGTTTCCGGGTAGACCGCTAGAGGGCTGCGGCAACGTAGTCCCGAGATAGATGGCCGTCCACGGTGCAAACCAGGACAAAACCCGGCGTAACAGTCGGCCCATTCCCGCCACGAACCTGTGAGTTGCGCGGGAGGGGACCGTCGGTAGGGCGCATTTCCCAGCCGGTGCTTCTACGCTGATGCCATGAGCGCATCCGTGTCCAGGCCCCGCCCCGACGAACCGAATCCTGCTCCCGGCGCCAGCCGGCTCGTGCCGCGGGTTCGTGCCCTGCTGCGCCGGTCACGCGCCTGGATCCACCGGCACCCGCGGCTGCGGACGCCGTACCGGCTGCTCGTTGCCGCGGCCGGCGTTAGCGTGGTCGTCGTCGGCTTGATCCTGGTGCCGTTGCCCGGCCCTGGCTGGCTGATCGTCTTCGTGGGCGTCGCCGTGCTTGGCACCGAATTCCCCGCCGCACACCGGCTCACCCAGGCGGTCCGCAGGCTGGCGCACCGGATCCGGCTCTGGTGGCAGGCGCGCCGGCAGCGCCAGGGCAGCCGGGCCTACAGCTGAGCGGTGACCGGTGCGTGCTTGACGGCCAGCGCCGCGGCGCCGAGGATGCCCGCGTTGTTGCGGTGAACGGCGGGGATGATCCGGGTGTTCAGGTGCAACAGCGGCAGGAAGTTCTCGTGGTGCTTCGACACGCCACCGCCGACGATGAACAGGTCAGGGGTGAACAGCGCCTCCAACGTGGAGTAGTACTTCTGCAGCCGTGACGCCCACTTCTCCCAGCTGAGGCTCTCGCGCTCCTTGGCGGAGAACGCCGCGCGGCTCTCGTAGTCCACCCCGTCGATCTGCAGGTGGCCGAGCTCGGTGTTGGGCACAAGGGCGCCGTCGTTGATCAGCGCGGTGCCGATCCCGGTACCCAGGGTGGTCAGCAGCACCACACCGTTCACGCCCTTCGCGGCGCCGAACATGGACTCCGCATACCCGGCGGCGTCAGCGTCGTTGACAAAATGGATGGGCACTCCGAGGCCCTTCTCGAACTGCTTCTCCGCGGCAAGGCCGATCCACTTGTCGGACACATTGGCCGCCGACATGGTGTGACCGTTCTTGACGACAGCGGGGAAGCACACCCCGATGGGCAGGTCACCGGCCCCGGCCGAGACCGTCGCCAGGAGCTGGCGGGTGGTCTCGATGATGTCCTGGGGGCGGCCGCCCTTCGGGGTGGGCAGCTTGATCCGATCGGAGAGCAGGGCCCCCGTGGTCAGGTCGACCACGGCTCCCTTGATGCCGGTTCCGCCGATGTCGATGCCGATGGCAGTGGGTGAACTCATGGAGATAATCTACCGGCTACGGCAGGGTCAGGATTTCGGCGCCGCGTTCGGTGACGACCAGGGTGTGCTCGAACTGCGCGGTGATGCTGCGGTCGCGGGTGAGAACCGTCCAGTCGTCTGCCCACATGTCCCAGTCGCTGGTGCCGAGGGTGAGCATCGGTTCGATGGTGAAGACCATGCCCACCTCCATGACGGTGTCGTACTGCGGCGCAGAGTCGTAGTGCGGGATGATCAGCCCGGAGTGGAAGGCGTCGCCGACGCCGTGGCCGGTGAAGTCGCGAACGACGCCGTAACCGAAGCGTTTGGCGTACGACTCGATGGTGCGGCCGATCACATTCACCTGGCGGCCGGGCGCGACGGCCTTGATCCCCCGGGCGAGGGCCTCCCTGGTGCGCTCGACGAGCATGCTCACCTCGTCGGTGGCCTCGCCCACGATGAAGGTGACGTTGGAGTCGCCGTGCACGCCGTTCTTATACGCGGTGATGTCGATGTTGACGATGTCACCGTTCTCGAGCACGGTGTCGTCGGGGATGCCGTGGCAGATGACCTCGTTGACCGAGGAGCACAGTGACTTCGGGTAGCCGCGGTAGCCCAGCGTGGACGGGTAGGCGTCGTTCTGGATCAGGAACTCGTGACCGATCCGGTCCAGCTCCTCTGTGGTGACGCCGGGACGCACGGCCCGCCCCACCTCCTGGATCGCCTCCGCGGCGATCCGCCCGGACTCGCGGATGAGCGCGATCCGATCGGGGGAGTACACGTCGGATCCGGTGAATCTGGCCGGCGCGGTGCGACCGACGTACTCTGGGCGAACGATGTGGGCGGGAACGGAGCGGTGGCTGGACACGGCTCCCGGAATGAGGTGACCGATTGAATCCTTAGGCATAAGATCAAGCTTATGGCCGAAGATGCTGATCACCAGTTCTGGTACAACATGCGCACTGGCGCGGTCGAGAAGGGTCTGCTGTCGCCGTCAGTCGACCGGGTAGGCCCGTTCTCGACGTTCGACGAGGCAACCCACGCGCTCGACAAACTGCGCGCGAACAGCGCCAAGTGGGCCGAGGAAGACGAGGCGGAGGACCGCTGAGGGACCGGACCGCGCCCCGCTATTCGTAGCTGTGTTCCGGACCGGGGTACGCCCCGGAGTCGACGTCTTCCTTGAACGCGTGCACGGCGTCGGTGAGCACGGAGCGCAGGTTCGCGTACTGCCGCACGAACCGCGGCACCCGGCCCTCGGTCATCCCGGCGAAGTCGGTCCAGACCATGAGCTGGCCGTCGACGCCGGGGCCCGCGCCCACCCCGATGGTGGGGATCTCCAGACGTTCGGTGACCTCTGCCGCGATGCCGGACGGCACCATCTCCAGCACGACCGCGAAAGCGCCCGCATCCTGAACGGCAAGGGCGTCCTTGATCAGTTGCTCGGCACCCGGGCCGCGGCCCTGGATCATGTGCCCGCCCAAGCCGTGCTCGCTCTGCGGAGTGAAGCCGATGTGGGCCATGACCGGGATGCCCGCGGACACGATGCGGGAGATCTGCTTCCGGCTGCGCACGCCGCCCTCGAGCTTCACCGCGTGGGCCTGGGCCTCCTTCATGAAGCGCACCGCGGTGTGCAGCGCCTCCGACGGGCCGGTCTCGTAGGTGCCGAACGGCATGTCCGCCACCACAAGGGCCCTGGTCACCGCCCTGGCCACAGCGCGGGTGAGCGGGATGAGCTCGTCGACGGTGACGGGCAGCGTGGTCTCGTACCCGAAGACGTTGTTCCCGGCGGAATCGCCCACCAGCAGGAAATCGATGCCGGCCTGATCGAAGATCTGGGCGGTCATCATGTCGTAGCTGGTCAGCCCGGTGATCGGGATGCCCTGCTGCTTCGCGTTCTGGAAATGTCTGGTGCGCACCCGCTTGGGGCCGGCGGCGGCGCTGGGGGTGGCACTGGCGTAGGGATTCTGCACCTCGACGGCATTGGCGGCGTCTGGCGTGGGGAACTCTGGCATGTGCTCAGTGTACTCAGCGGCCGATTCCACCGTCATTCGCGCCTGGATCAGCCGGTTTTCGCCCGCACGCCGTCGGCAGCCGGTAGCCTAGGAGCAACAAGAAAGGGCGTGAATGGACAAGCAGCGCGACTTCGTTCTTCGGACCATCGAGGAACGGGGCATCAAGTTCATTCGACTATGGTTCACCGATGTGGTCGGCACCCTGAAGTCGGTCGCCATCGCGCCGGCCGAGGTCGAGGGTGCGTTCGCAGAGGGACTGGGTTTCGACGGTTCGGCGATCGAGGGACTGACGCGCTCGTTCGAGGCCGACGTGCTGGCCCACCCGGATCCCACCACGTTCCAGATCCTGCCGTGGCGGGGTGAGGTCGACCCCACCGCCCGCATGTTCTGCGACATCACCACCCCCGACGGCCAGCCCGCCGTCGCCGACCCCCGGAACGTGCTCAAGCGCACCCTGGCGAAGGCGGCCGAGCGCGGCTTCACCTTCTACACGCACCCGGAGATCGAGTTCTACCTGCTCAAGTCGTCGAAATTCGGCAAGAACGGCCCGGTCCCGGTCGATTCCGCCGGCTACTTCGACAACGTCCCCGGCGGCACGGCGCACGACTTCCGACGCCGGTCGGTGCGGATGCTCGAGGACCTCGGCATCTCGGTGGAGTTCAGCCACCACGAGGCCGGCCCCGGCCAGAACGAGATCGACCTGCGCTACGCGGACGCTCTCACCACCGCTGACAACATCATGACGTTCCGCACCGTGATCAAGGAAGTGGCCATCGAGCAGGGCGTCTACGCGACGTTCATGCCCAAGCCCCTGTCCGACCAGCCCGGCTCCGGCATGCACACCCACCTCTCGCTGTTCGAGGGCGACACCAACGCGTTCTACGAAGCCGGAGCGCAGTACCAGCTCTCGACCACCGGTCGCCAGTTCATTGCCGGCCTGCTGCGTCACGCGCCGGAGATCACGGCAGTGACCAACCAGTTCGTCAACTCCTACAAGCGGCTGTGGGGCGGCGACGAGGCCCCCAGCTTCGTGTGCTGGGGCCACAACAACCGCTCGGCGCTGATTCGCGTCCCGCTCTACAAGCCCAACAAGGGCCAGAGCTCGCGCATCGAATACCGCGCGATCGACTCGGCAGCCAACCCGTACCTCGCGTACTCGCTGATGCTGGCCGCCGGGCTCAAGGGCATCGAGGAGGGCTACGAGCTTCCGCCGGAGGCCGAGGACAACGTGTGGGGGCTCAGCGACACCGAGCGTCGCGCGCTCGGTTACCACCAGCTGCCGGCCAGCCTCGACCACGCCATCCAGTACATGGAGGAGTCCGAGCTGGTCGCCGAGACGCTGGGGGAGCACGTGTTCAACTACGTGCTGCTGAACAAGCGCCAGGAATGGCGCGAATACCGGTCCCAGGTCACCCCGTTCGAACTCAACAAGAACCTTGAAATGCTCTAGGAGCGAGGGTTCCGACAGGCGCACAACATGGCGAGAGAACAGCTGACACTGACCGACCTCGCCCGGGTGGGCTTCGCCGATCTCGGCGAGGCCCGCGCCCGGCTCGACGAGGTCGGTGAGCTCGGCGGACCCGACCCGTCCGATCTGTTCCCGCTGCTGTCCCGGGCCGCGAATCCCGATGCGGCACTGTTCGCCGTGTTGTCGATTGTGCGCCAGGCGCCGGCCGAGTTCGGTGCCCTGCGGAAGCATCCGGGTGCCCTGCAGCGCCTGGTGCTCGTGACGGGCGCGTCGACGGGCCTGACTGACTTCTTCCTCCGGCACCCCACGGAACTCGCGGTGCTGCACGAGAAGGCCACGTCCCTGGCCGGCCCAGCCGAGCTGACCGCCGACCTGCTCGACGCGGTCCGGTCCACCGATGGCTTCGCCACCCTCGTCGGCGACGACGGCTGGGTGGCGCTCCGCGTGCGCTACCGGCGACGCCTGGCCGAGCTGGCGGCGTTCGACCTTGAACAGGGTGACCCAGTGGCCGGGCTCGACCGGATCGCCAGAACCCTGGCCCACCTGGCCGCGGCGGCGCTGGAGGCCTCGCTCGCCGTCGCCAGGGGGATGAGCAGCGGCCCGACGGCCGCTCACGGTGTCTATCCCGTCGACGAGGTCCGGCACACCAAACTCGCCGTCATCGGCATGGGCAAGGCGGGCGCGGGGGAGCTGAACTACGTCAGCGACGTCGACGTCATCTTCGTCGCAGAGGGCGACGACGACAGCGGCCTGTCGACCGCACGAGCCGTCGACATCGCCACCAGGCTCGCGGTCCTGATGATGCGCGGCCTGAACCAGCCCAGCCTGGAGCCCGAGCTGTGGGAGGTGGACCCGAACCTCCGGCCGGAGGGCAAGTCCGGCGCCCTGGTGCGCTCGCTCGAGTCCCACATCGCGTACTACGACCGGTGGGCCAAGAGCTGGGAGTTCCAGGCCCTGCTGAAGGCCAGACCGCTCGCCGGCAACCTGGAGCTCGGCGCACGCTACGTCGACGCCGTGGCCCCGAAGGTGTGGACAAGCGCCAGCCGGGAGAACTTCGTCGACTCCGTCCAGCGGATGCGGGAACGCGTCACGAGCAACATCCCCGCCGACGAGGTGGCCGTGCAACTCAAGCTCGGCCCCGGCGGCCTGCGCGACATCGAGTTCACCGTGCAACTGCTTCAACTCGTCCACGGTCAGACCGACCCCGACGTCCGGCAACCCGGTACCCTCCCCGCCCTCGCCGCCCTGGCCGATTCCGGGTATGTCGGCCGCGCCGAAGCCGCCGAATTCGCGCAGGACTACCGGATGCTGCGCCTGATGGAGCACCGCCTCCAACTGGACCGGCTGCGACGCACCCACCTGCTGCCCAGGGACGAGGCCGGGCTGCGTGTCCTGGCCCGGGCGACGGGACTGGCCACGAGCGCAGCGGCCCTCACGGCCCGGTGGGAGGCCACCAAGCACCGGGTGCGCGGCCTGCACGAACGGCTGTTCTACCGGCCGCTGTTGTCTGCGGTCGCCGCCCTGCCGGCGGAGGGCCTGAACCTCACCAGCGCTCAGGCCGAAGCCCGGCTCGCCGCGATCGGTTTCCGCAACACGAAGGGCGCCCTCGCGCACATTGCGGCGCTCACGAGCGGGGTGTCCAGGCGGGCGACCATCCAGCAGCACCTGCTGCCGGTCCTGCTGCAGTGGCTGTCCGACGGGGCGGATCCTGATTACGGGCTGCTGGCCTTCCGGCGGCTGAGCGACAGTCTGGGCTCCACCTACTGGTTCCTGCGGATGCTCCGCGACTCGTCCGGGGCCGCCGAGCGGCTCACCAGGGTGCTCTCGGCGTCCCGGTACGTCGGGGAACTCCTTGAGACCATCCCGGAGGCCGTCGCCTGGCTGGAGCACGACGACGACCTGCGCCCCCGCCCCCTCAGCGTCCTGCAGGACGAGGCCCGCGCTGTGCTGGCCAGGCACGGCAGCCCCGATGCGGCCGCGTCGGTCCTGCGCACCAGCCGTCGCCGCGAGATGCTCAGACTGGCGTTGTCGGCCATCCTCGGTCAGCTCACCATCGACGAGTTGGCGGCGGGCCTGACGGATGTGTCCACGGTCATCATCCAGGGCGTGCTCGGTGCCATCCGCGGCGCCGGTCTCACCGGTGACGACGGCCCGGTCGCCCCGGACGGCATCGAATTCGCCGTGATCGCCATGGGCCGGTTCGGGGGAGCAGAGCTCGGGTTCGGATCCGACGCCGATGTGATGTACGTGTTCCGCCCTGCCGCCCTCGAGGGCGGGGCAGCCCACGACCGGGCGACCTTCATCGTCCGGGAGCTGAACCGCCTCACCGAGGACAACCGGCTGCCGTTCGACCTGGACATCGGGCTGCGCCCTGAGGGCAAGAACGGTGCTGTGGTGCGCTCCATCGACTCGTATCAGGCCTATTACCGGCGCTGGTCGCTGACGTGGGAGGCCCAGGCGTTGCTGCGGGCCAGGGGCGTGGCCGGGGAGCCTCTGCTGCTGCAGAGCTTCCATGCCGTGATGGACACCGTGCGCTACCCGGAGTCGATCAGCGAGCAGGACGTCCGCGAGATCAAACGGATCAAGGCCAGGGTCGAAAACGAGCGCCTGCCGCAGGGCGCCGACCCGAACCGGCACCTGAAGCTGGGGCGCGGCTCACTGAGCGATGTGGAGTGGTTCGTCCAGCTGCTCCAGCTGCAGCACGCGGCGGCGCTGCCGGCCCTGCGCACCACCTCGACGCTCGAGGCGTTGGAGGAGGCCACCAGGGCCGGCCTCATCACCGAACCGGACGCGGCCGTGCTGCGCGCCGCGTGGTTGTTCGCGTCACGGTGCCGGTCGGCGATCACCCTGTGGACCAACAAGACGGCGGATGTCCTGCCCAGCGACCGGCTGCAGTTGGACGGGGTGGCCCGCATGATGGAGTACGCGCCCGGCTCGGCCAACCGGCTCGAGGAGGACTACCTCGCCGTCACCCGGCGGGCCCGCGCCGTGTTCGAGCGTCGGTTCTATGGGCCGGTCGAGCGGCCGGGACCCTTCTCCGGCTGACCCGGCGCCGGCCGCACGGCCGAACGACGAAGGGGCCGCAACCAGATGGTTGCGGCCCCTTCACTGTGCAGTTGCTAGAACTGTGCAGTTGCTAGAACTGCGGTGGCTAGATCAGACGCCGTAGTACAGTTCGAACTCGAACGGGTGCGGGCGCTGCGCGAGGGGCTTGATCTCCTTCTCGCGCTTGTAGTCGATCCAGGTCTCGATGAGCTCGGGCGTGAAGACGTTGCCGGCGAGCAGGAAGTCGTGGTCGGCTTCCAGCGCCTGCAGGGCCTCTTCCAGCGATGCGGGAACCTGGGGGATGTTCTTGGCCTCTTCGGGCGGCAGCTCGTAGAGGTCCTTGTCGACGGGCTCGTGCGGTTCGATCCGGTTCTTGATGCCGTCAAGGCCGGCCATCAGCTGGGCGGCGAAGGCGAGGTACGGGTTGCCGGACGCGTCGGGCGCACGGAACTCCAGGCGCTTGGCCTTGGGGTTGGTGCCGGTGATCGGGATGCGGATCGAGGCGGACCGGTTACCGGCCGAGTAGACCAGGTTGACCGGTGCTTCGAAGCCGGGCACCAGACGGTGGTAGGAGTTGACCGTCGGGTTGGTGAACGCCAGCACGGCCGGGGCGTGCTTGAGCAGGCCGCCGATGTACCAGCGGGCCACGTCGGACAGGCCGCCGTAGCCGGCCTCGTCGTAGAACAGCGGCTTGCCGTCGGCCCAGAGGGACTGGTGGGTGTGCATGCCGGAGCCGTTGTCGCCGAAGAGCGGCTTGGGCATGAACGTCGCGGTCTTGCCCCACTCGTGCGCGGTGTTCTTGACGATGTACTTGAACTTCAGCAGGTCGTCGGCCGCGTGCACCATGGTGTCGAACTTGTAGTTGATCTCGCCCTGGCCGCCGGTGCCGACCTCGTGGTGGCTGCGCTCGAGGATCAGGCCGGCATCGATGAGCTTGAGGCAGATGTCGTCGCGCATGTCGGCGTGCTGGTCGACCGGGCTCACCGGGAAGTAGCCACCCTTGAACGGGGTCTTGTTGGCGAGGTTGCCGCCCTCTTCCTTGCGGCCGGAGTTCCAGGCACCCTCGCTGGAGTCCACCGAATAGAAGCTGGTGTGCTGGTTGACCTCGTAGCGCACGTCGTCGAAGATGTAGAACTCGGCTTCGGAGCCGAAGTACGCGGTGTCGCCGATGCCCGTGGAGGCGAGGTACTTCTCGGCCTTCTTGGCGACCTGGCGGGGGTCCTTGGAGTAGATTTCGCCGTTGCGGGGGTTGTAGATGTCGAAGAGCATGATCAGCGTGCGCTCGGCGCGGAACGCGTCGATGTAGGCGCTGGTGACGTCGGGGATGAGCTGCATGTCGGATTCGTGGATCGAGGCGAAACCGCGGATCGACGAGCCGTCGAACATCTGGCCGACAGTGAAGAAGTCCTCGTCAACGGTCGATGCGGGGATGTTGAAGTGCTGCTGCACACCCGGCAGGTCGGTAAAACGGAGATCAAGGAACTTGACATCGGTGTCCTTGATGAACGAGAGCACTTCGGACGAATCGCGGAACATGCGGGTTTACTCCAAACGACGTAGGCGTGGGTGACTAGAAATGTCGCACACTGCGGCTTCCCCGACACTATTACGGGCGGGTTACTTAAGAATGACGCTTATGTTTCCTCCATGTTACAGAGGGGGTCGCTCGGTAAGCTGATCGGGTGAATTCGACGCCTTCTGGACCCACCACCTTCGGGCAGCTGCCGCCCAGTGCCTGGCCGGGGGAGCGCCTCGGCCTGCCCCGGACCGGACCGCACTCCGTGGGGCGGGTGGGCAGGCGGATCGCCGCGCTGGTCATCGACTGGGCCATCGCGGTCGGGCTCGCCTGCCTGATCTGGGGATACACCCTGCTGGACTATGACGGTTTCGTCGTTCTGGGCGTCTTCGTCGTCCTGCAGGCCGTGCAGCTGGCCGCGCTCGGCGGCAGCGTCGGCCACCGGCTGCTCGGTCTGCGCCTCATCACGATCACCGGGAACCGCGCCGGGCTCTGGCGCCCGGTCGTGCGGTCGGTGCTGCTGGGGCTTGCCGTGCCGGCCCTGGTCTGGGACTCGGACCAGCGCGGCTTCCACGACAAGATCGCCGGCACCGTCCTGATCCGGCGATAGCGAGGCGGCACCCGCGTGTGAAACAGAGGAAGGGCACGGGGTGACCCGTGCCCTTCCTCTGTGTGCCTGCCGGCTTCCGGTCAGTTGCCCCGCTGTGGACGAGCCTTGGTGGGGTCGACGCCCTTGGGAATCGGCAGCTTCTTGGTCATGGAGTTGAGCCGGTTGTTCACCGCGAGGACCTCGGCCTTGGTCAGCGAGGGCTTGATCTTGGTCAGACGGCGGGCGAGCTTGTGCAACGGCACGGCGTCTGAGTCCGGGCCGACGGCGATGACGGTGACTGCGACGTTGCCGCCGACCTTGGCCACCGAGCGCTTTTCCTCGTCCAGCATCCGGGCGGTGCGGGTGCGCGGTCCTTCGCTGATCAGGACCACGCCACCCCGGCCGACGGCGCGATAGACGGCGTCCTGGGTCTTCCCGTTGACGGCGACGGGCATTTCGCTGCCGACCCAGCCGCGCTTGAGCGAGCTGCGCAGAACCGCACCGACCGCGCCGGGCTGGCCCTCGATCTGTGAGTACGCGGCCTTCTCGGCGCGCCGACCCAGGATGATCAGCATCGCCAGGACACCGCCGAGCACGCCGGCGACGATCCACAGCGCCATGGTGAAGCCGTTGCCGGGGCTCAGCAGCAGCGCGAGCGCGAGGCCGACCAGGACGGGAATCAGGAAGCCCAGGATCATGAACAGAACGATGTTCGAGTCGTAGCGCCGGGTCATCTGGAAGACCTGCCACATTTGCTTCAAGCGGCCAGGTTCTTTGGGGGTGCGGGGACTCGTGTCCTTGCTTCGTGCCATGGTTCTAAGACTACCCAGTCGGCCGATATCCGCGTGACGGATTTAGGGTCAAACGGCCTGGGTGAACCCCAGGGCCGCGTCGGCGAGGTGCTGCAGGTGCTCGGGTACCTGCCGTCCTGTGGCCGTCATGGATTGGGCCCAGAGCCGGCCGGCGCGGTAGGACGAGCGCACCAGCGGACCGGCGAGCACTCCGAGGAAACCGATCTGCTCCGCCTCGGCCTTGAGCTCGACGAATTCCTCGGGTCGCACCCACCTGGCCACCGGCAGGTGCCGGGGACTCGGCCGCAGGTACTGGGTGATGGTGATGATGTCGGTGCCGGCCTCGTGCAGGTCCACGAGGGCCTGCGACACCTCAGCGCGGTCCTCTCCCATGCCCAGGATCAGGTTCGACTTGGTGATCAGGCCCGCCGCGCGACCCTGGGAGAGCACGTCGAGGGACCTGTCGTAGCGGAAGGCCGGGCGGATGCGCTTGAAGATCCGCGGAACGGTTTCGACGTTGTGCGCGAAGACCTCCGGCCGGGCGGAGAATACCTCGGCCAGGTGGTGCGGGTTGCCCGAGAAGTCCGGGACCAGGATCTCGACGCCGGTCCCCGGGCTCTGCCGATGGATCTGCCGGATGGTCTCGGCGTAGAGCCAGGAGCCCTCGTCGGGCAGGTCGTCCCTGGCGACACCGGTCACCGTGGCGTAGCGCAGGTTCATCCGCAGCACGGATTCCGCGACCCGCCGTGGCTCGTCGGTGTCGTACGCTGCGGGCTTGCCGGTGTCGATCTGGCAGAAGTCGCAGCGCCGGGTGCACTGGGCGCCTCCGATCAGGAAGGTGGCCTCGCGGTCCTCCCAGCACTCGTAGATGTTGGGGCAGGCGGCCTCCTGGCAGACCGTGTGCAGGTTCTCACTGCTGACCAGGTCCTGCAGCTGGCGGTACTCGGGGCCCATCCGGGCGCGGGTCTTGATCCAGGCCGGTTTCCGTTCGATGGGCGTCTCGGCGTTGCGGATCTCCAACCGCAGCATCCGGCGGCCCTCAGGGGCGGCGTTCATGCGGGCACCGCCATCCGGACGCGGAAATGGGCGGTCACGGAGCCGAGAGTGTCCTCGGTGCTGATGTCGCGGCCGAGGACTCTGGACATGGTGGTCACCCCGGCATCCCTGATGCCGCAGGCGACGATGCGCTCGTACGGTTCGAGGGAGTTGTTGCAGTTGAGCGCAAACCCGTGCATGGTCACCCCGTCGGCGACTCGGATGCCGATGGCGGCGATCTTGTCTTCCGCCCCCACGGCGCCGACCCACACTCCGCTGCGACCCGGTACCCGTCGGCCGTCGATGCCGAAGTCGGCAAGGGCATCGATGAGGATGCCCTCGAGCAGAAGCACGTAGCCGACGACGTCGATCGGGTCGGGCAGTCGCAGGATCGGGTATCCGATCAGCTGCCCCGGCCCGTGCCAGGTGATCCGGCCGCCACGGTCGACGTCCACGACCGGGGTGCCGTCGGTGGGACGGTCCTCCGGCTGGGTCCGTTTGCCGGCCGTGTAGACGGCGGGGTGTTCGAGGAGCAGGACGGTGTTCGGTCGATGACCGGACACCACCGTGCCATGGACGGCGCGCTGGAGCTCAAGGCCCTCGCAATACGGCACGGAGTTGGCGCTTAGCCCCGCGACGACAAAGTCGAGCATTCGGCCAGTCTAGGTGGCGCTCCTCCCCAACGGGAGCGGCGGGCGAGTTTGTCCCCGGAACCGGACCGCGGACCCCGGGGACATGGTCGGCCCAGGATCGTGGCCTGATGGAACAGATGCGTAATCCAGAGAACGAGCGGACCATCGCCGGGTACCGCGTGGTCCGCCGGATCGGCACCGGCAGCCGGTCGACGGTGTACCTCGGTCGCGCGGGCGACGGGCGGGGCGGGAGCCTGACCGTGGCGGTGAAGGTGTTCCGCCGGGACGCGGACCCGGCGGCACTGGACCGGCAGGTGCGCGCCATGCTCGTGCTCCCGCCGGCGATGCTGGCTCCGCTGCGGGACCTGGCCACGGCCGCGGATGGCCGGCTCTGCCTGGTGATGGACCGGCTGGCCGGTTCGCCCCTTGACCGGGTGCTGGCCGAGCGGGGCCGGATCGGCGCGGGCGAGGTGGTCACCATCGCCGCCACGATCACGGCCGCCCTGCAGGCGCTGCATGACGCCGGCTTCAGTCACCCGATGATCGGACCGGACTGCGTGCGGTTCGACGGCGGAGGCAGGCCGGTGCTGCTCGGTCTTGGCGCGTTGGAAGACCTGCCGGCCGGGGGAGCCGGGGTGTCCAGGCGGCGGGACGACCTGGTGCGGCTGGCGGGCTGGACCAGGTCGCTCCTGGAGCATCTGGACCCGCACGCACCGGAGGCTGCTGCAGCGGGGTCGGTGCTGGCCGAATACGAGGCGGCCGCCACCGCGCGCCCCCTCCCGGCCGACCTCCTGGCGGTGGAATCCGCCCTGTTCGCCTGGGCCACTGCCACAGCGGTGCGCGGGGCGGTGCCCGGCGAACCCGACGAGGGCACGCCGGCCGGGGCGCTGATCCGGTCGGGCGCATCGCCGAGCACCCTGACCAGGCCGGCCAGGCCGGCCGGTGCGGCGGCGGAGTCCGCCGCTCCGGCCGGTCGTGAACGTCTCTCCGGTGCCGGGCTCTGGAGCCCGGTAGCGCGCGTACTGGGCCAGGTTGTGGGCCAGGTTGCCCAGCTGCGCGAGACGGGTCGCACCAGCACGCTGCCCGGGCTGGCGCTGCTCCGCAGCAGGCTGGCACGGGCATTTGACGGCAACCGGCGCGTGGGTGGTCGGCCGGTGGTTGTCGGGGTCTGCCTGGCCGTGCTGCTCTCGGCGGGCGGCGTGGCGCTGCTGTCAGTGGCCGGCTCCCCGGCCGCATCCGGGGAATCCACCGGGCATCCGGCTGCGGCGGCCGCCGCCGACGAGTCG
>Ga0247807_10000455_pt1 | contig 25339 bp, 25 predicted proteins | sample UWRJL074202C1_FD_179931 | JGI IMG/M metagenome (GOLD analysis project Ga0247807, IMG submission 179931) | Plant litter microbial communities from Arlington Agricultural Research Station in Wisconsin, United States - UWRJ-L074-202C-1 | ecosystem: Environmental > Terrestrial > Plant litter >...
GTACGCTTTTGGGGATGGTCCAGAGTATTGGGCAGGGTTTCAAGGCGTTGACCAAAGGGACGGCATTAAAGGCGGGGGATTTGCAGCAAGTGGGAGGGGAATTTCTGTTTGAGCCGGTCGATATGGCGACGCCAATGAGTAGTCCACAAGAAGAACAGAATAAACAATTGGGGGCGAATGGGTTCAGCGGTGGTTTGGGGGTAGAGGGAGAGGTAAAACACATCACATGGTGTCATCGAATGAAAAACACCAGGGACCATGCGGAAATACCGGAGTTGAGAGAGGTGTTGGGATTAGATGGGGAAGGGCAGGCCGGGAGGAATAAGAAGAGATGGACGAAAGCGCTAATGCAGAGAAAAGGAACAGGGCTGAGTGTTAGGAGTAGCGGGAGTATGGAAAAAGCTGGAAGTAGTGGGAGGGCGAGTAGTGAGAAGATGCTGGGCTAAAATTACGAGAAGGGCGATGTTCCCCTATCGTATTTGTCAACGAGGGCCGACTATATGAGACATCTAAGAAGCGCAATGGAGATATATGGAAGGGTTAGAAGAACCAAGGGCTTTGGGTTGTATTTTACATTAGCGTTGCACATCTTTTCATGCATCTGGGTTGGGATTTGCATTGGATACTTTGATATTAGCATGCGATTAAAGCGATTAGAGCGATATCAATATAAGATTACCCTAAATCCGGGCTTATTCAGACCGAAATCATCTGGTTCCAAGGCCAGAAAATCTACAGGATATTTAATAACAAAGTCTTCAGAAGGCACTGTTGACATCTCAACATAAAGTCAGAGGGTAATCCCAATTATATAAAGTGTCACAAACATGCATTACTCGTCAAAAAGAGGCTACCTTTGATCCAGCAAGCCTGCAACTCCAACTCCGTTTGTACAAGAGCGTACTCTCAATTTCCAGATATAATCCTTTCCCCGATAACACCTTTGCTTGCCATGCGCATCCTAATTCAATATACACCAATCCATCCGTCAATCATAACAGCACCTCTTCATCTCCGATACATCAGCTATTCGGAGTGCACACCCCTGTAAAAATCAACACCGATCCTCATCGCTCACTATTCGCAGGTAATATCCGACTTAAACTTCGTAAAACCTCCTGTATCGGCATATCCCTTGTTCCGATTGCCTCTTTCTCCCTTTTGTTTCTCTCTTCCAACCGAACTGCACTTAGCGCCAATATTTTATCCCCAACTCTACCAACCGTTTCTTGGTATTGTTCCACCTTATGTACCCCGTCTGCAAATTTATCCACTTGCAATTCGAGATTACTTTGTATGGTGCGTAATCTTTCAGATGTCTGTTTGCGCAGATCTAGGGCGGAAGCAGAAGTTATAGACGCAAGGATGGCGGCTTGTTCGGGATCAAGAAGTGAGGCATCTATATGTGAGGGTCTGAGGTCCTGTGAATCTTTAGGGAAAATAGGCGGAATTGAAGGCTGCGGTTTTGCTAGGACTCGCCACTGATCCCGCTCTTCTCTTAGTCTGAAGGATATGTTAGCTTTAGAGAACAAAATTACGCAAATATTGCCTTACCTCTTGATTCGAGCCTCTAGACCAGCAAGATTCTCTTCTATCTCCACATTTCGTGGGTTTGGCTTTTTTATGATTTTGGTCGGTATTGTAGATTCTTCGCGACTAAACCAATCCGAAAATTGCGATTTGTTCGCGAAATCCTTCAAGAGAGACTCCTTAATTCCTCGTGCTGCAACTCTTAATCTAAGGTCTAAATCTGTAGAGTGTGTTTTCTTACCTGCTAATATTGCAGCGCTGTCCGGATCCCCATGCGAATGCTTCTCACCTAGTGCCCTTTCTCCGTTCCACATCAATAGTTGCTTCATCCTTCTTGGTTCGCCCAAGCCGTCGGCTTCGATATGTTTGTAAAACTCGGATGTCTCAACTTCATGGTGTGGTATCGCGCTATGGCCATTATCAATTAAGGAGCTCGCCCTTCTACCACGCATTCCCAAGCTACTCCGCCGCGTAGACCCTCCCTTCTTCCGCAGTTCCTTGTTCCGATTTATTACAGGCGTATCACTGAAAGGTAGAGAGATCATTGTTGGCTGAATACTGTTTTCTACCCTCGACACAAGAGGCTCCTCACCACCCACAATGGACGTGCCAACCACTTCAATCCTGTCTTCATGCATGGTTCCATTCGCAGACTGTTGATGGCTTCTTTCGCCTTTCTGATTCTTCTCGAGTGACGGACGCGTACTCCTTCTGGTCTTAGCCACCTTGACCAAATCCTTTTCCTCTTGCTTCGGAGTTGAGAAGCTCATCTTTCGCCTGCCTGTGCTTTTTACCGTCGAAATTCCCTCCACGTTTTGCGCGCTCGAGGCATTGCTCTTACTCGGCTGCTTCGGTCTTGGTGCAGGTGTAGGTATGGATTCTGGCGCAGCTTGTGAAGTTTTGACTCGTTTGGATGCGCGTGTAAATACAAAGTCGCCATCTTCTTCGTCGTATGTTTCTATCTATATTAGCATGCGCGCTCGGATTTCCACCCAGAACCTCTCCATCATGTCGGCGCATAGGTGGATCTCAACTTACTAGCTAGCCGCGTACTTCTTCTTTTGCCAGTGGTCTGTTGACTCATGCTCAGTGTCTCTAGAGGAATTCTCGTGCGTATAAGGGTAGTCATTGATCAGAGCTCCGCGCAGCACATTTGCTAAGTCGATAAGGAATCGGGGGGTAGGACTCGTTCGCGATAGTGCCAGTCGGGCGTGTTAAACCGATTTCTTCGCGTCGCGTCAATTGGGTGCGTTCAGCCACATACGATTGCCCCTAAGTTGTAGGTGAATCTGGAGGGTATGATGAGCGCGAAATGGCGTGTCGGTTGTTGTATTAGATACTGGCATTATTAGTCCTGATGGGTTGGAAGTCGTTGTTTACATTTCGAGTTCCTTGGCACGCTAAGTCACGTGAGGGATGCTCCATCTAGCTGGTTTTGGGTTTGACTCTCGAGCTGTAAACTCCAACTTCTTTGCTTTTGATATTCAGTAAGACTCTTCGAGAAGCCTGGCGTATAAATTTGAAACGGTGACTAAAATTTATACAGGCGCAGGTAACAATTGTTAGTGATTGTCACTTACAATGATACTTCTTTATGACAATTGTGACAACAAAATCTACATTTGCTTTGTGGGAAACTTCATTCTTGACGGAGGATGCGAGTACTTCATATAGTTCGCATTATTTGAAAGGATCGTTAAATTTCTCTCAAGTACTCATTCTCGGTATGGCAGATTTTATGACCCCTGAATCGCGACTTTCAACCATTTGCCAGCCAAATCAGGAACCTTATCCGATACTTCTTATTTATGATGAAAAACTACTGATTGAAATATGATGAACATCACATCAGACAATAAGTATCTTAATACAGTATCGTTAGGAAAATGCTTCAGAAATATTTGAGGATGGCAAGCCCCCAATGGTAACCTCTCTATAATAAAAGACCTCCAAAGCGAAGTAGCCATCTCTCCTATTGATTTATCCCCCTTTTCTTCCAACACTATGTGCTTTATTCTGAAATCAACAGACTGAAACGATGAATTACAGATGATTCACATCTAGGGTGACTTGAGAGGACGAATACTTCTATTCAGACGGGTAGCCACCGCTTAACCTATAGAGGAACCTTACGTCCATGTATCGGACTCGTCGGTTCATTGTTCCAAGCAATACTTTTCAGCCAAGTCTTGTGGAACGGTATCCGTATATCCCGCTTCGACCTGATTTTCAGTTCTTGACTCTTCCTATGCCTAGCCGACAAATTTTCACGTGCCCCCAGACCATTACCAGCAACACACGTTGCACCTCCCCATGCTGCGTCTGCCGCCTTCTTCCAGATAGCTTTCACATCACTGATCATTCCGGGCTCCCAAAACAACCTACAATCAGCCTCTTCGTAGATGAATTGCGCTGGTATCCCATCACCTAAGTTTGGTCTCAAGATCTGGTCTCGAACATTGAGCGAGTTGTCGGTACTCCGGTTCTGCGCAAGGTCCGTATAAGCTCTTAGAGCAGTCCAATTTGCGAACTGTGCCGGTGTCGCATCATTTAATGGTACGCTGGCCAAGGTTTTGATAAAGTTGTATGGATAGTTGTTTGCTCCTTTGGTTCCTCCTACTGCTTGAATGGGATTATTTGTCGGACGACCTCCATACGCAATTGACTTCACCCCAGCTTGAAGTCTCATGAACTCGCTGAAAAGTGAGCATGTCGATGCACAATATCCATCGTATATCTAAATTTGTCAAAATAAGCAAATTAAACATGGACAAGCTCTTACCATTACGATATCTATTGATTCAAATGGCTGGGTGAAGTTCTGTCGACTGCCATAGCCGGTAATCGTCTCTCCAACTCCCCACGTGGTATTAATAGTGGTCAAAGGGTCGTTGAGATTCCATCTCATGTTTGCTGTAAACTTGTCACCGTTGAATTCTCTTGGTGCGAATTTGTCCTCGTGCGTAAGGAAGCGCTGGTTTGTTTCATTCAGATCATAGTGGTAATTGGGAGGCGTGAGATAGGCAAATATCTGCTCATTGTCTGCAGTTGTCGCATCGAACTTAGTCGAGTACAGGGAGATCTGCTCGCTAAGTATATTGAATGCTTCGTGTTCTCTAAAGCGTGTAAAACCGTCTTGGATAATAGTTGGGAAAAGCTGGCGGAAAGCATCATAACCAACGAGGATGGTTCCTCCTCCATTTCCTGAAAGATCAATGACCAGTTTAGTTTTTCCAGCTGCCCTAGCTTTGGAGATAAAAGTCTCAACAACAGATTGAAACTCGATCGGAAAGTTGGGTGCAAACGATAACATACTCAGAACGGCTACATCTGCGTATTTGGGATCATTTTCATCAAGGAAGTACCCGGAAACCTGTCGATCACCACTAATAACGATTGGTACGGGAAAGCCCACAGCTGGTTCAACAGATACAGGCGGTAAAGGTGGTGGAGACGGGAACGGATAAGTGATATTTGACCATGTTTTCTGGATATGTGGGCCAGTGCAAAACCTTTGGTAGAATGTCTCTCCATCAGTCACCTGGGTGAAGTTCCCCAAAACCGATGCTTGATTTTCATACACGTTGATTGTCTCATTTGCGAATTCCAGTGTAGTATTTGGGCCGGGATAGATGAGTCCAAATCTCCCATCGCCCGCAAAATATCCTCCGTAGCCACCCCAGTTCTGAGCATTGATTGCCATTTCAAAAAACATGTTATTGTATAGCGCATCTGGATCTTGCAGGGCTCCCAATTGTGCTAAACTGTTCAGGTAAGTTACCGCATCTTCGCCGTTGATCTTCACAACCTCTGATGGTAATGACGAATTCCCTTTCGTTGTACTGAAATTGCCTATGCGATTGAAATCTAGGATATCACCTCTCTCATATATCTTGGGTAGCTCAGTGCCATCCTTACTCACGCTGATCAGGCTCACTGGTCTCGAAAATGATACGGCTTTGCTGAGGAGATCAGGGAGGAACCGAAAATGGCCATCGTGTACAGCGTTGAAGGACGCGAACAAATCAGCTTGAAAGGCGTGCTCATTGGCATATGCGTTAGATTCGATGTTCGATAAAATCTTCTTAAAACCTCCCCAAATATCAATCGCTGGCATAAGGTAACCTTGCGGGGGATTCTTAACGTAGGCGATATCTAATTCAATCAGTGATTGGGGGTAACATATCTTTTATTGCTTTACCAGATTGCCATTCCACATAAGGAATAATTGCATTGATAAGATCTGTAGCTTCTTGTTTGTGGAGTGGAACAGAGGTAAGGCAATCATATGCCAGTTTTGCTGAGACTGTTGGCTGAGCTTTGGCAACAATATTAGCAATATTTTAAGCAGGAAATAACGATATTACCAAAAACATTTTCACGCATTGCTGCAGCAGAGCTCTCTGCAACTTGCGCACACGGACTTCCAAAAGTTCCGCTACGTTTCTGTATTTGCGGATGATATGGCGTCCCACTCACTAATACCACGGCCATCAGGCCTAAGAACAACATCTCCACTAATAAAAGATCTCTAGGAGACATGACTGTCAAACTGTTGAAAACAGTAAAAGTAGAAGGAGTTACCCAAGGCAGTGGGAATGGCACAACGGAATCTTCTCACCTAAACATACTATCAAAAGGTGTCCTCCGTCAGCTCGACATTGCAAAAACAATCATTTATAGTAATGCATAAAGTTTATGCCTTCTTTTAATATATTTCTGCTGCCAAAAACCCGGGATGCAGTGAGGTCCCGGTCGATCACTGCAGACCGACCATGTGTCACACTCGAATCTATACCACTCCAGCCTGCCCTTTACTTAATTGTGGGCCATGTATCATATAGGGGGTTTTAGCAGCCAGTGAGGGGCGTCGGTGACCTTGTTGATTTTACGTGGTGATATGAAAGTTAGATATTACATGTCGTTTCATCCATATGTGATGCTGAGGCGGCTGAATTGTAACGGCAGGGGCAGCCTCCGGGCCAAGAGGAACAAGTGCCGAATGGGGAATCGTAATTACTTTATCAGGTATTGATTCACAAGTACAAGCCAGGTTTGTATTTTTCATATTAGCTTGCATAATTATTCTCTAATTTTCCCATATCTCCAATGAATTCGTCCATATCATTCACTAGGGCTGATGTTGTTTGGGTGTATTACTTAATAGCTCAGCACCCGGTATCTATGCTCACCCTAATTTATTTGACCGTAGTAATCTCAAAGCATTTAAATTGAGAATTGCAGTTTAGAGGTGAAGTGGAGCAAATTTCAATATCACTTCTCTGAAGGTTTCATTCTTTTCCTCTGTTACTGCTATTCTTAAGGTTCAGTACAAATTCCTTTCAAGGCAATGTCTTGTAACTATAATCCAAACATCGACATACGGCCATGCCATTTAATACTAACTCAGAAGCGATGAATTGAAATCGCTGTCAGCTACCAAGTTTGTTGTTAGGTCGGAAATTCAGGAATAATAAACATTTCACAAGTTTACCTTGTAGTGTTCAACTCCTCGACCTAAAGGTGTTGTGGCCTCAGGCACCCACATCCCCAGTAGCTAGCTATCCCTAGAATATCTCCTGTTACCCATATCGTGAGTAGAGTTCCTTGACAGGAAGCATTGATCTCATTGATTTTGTTCACTATTGGCCACACCTTCGGGTAGCAGAAACATGAGTTGGTGGCGTCTCATAATCAAGTACTTTTCTATATATGTACTCTATACATGTAATCATATTCGGATGCAACGTCATAAGACTATACTCGAAATGAACAAAAGCCGAGATTATTACTGAAAATAAGAGCCTCGAAATTGACTTGAATCCACAAGCGGCGTTGATTGTCAATTAGAATTGTACTAAGTTGTTGCAAAATTCTAATACACTGATTCAGCAACTTGACTATTGGCAGATATATACATAGCCAAAATATGAAGGAAAGAAGTGACGATTCACAAAAGTTGGTTCCATATTCAGAATTAGTCAAGTCAATTTTCGAACTCCATTTGCGATCTACTCAAAGATACCTTAAGCTGCGAGAATTTAACACGGACGTCTCTCCCTGACACTAGATCTATGATGCCTATACAGGGACTACGTGCATCTATGTCCGGCATTTTTTTAATGAAGTTATGATATGCTTCTATAAGCTCCAACACAAATTTGCCAATAGGAAGCGAAACAAAGTATCTTTCTCTGGCTTGTAGCGAACATAAATCAGATGTTCTGAAATTTATGAATGTATGTATGACTTTTTCGACCTGAACAGTATTCTTAAACTTTAATGAGGATTCGTCGTTAATAGGAGATGAGCCTACCTACAAGGGTCTAAGTGATCCTTTAATGTCTAATATGCCTTATTACCTAGAGCCACACTTGATACTTTATGTATAGGAATTTGAGTTTGAATCTTGCAAAAAAGCCTGCATTCAAACATTTCCCTCATCCGGTGAAAACATTAGGGAGGAGAAATTACAGGTGGGAAGATTAATATATGACAATTATAGTGGTGAACAGGTCCTGCCAAGTGGATACATCGGCTGTGCTTCTCAGGCTGCTGAAGTCATAAAGTGGCGAGGTTGTCGGCACCACAACATCACAGATATGACCAAAAACAATCATGACAAATGAGCAAATTATTGTGATCGTAGCCGACGAAGTTAATAATATCTCTTTGGGTCTACGAGATTTGCGTGAGCCCGTGGATATTTGGTTGTGAGAACAAGCGGGTCGCCAATCACGTGGACAGTGGGAGCCATCTTCAGCAATGAGTACCAGACTTTCTGAAATTTGATTTAAGTACTCAAATGCTTTCTATTGTTTATAGAGCAGGTAGCAATTGAAGTTTAAGAAGCCCGTGCATAGCTTTCTTGAGTTACCATGGTTTACGGCAGTATGGTATGATCAGTGGTGTGACATTATGCGCACCACTACGGCTACCCCATCATTTGGATTGCTCCCCTCCCACTCCAAACTATTGAGTATCATCATCTTCGATTCATTAGGTAATAGACACGCCATATCAATCTTCTTACCATGGCGTGTGTAACTAACGTTTCTATCGTCTTGCAAGCTAGCTGATGGCAATAGCCCTATAAAATCTAAACAGGTTTTCGAGTTGAAGTATTCCTTCAATATAACAATTTTAAGCAACAGGCATAAAATGAACAAAGAATCAAATACCACAATTTCAACAACTTGTCTGGGCGTCAATCAATTCCAGACCCGAAACGGTCAACTCTGGCCGCCTCACCCATACTACTATGTTAGCGGCAGCGCGCGCGCTACACGCATGACCATCGAGGCCTCGTCCTACCAAACGACACCTAGTTGCAGTCCGCCGCGGAGTCCTCGCTGTGAGTCTTGCGACAGATCTGAGGGGAACTTCCAAAAAAACACGGACCCAATATCCGAGAAGCTGACAAAGGAGCACCAGCAACACAAAGACAACCATACATGCGATAGCACTTGCAAGACATCACACTCTGATCCAATGCTCGGTAAAGGAAGAGATTATGTAGTGAACTTAGATTTGGCTGTGAAGCTTGCTGAGGGAATGAACGGGGATAAGGAGTCCACATTAATAGAGTCGAGTCCAGGCAAATGTGAGATGAACTGTTCGACTGGCAAAGACCAGTAACATACATTCAAGGTATTTCAATGCGGAAAGGAAGAAGGTCTTATATAATCTTGTGATCTTTTAAATCAGCAAAATCTATATAGTGCGGAATTTTGGTATCTTTTTTCCAGATTTAATTGATTATCAATGTGTAGGCAGTAGCTGACTGGTCAATTTATAAAAGCTCTTGGCTAAGATAGGTCTGGGCATCGACGTAATTTTTGCGTTATGTATGTTTGAAAAAGGAATGAGCTGGATGGAAAAATTGTGGTTTTGGTGAGTAGGCTGTCATCAAATGGCGAGTACGTCGTATCTTGTTACGCACTTATGAGAGATCTTAAATACACTTGACTTAATTCCTGTTATTTACCTGTAGTAATAACCCCGCGGGTAGCAGAAATTGGCGGAGATGTTGGACACTTCATATCGGCTTACATAAAGAAACACACCCAAATTTAATGTAAAGTGTTGCTAAAGGCCATGTTGTATGTAGAATTTAAGATGAGATCATATCTTAGAGTCGACTCACTCTGAATACGTGGCACTACCACGCTGTATCATATAGGTACTAGTTATATTCGTATAGTAATCTGTGATGTCGTATTGACTACATATGGGTATTGATTATATTCCCCAAATGGAGATCCACGCTGGTCATGTGACATGGTCACATTGCCAACAGCGAATACACATATCGAAAATATACCAACACGTAGTATGAGGCGGCAAATCCGACTGTAGAAAGGATGCTTGCTGATATTTAAGCCTTCTCAGTCGTTGCTTCTTGCTCTCTCTGTTTCCCAGTTTTATTACTGTTTTAATCTCATGTGTAAAATTGTATTTTATGGAATTACGAGATTATAATGAGCCTGGATGAGAAGGTGGTTGCAATTATATAAAACCATATAAGAATAGGTGTAAATTGGTAAAGAAAGCAGGTGGTTAAGTTAAGCCGTGATGACTTTCATGACAATACAATCTATAAAGGGATATCCTATGGTATCCCATATCAAGTAATACTATCTCTAACAAGTAGTGTTTCACAACTAACACATCTATCTGCTCACGAGGCCGCCACCCATTGAGTGGTCAACCAGTCATAGAAACTCTCCGGTGTAACATTCACCATAGCATTTAAGTTCGGCCTCTCAAAATCGTAACGACGTTGCTCGGTCGCCATCAACTCTTGGATTCGGTTGATTTTAAGGTAATCTTCGTAGTAAATTGCAGTGTCAAGATGGGCTTGAAGATGACGTGCTTCGATGATGTCGGTTGAGAAGAGATTGCCTGAGTTTGTTAGTGTCAGAACTTCGAGAAGATTAGGGAAATAGGGCATCACATACCGCCTTTGACGGCTTCAGCCCATTGTATGACTTCTGAAACTGTTCTCCGCTCGCCAGTCATTCGCAGCTCGTTTGGCCAAGTCTGCAGATCTAGTGCGACCACCGCGGCAACGAATCTTCCTACATCATTAAGTGATATCATGGAAATGTAAATCGGCCGCCCAGCCGAGTTTCGCTCTACAATCTCGGCGGTATTATTACCCACGTCCATCAAATAGGCCCCTTGGTAGGTAGCACCAGTGGAGTTTCCAATACCGGCAGAATATAGTCCATTGGGTGCGAATCTTTCATATAAAACGCCACAAGTGAAGATGGTAAATCGCATGATACACTGTCGCTGGTGAGACCAGTGGCGTAACCGCTCCAGTGCGGCTGCTTTACCGCGATCGAGGGGGTCGTTACGTGCTCGACGTGCTGGAGGGCCTTCAAATTCAGCAGGACAGAAGCGTCGGACATTTGAGGTAGCAGCTGCATCTATGAGGTTCATCTGCGGTGTACCGGAGACGGTGGATATAACTAAATCTACACCTCGGAGATTAAATTGAAGATTGTCTTGGTCGTCGTAGTCAACTACAACAATTTGATAGCCGTAGGTTGTCAAGTCTGGTTTAGCCTGAGAGGTTAGCCATATTTGCAAAAAGGCATATCAATAAAGGACTACATACTGCCCGTGAGAGTAATATGAACTGGTGGACGGTTTCATTGAGATGATATGCAAGTGTTCGTGCCAATCCTCCAGTGCCCGCTATAGCGATTCGCATCATGTTGCAGGTATTGTTGAAGGATTGTTCAACGCGCAGAGATGACACTGGGGATTTTCTCCTTTTGACTGCACTGCTCCTTACATCCTTCATCTTTTCGTCCCACATAGTTTCTCAAGGCAGCTATCTGTACAATCCAAAACTAAGTACAGAGACGATTGAAGTAAGGCAAACGGTCATCGCGTGACGCGAACAATGTAGCGGTCATATGAATGGATGAACTTCAAACGAACAAGCCAATATCCGAACACTTATTTCCAGCCCTGGCTATGGCCCCTAGGATATCTAGGTTGCTTTAGTTTAAGGTGTCGTCTATGCGATATGAGGGGCCTGCTTCAGAGAACTTAGGGATGATAAAATTTCCAGGATGATACCCTGGTGGCGAATCAGCTTCGAAAGCTCTTGATGAAGTATGGTGACCACCACTAGGTTTGTAAGAAAGTAGGACGAGAGTTCTTGAATACGGCCGAAAGCGAGGTAGGACAATGATAGCCTTGGTGCGAAGCTCTTAGAGCTTGCTCGCAATATGTAGATATCAGAATATTTCTTATCTTGCCTGTAAGCAATACTACACTGATATGGGAAGCCTTATGAGTTTCTGTACCTGCGCCAGTGTAACAGTCACATAAGTGCACTTGAAACAGGGTCTGTAAATTTAGGTGGCTGAGAGCGTTAGGAACTAGTAGATGCCTCAGTCCACACTCATTTAACGTAAGGACGAATGCAGATATTGCAAATCACCATGACTTAATAGGTTATTCTTGCAAAGAATCACAACGCTCCAGACATTGGTTGTGTCATAACTGTGAGAAGGTATAGACGATAGAAGGGAAGGCAGCGTGCACTATGAGACAGGAGACTTCATTCGAGGAGAGCTTTCCACCTAGGGACGGGGAAGCCGACACCCATATAACAATTGAATGGTCAGCAGCGAAATAATTGCTGGAGTCCGATGTAAAGGTGTGGAGTTCTAGGCTACCCTGAGCTTAATCTCCCCTACCCCATATATGCCATGCAGCCACTTGCTCCTGCATAAAGTCTCCGTAATTCCAAGATGCCATTCATTTGTCTCAATCATATATTAGTGAGCAGCCGCAGTGAACTATCACATGGGTGGTGTACGAATCATCACAAAAGAGCCTTTCGTACAGTTAGACAACAAAGTAAGAGCCCTTTCTACTTACTCAGGTATTGCTCTAGTTTAGATCGAAAAAGGAACGCAAGTTACTCAATGCCTGTTTAGAAGAGTAACACAAAGGCGAAGTGAAAGCAGCCATGAGACTCTGTAGGAAAATGGAAGACGACTTGTTTTCCAATCTGAGAGACCTAACCTATCAGTGGCAAAATTTGACCAAAGATGCCAATCGCTTAGATTATCATAGCAGTAAATATCCATCTAACAGATATGATAGGGCAGTTTTCGAGGTTGTTCATACGCTGCTTTTAAAACAGTGGAATTGGGGGCCGAGAAACCGGGGAGACTCTCATTGAGCAGAGTTGCCAGAAGCCAGGTAAGTGCCGCTATCTGCCACGTGCAAGCAATTTCCTATGCGTACCAGACTCGAAAGCTAAGTTTAGAGAACAGCCGAGTAATCTGTATGAAACTTCAATGCTGTTCATTGGAGGGAAACCGAAGTATTAGGAATTGAAGTATGATGCAAGATAATGTTAGTATCCCTTTGTAATAAGGCTGAACATCCAAACGTACGACCGATTCAACCTAACCTAACCCAATAAATATCCTTGATTCGTAATATGTGCCTCTTAAAAGCAACTGAACTTGAAATTCGGCAGGATAGGTGTGTAGGGACTGTTTATGTTTTCTGGTAGACTTCGCGGCTCTGTATTGCCAAGGCCCGCTAACTGAAACAGGACTATCTATTAAGTACAGCACGTTGCCAAACTTAACTTCGTCTCCTCTTGTCCGACATCCATCCATCAATTTAGAACCGGTCAATTTCTTTGTTACTAAGACACTTTGACAGAATGAAGCGGTCCACTACTTCTCTTCATGCTTCTCGGATCACTCTTTCAGTGTGCAACATATACCACATTCGCTCACCGAGCAAGAAGTCTTCGCGAATGAACTCACTAGCGTTCACCTGAAGGCCATGCCGTATGCACACTTCATCAATATTCCCTCCCGATGCCAGAAAGATGTCGGTGTCACTCTTTTGATATAAGGCTGGAAGCATTCCCAATTCGAGAGGGTACTCGGCGTCCAAGAGGGCCCCTACCCTGCAAGTCTATTTTTCACTTTGCCATCGCAAATAATACAGTCAAGATTGCGGAAGTGTTATCCTAGATAGTACAGAGACCGAGGACCTTCGCATTCGACCGGTCAATGGGGAAGCTTAATCAAAGAATATGACGATCTTCCTGCACGTCGTCATATCTAGGACACCGAGTAGGTTCTGGGCCGCAATATATGGATCATGGGGAATCATCTCCTTACTGAAGCAAGGCACTGATGTGTCAGTGACCTGTAAAGTACTACAATGCGCCGAGTCTTGCATAATTCATATGGTTTATTGTCCGGGGAAGCTTGCCGCTCTTGTCCATAAGCTTTAATGCACTATATGTCGGTCCATGGAATATTTTGACGGTACGATAGCAACAGTTCAAGCAAGTAACTTCCAGCCACTTACGACCGGCTGTACCGATATTATTCTCCCGCCGTGAAACAACGACTTGTACGTTGAAACCATCCCCGTCCATACATTGGTACTTTTCCCTTGAAAAGCATACACTAAATATTATCTTTTAGCTAACCTTACTAGAGTCTTCAATATACTCGTCCCGTGTATATTATCGCTTATATTCTAGCCATGTTTCTGAAAGCTGCTTATTTTATACAGGGTTCAAGTCCGATAAGGCATTGAACCTTGGTCGAATGTTTGGCTAGTCAGTTTACGTCTATAACACTCATTTATCGCGTCAAGATTCCAGAACTGATATGCACTCGTTTCCTTTGCTTATTTTCAATAAACCTAACTGTCACAAGATGTTGTTCAAAATTTAGTTGCCTATGAGTCTTTCGCTGCATTGATTCGATATGCTGAACCATTAGGCAACTAGGCTTCATTAATAGTCCTCAACGTAGGCCTCTGCTGCCCACTATATTGCCTGCCTGGTATGCTATTGTGATGGCAGAAAACACCTCAACCTCTCCACTCTGGCTTTGATGCCCACAACTCTTGTCTTCTAACTTAACGACTGAGGCATATTGAGCTGACAATGCATTAATACTAGCCAAATGGTGAACCCGCTCTTCATGGTACATTTAACCTTGCGTACAATATTCGGGCGCTCAATTTTAAGCGTTTGTGGCAATGGCACTAGAATGCTGATGACACTATCAAGATGATCCAGGTTGAAAATCCTCATATTCAAGTCCCAAACATGTGACAACCTTTCGCTATATTTGCATATTCGCTGAATAGGCTATCCGAGCTAGTATTTTACCACTTTCTATCCATTTCAACCTACAATTTCACTCTTACCAGCAAGAAGTGAATTCAGCAATAATGATAGTCATTCCCATCGTTCAGCTGCCTTGCCTGGCCTGCAGTCGAGAGGTTGTTGATGTACGAATCCTAGTTTACTCTTTATAATATATTCGCTCAACATTTCAGAGCAAGAGACTGAGCCATATGGCCCATTTTGCCCTTCATTTTCTGTGGAAACTGCATTTGCCTAATGGTGTTAAAACTTCCACTTCATTATATAGTGATTCAATCCTGCACTGCTTAATAATTGGCATCAGCGTTAGCTTCATTTTCGCTCCTCTATTCTTATAGTCTAGAATTATCCATTAGAATAACATTATATGCCAGCTTCGTCAGGTTTCAAACATCTTTCAATTTCAAATGACATTTGAAAGCCCCTGACTTGACCATGCACATACTCTACCTGTGTGCTTCTCACGAATGCCTATAAATTCTATGTTAAGTATATATAATACTACCTAATTCACACGAAGTTGTACAAAGGGCAGGGATCTGGATCCTTTCGCTTCAACTTAAGGGGTTTTTCAGCCACACCGATAGTGTGCACCCAATTGGGGATCACCGCAAACCGTTCTCTTGGGAATCAAGTTATTGATTGTAGGCCAACGGTTGGCTGAGTTCCAGACCTTATTTGCTGCTATTCCGAGGTTTATTCGGGCTGAAAGGCTTATGTTGACGACCTCTCCTCGTTGACTAAAGACACTTTTAAGCCTCTTCTCCAGAAGTCATCTTCAGATTTCACTCCCTGCAATTAGGAGATTCATTTCTCATACGGGTGCAGACAAACCTGTGCCAATGTAAGGAGAGAAAACACTAGGGTCTCAATAGTTTGTGCAGTTAGTCGCCTTTCATTCTTACCATAATAGTTGGGCGAAGTTACCCGTCACTGCTCAAATCGATAGACTAATCAAGGGCAGCGAAGGTGGTTACTGCTGTGGTCTTGGTGGAATATGCGATCTATGCATGGCGATATCATCGAGAAATTGCGTCTGTTTAGACAATGAATAAGCCTCTAATAGTCTTTGAGGTGTTTCAAACACTAATGACAGCCTAGCAAGCGGGGTTTATCGATTGGAAAGATCTCGGAGACTCAGACCCGCGTTGGACTCAGACCCGCGTTGGCCACAAGGCTAATCTCGTAATCATGATGTCTCTTAGAAGCACGCTGACTTATAGTAAGTGATTCACCCAGTATGATGAAGAACTGTATTAATATATGTTGATACAAATCTACTCCTTCTAATGAAGTCAAACTCCTCGAATGAAACGCCTGTATGTCAAAGATGAATCTCCTCTCTTGCCAGATCTCTCCTATTCATCAAGCGTGATATATAATCGAATTGTAACACCTTCCAGACCATACTCCAACAATGCCGCTCGTACATCGAAACCAGCCAAATCAATATTCCCGCACTACAGGCCCAGCCTACTCATATCAGGTCCTCCCCAAATATTCCAGCTGCTTTCCATCCAACCTCCAAGTCGACGACCTATTTGCCAACCTCCCCGGGAATATTTCATAATCCAATTTTCCCAACAGCCGGTGTCGGGCCTAGAGCCCAGCTTCCCAACGCTGTAGTCGCAAAGGTCTGCGTGAATGGCTTCTGCACAGCGCTCGTCTTGCCACCAACGATAACCAATTCCCAGGCATCGGAACTGACGATTGGATATTGTGTTGCTACTGGGGCTGCGACCGGACCGCCTCCTCCGGCTGCTACTTCACGTTTTTGATTTTGCGGGGTGAGTGCAGAGGCGATGGGTAGAGCGAAAACGAGAGTGAGGAGGGTAGTAGGAGAGTACATTTTTGCTGTTTGTTGTCGTGGAGCAGGAGTCGTTTGATCTTTGTCTTTATTTGCACCTTCGGTCGCAGACGTCTTTGTCAGTGGGACTTCTATACCGAGTTGACTGCTACTTCGGAGTAGGTGTATGAGTGCTGGCGATGGTTTTCGATAGCCGAAAGAGTGTTTTCATAGAACTGAAGTTGATTCGAAGTGGATAGAGCAAAGTTGGCAGTTGACGTCGTGAAATGTCAAATTCCCCTTACAGGTGCTATTTTGGGAATGCGGCCGCATGGTTGTCAGGGGTGGTGTCCCGATGTGGCCATTTTATCACGTGAGTCTCTTCTTTCTCCATACCATCTTCTACTAGTTCTCAAAATTTACTAGATATCCCTATAGATTTGCCTTTTTAACCCAATAGTGGGCTAATATAGCATGAACTGCTATTTCCGATCTATAATCAACAATCTACATATTGTGTTAGAACTTTGCGATCCGATACACGGAAGAGTGGCCCAAGACGAAGCAGAAATCCAACGTGTTAAAGTAACGTGATCAAGCAATTGGGATCTACGTTAGACCCCATATCGATTCCACAAGTCCCACGGTGAAAAAAGGTTTAGCAAATTAAACAATCTTTCCAATACTTATCAGTATGATGTGAATCAAAAACCCAAGCGCGTGCACCTCTCTAACTCCTTAAGAGACACGATCGATCGTGCTAGGCTTACACACTTCTACGTTGAGCCCTAAACGCGCCCATCTGTGGCAATCGTGAAAATTGATCACAGAAAGGAAATCGAAAGTTACAAGCTGGACAAAGCTATCATTTCAGGTTGTTGTAGAAAACATTTGTTTTATGTACCCCTAGAGTATCTCTTCCCGAGACACTCTACTCTGTATTGAAGTGGGCGTTACAGTACGCACAGCGTTGAAGTACCTCGATGGATAAGCTTATGATATCAAATTTAAAGAGCAACAAGTCCTAGCTAAGACTCCAACATGCTTAAATTGCTTGTGAGATATTAAAGGGGCAGCCGCCAATCATCAGTTGTTGGTGCTGGTGCGGCACATGGGCGTGGTAGATTGGTGTGGGGTATATTTAGATTCTTGCACGCGCATTTAACTAGAGATCGTAAAATTGGCTACTTATGAAGGAGTCAACCGATTAAAACCCCCTGGGACCATACAGCCAATAACGTGTAGTAAATATGTGATCCTCCACGGCCCACCACTCTCCAAAAAATGATATCTTCCTGTCATGTGTGGCTGTGTGCTTGTGCAACATCAAGTTACCAACACCAACTCAGCTCCTCGCGAATATGTGACATTCCATTGGCGAGCAATCCTAAGGACCAACGCAGGATTCGAAACCCTCAACTAACAGTTGGCGCAGTTATGGACCGAAACGTCCATAGTGTTGGATCTTGCTTGTTGGATATGGCTGTGATTATATAAGGTCAGCAGTGCCCAATTTTTTGTCATTCACTTAAGATCGATTTCTGTTAGAACAGAGCCTTGCAAACACCAAAATGCGCTTCACCAACTCTCTCCTCGTCCTTTCTGGCGTTCTCACCTTCTCATTGGCTCAAGGTAAGTTACACTTCTACTAAAAGGCCCCTTTTTGAGGGGCCGAATAATACTATCTGGAGCACTAACAATAATTAGAGAATCCTTGGGTGTAGGTTTCCTCTCTATCCCTCCTAAATCACTCATCTAATATTCCATCCCTCTAGCACATGGGCAAATGGGCTCGCGAGTTCGATCAACAACAATATTCCCGGGCTGCCAACTGATGCTCCTGGCGGCAAATGCAATTGGCAAAATTGCGGGAGCGGAGTCTGTGTTAATGATGTTTGTCAAGGTATGTAACACTCCGATTAAAATTCAACCTCTTTCCCTGGAGCTGAGTCTAGCCATTCTTATTTCGGGTACTAAAATATTTCATAAACATAGGAGGAATAGGGGGCACTGTGTGCACAGACGGTGTATGTGTGACTGCATCCGCACCATATCCCAGCGGTGCTACACCTACAACACCCGGTGCTACACCTACAACACCTGGTGCTGGTGCTGGTGCCGGTGCTGGTTCTAATGCTGGTGCTGGTGCTGGTGCTGGTGCTACTCCTCCAGCCCCCACCAATGCTGAATTCAAGTGCGGTGGGAAAAGTTGCGGGAGCGGAGTCTGCATTAACAATGTTTGTCAAGGTATGTTACACTCTGGTCAAAGTTAATCCTTTTCCCCTGGAGCCGAATCAAGTCGCTATTTCAGTTCCTGACAGAGTGTATAGCTTCAGGAGGAATAGATAGCGTGTCGTGTAAGGACGATAAGTGTGTCACTGTATCTTCATCGTGTGACACCAATGGAGTGTGCAGCACCAAAACACTAGGCAGTGCTTCTGCTCCGACAATGAACCCTATGCAGGCTGCTGCTGCTGGAATTGCGGGTTTTATGGCTGTTGCTTTGGCCTTATAGGGGAATTGAGGTGGAGCGGGAACACGCAATAAAAAGTTTTCTTTGGGAGTTTATCGGTTGAAAATGCGAATACCATTCTTCTTTATTTCACTTGACCGTGTTACTATAAACTTTTGTGATGCGTTTGTTGAGAAACCTGTGCCCAGATATCACATTGTAACCCCAATGAGAAGTGGTTTGATTGACGTGTACAGCCCATCACTCTTCGTGGCGCTTCAAGCTCTAATCTCTCTTCTTATGATAACTCTTAACCTACCTCAATGTATAGAATCGATTAAGAATGAGATCTCAAGCAGCCATTGTTAGCCGCACAAAGTCCATAAGTTATCAGCTTAGAGGAGTTGAAAGGCTTTTCAGAAGGACAAGAAGTAGCATGGCGTTTCGGAAACGAAGGAATATTTGAAGAGGCTGAAAATGGAAAGGTATTATTAATAGAGAGTTGCAGATTTCGAAAGCTAGATAACCCACTTGGAGGATGGGGCTTAGTTAGGAGTGGGGGGGAAGGTGCATATCGTGGTGAGAATATATCACTAACCCCCAAATAGTTATGAATAGTGGACTAGTGGGTCTGATTAACTACATGGCGAATTAGGAACACTTGCTGTTAGTCTGCTGGCCCTTAAATCGGAATGACTTGAATTGCCAGTTATCTCAGTTTGCTAATATTTGAGAGCCACCCATTGGCTACTAAAATTTGATGTCGAGCACATCACAGGTGAAACCAAATTTATATAAAGGAGCCCAAACACATTCGACGAAGTCTAGATCTCAGATATAAATATGCCAGCTCATGATGAAACATTTGCCTGCCATGATAAAGATTATTAATTATCTAAAAATATCTCGCCTTTACTGTGTAAAATGAAGGGAATTACGTGAGAAAGTGGTTTCACTCTTTTTGCTAGAATCCTCTAATATTAATATCAGCTGATCTCACCTTTTCCGAACCCAGCTTACAGCCCTTACAGCTAACCCTTCAATTCATTTCGGGCATAGTCAGACTTACTTAAACCGATGCAAACGGATTGTTTAAAAAACTCGGATATTGAAGGAAAAAAACTTTTTCGATTTTCCTAATGCAAAATGGGAAACCCAGCCAGGCTTATGTACAAAGTGTAGATAACCTCATCAAGAACGCCAAAACTCCGTAACTCCAAAACAGATTTTACACACCTGGCACCCACTGTGTCACAATATGTAGCCTCTAGGCTTTATGACAAGCCGCCGTAGCCGCTGCTTTACTGGCTTTCTCCATGAGCCGCACCGCCGGATTTAGAGCTACTAGAACCTATTGCCATAACGAGTTAGCATTGCCACATTTAGTATAACCCTGGAATCAAAGTATCAGCCCACGCCGCGAAAGCTCAAACTTACTAGAAGTAGCAAGGGTAGTGTCACTGCCAACTGCACCTGCACCCGCTCCTGATAGCCAGTTAGGATTGTAATTCAAGTCATTTTCAGAAGAACACCCCAAAATTGATGAATTTTGGCAATCTGAGTATGATTTAACGCTTACCTGCACCCATTCCTAGTAGCAAATTAATTAGTATTGTAATAAGTATTGTTTTGAAAAGATTTGGGTCTTACCTGCACCACTCGAACCAGAACCACCCCCTTTGAAGCCGGTCAGTCCTTATGGTTCCAAAGAAAAGCTTAGAACGTGGTGATCATGAAATGCTTACCTGACCCCATACCGGCACCCATACCTGCTCCCATACCTGCTCCCATACCTGCTCCCATGCCTGCTCCCATACCTGCTCCCATGCCAGCGCCCATGCCAGCACCTATTAATGTGTTAGAGTTGTGAAGTTAAGCTAGAAAAGCGAGAATCTCAATGCATTGCTATGCTTGTCTCCGCGCCATCTTTATGTCTATACTGGCAATGCAAGAAGGAGAACTGACCATAACATCCTTGTGGAGCAGCAGCCACTAGCTGGGTGGTGGCAAGAAGAACCGCCGGGAGGATAACTGAAATGAGTTGCATTTTGAAGTCTTTAAGAATTAGATGAACTGAATGAAGTGAATGGATTGGATGAATAGATGTTGTTTGTTGAGTGTAGATGTTGTAAATAAAATTTGAAGAAGCGAGATGTCGTTAATCTTATAAAGACCCCTTTGAATGTATATTTGCAGACATATCTCTAGCCTATCCACTACAGCCTAAGGGATTGTTCCTTCTCCATCCTAAGGTCTGATCGAAATTTAGGAGTTTCTTGTAGTATTGTTAGGTACAAATGTACAGGCTTGAGGAATAAACAGGCTTGAGGAATAAAGGAATAAAGCTGCTATACTGTACTTGGCGAATTGGGGGCTGAAGTTTATTTGGACAACGTGGCACAGCCTCGCTTCGCGATCACACCCAATATTCCCTTGACGAGCTCCAGAATCCACTACCGAGAACAACATTATTCTGTAGTGTAACTGCCTCACAAATATCCGCGGTGACCAATTAGCGGTTCGGCGTGAGACTGGTCGAGTATCATCCAATCTCGTATGTACTGCGCATTCCTCATGCTCGCGGAGTAGTAGTAGAGGCGAAGTTGTGTGCAGACAAGTTCTGGATGAGGCTTTGAACTCTTTCCTGGCACCAATTTCACTAATTTGTGATGGAAAGGATAGTGCACCTTCACCTTAGCCACGTCCTTTCTCACGGCTGACCTCTTGTTTGATGGCTTGGAGTGTCAGGTCCTTGTCATCTGAAGCCAAATAGACGAACAGGAGTTCGTGAACCATAGTTGGTGAGCATGGATGCTGCTCACCTCTGATTCGTCAGCTCGGCTCGGGTCGGGTCGGGCTCCATCCAATCCTTACCAGGCTGGGGATTTCATTGGACAACCTAAAGCCAATTTTAACTTCGCCAAAGCTTAGTGTGTATATGCTGACGTAAACCAACACCGAAGCCAATCACCAATGAACAGAGCTGGGATTTAACTCATGGCTGTGCAAGTAAGCATATCCTGATGGCACGTGGCTAAGAGCGAGAAGGAACAATCCCTCGGGCTTAAACCATGAAGCTTGAAATCTATTCTTGTTGCTGAACCCTATTCTAGGGGATCAAATTTTATATGTGAATTGGCTTGAGATTGGGATATATAAGATGGGAGATTCTCTACCACTTTCACATCATCTCATCATCATCAACAACAACAACAACAACAACAACAACAACATCATCTACACAACAAAGCAAAACAACATCTCCTCTTTCACACATCAAAACATCAAAGCATCAACTCATCCATTCTCAGCTTCATCTACTCAACTTTCCACTTTCTCAAATTTATCTTTTCAACTTTCCACTTTCAAAATGAAGTTCACTCAAGTTTTCGTCTCCGTTGCCTTCCTTGCCACTGCTCAGCTTGCAGTCGCCGCTCCAACTCCCCAAGCATGGCTAGCAGCTGCCGGTCTGGCGGGTGGAGCTCCTGCTGGCGGTCCAACATCATCATCATCAGGCAATGGTGACGCTATGAACGGAGGTATTAACCAGAGCACCAGCCAATCCAGCGGTGGTGGTGGTGGTATGCTCGGAGGTTTGTTCGGCGGTGGTGGCAAGAGTGAGTCCAACAGCTATGCAAACTCTGGAACTGTCAACGGTGCCGCTGGGATCAGTGGCGACAACCACCAAACTGGTGCAGTAGGCGCAACTGTCGGCAATGGAGCTGGAGCTGGTGCAGGAGGAGTCTCAGGGCCCGCCTACATGGAGTCAGGATCGAAAATATATGGTGCTGGTACTGCCGCTGGTGCGGGTGCCGGACAGAGCGGAGGCAGCTCGGTCAACTTTAACTAAGAGCTCTCAGCCCTCATAAACTGGAAGCTCAGTATTCTGTGGCAACCATTTGCATCTATCGCGTACAATTTCTGGGTGGCATAGCGTTTGGATTTTAAAGCTTGGAGTTGTGGCGTTTCTGGGATTAAAAATGTTTAGAATTACCATATAGAAAAAATTGAAAGCCGGTTTGTTTCCCACGTCATAAAAGTTTTTTGATTATTATTTTGAGAATGTGAATGCTAGAAACCCCCTCCTCCAAAGAGACTAGTACTTGTGGTAATTCTAGGGATGAAAAAGGTAAAGACTGTTGTTTGGAGAGAATTGAGATCGAATTCAACTTCGCTTGCCTCAGACCACCGGCTGTGATGGTTGGGGTGATGCTGCAGATGGAGCTGGACCGCCAGTCGAAGTCCTGGGAGCAGTGTTAAAGTTTAAGAAGTGTTGAGAAGAAAATCCAATTATCCAGTATAGATATTGCTATTATAGATTAATATGCAAGGTATGGCTAAAATTTTAGTTGTGCAAATTTATGTTCCTTTTTTCTACAAATGATGTACTTCTTTTAAATTCTAAATAGCCATAACAAGAAAAGCATATTTTAAAACGGTAACGGATTGAGTTTGAGTTGTAATGAAGCCTCCTCTGACACCATGTTTGTCATTCTTATAAGCTGCAAATTGCAAGACTCAGAGGCCGCTGTGTAATTGTGTCAATCAACCAGACCTGTTCTCTTAATCACATTCATCTCGCCGGAGTTCTTATCCGTAACAGCTATATTGAGTGTATGAGCGAAATATATGATGTTCGTATGGCTACAAAATAATAAAAACCCTTATAGTAATCATTTTCTCTGTAAACCTCCAATCTTCTGTCTCTTCAGAGCTTAGCGGCTGATTCCCGCTTGTTGCTGAACAGTTCAAGAGAGCATATCCTCCGCTCCATCCAAATCCACTAGGGTCCAGCGAGTTACCTTGGATTTAGAACACAAACTCCACGGATCATCCAATATAGCCTGCGAATCTGTGGAATGATCATGTTGTGCGTTGAAAGCTACGTCCACATGAAGAAGTCTCCTCAAATAGCACAATATATCGCTTTCCAGGTCGAAATTCCGCGAGTTTGTCGAAATTACCCATCTAAACCAGCAACTCAAGCACTGCGACACTCTTTTCAATCTTACTTGAACGCTACACCTTTACAAGTTTTAGCTGATATGAAATAAAGCTTTAAGTGTGATCACGAGCGATCAAGATGAAAGCTTGTTTTTTTGCTTGTTGCTGATCAACAACCCAGCTATCAAAATTCCAATAACTTGGGCTCTAGCAATTGGTACTTGCTATTCTAATGAGACATTGCACGTCTTTTATTTTAAATGGAAAAGTCTCACACACTCTAACTTGCCCATTTCCAGTTTTGGGTCTCGTAAAGTTTGGCGCCACGTGTAGAAATATTGCATCAGGATTGATTAACCAGCTACTTCTGTACGGGGTTACAGATTGAGCGGAGACTCGGGCTCTTTCTAGGTCAATTCACGCAATTTTGTGTGTCGATAGAACCAGCTGGCAACAAGATAGAGCCGACATCATGGCTCGACCTCTGCTCTAGACTGTTCGTTGGCAACTGAAGCCCAGGCTTCGCCATGAAATTTCTCATGTGCATCATTCATCAACTCAACGAAGGATCGTATTGATGTTACTCGTAAATCCATCTTGTCCAAGGGCTGCTAACCAAATCCGATATACCTTTCTGCAAAACACATACTACTTCAACAGCGCGCAACAGCCAGAAGGGGCAAGAGGATAAATCTAGATCTCAGGACCGGAAAACGACAAGACGGCATAGTCTCATTTCTCTAAACTGTCCAAAATTGATCCTCGCTTCCCCGGAGGCGCAGCAAATGGTTCCGTCTGGGAGCAACATGGCATTTTGTTCTAAGAAGCTCATGTTTCGCATAATGGGAAGCGGATAGAAGACATACTTCGAAGCTCGCCTAGAACACGATCAAGTCTACCTTCCCAAGTTTTCAATGCCAGCTAGTTTTGGCCTCTTCGATCTTTTCACTGAGGTCAGATTGTGAGTTTCGTAGCGGACGTGATTCCAACAGCCGAAGCAATTTCAAACGCGCGCATCGAGGGCCGATTTACCGATCAGTGCAGATGGGACTATATATTTCCTTCAATCAATACGTCTATAGCCTGCTAGAAAACCCAGCTGAGCTCCGGCTCCCAGGTTTCGGCGGTATGGTACTCAACATCATGACCTTTCCATCAACACATGCGACAGCAGAGAACGGCCATATATCGCCTAAGTATCATCAAATCAAACATAACCTTTGCCCAGTGGCACCCGATGGGCTTGGTGTATGATTCAGTCTTAATTCCATCCATATCGGAATACACATTTCATAACGTATACCCACCAAAGCTAAAGTAAACACTACATACATGCTTAGCAATCCAGCGCTTCTCTCAAGATACGAAGTCAAAACATCTTAGCCAGTAGCTAGCTAGTAAAACACTACAACATCTACAAAGTTTCAAGTGTCAAGTGTCAAAT
>Ga0247807_10000456_pt1 | contig 25325 bp, 26 predicted proteins | sample UWRJL074202C1_FD_179931 | JGI IMG/M metagenome (GOLD analysis project Ga0247807, IMG submission 179931) | Plant litter microbial communities from Arlington Agricultural Research Station in Wisconsin, United States - UWRJ-L074-202C-1 | ecosystem: Environmental > Terrestrial > Plant litter >...
GATCCTAGTTCAATTGCGCCTCAGAGGAAATAATCCGCGACAGGCTTTTTAGCTGGCATTCCTCTCGAATCTTGCGGGGCTGCCTGGAAGACTCTGTATCGTCTGGCAGGCCCAGCAAGTAACGTCCTATTAGCCTCCTTCATAACTCCTCCATCACTTCGATTGATCTCGCCGTTACTCCGCGCAATAATACCATCGCCACTCCCATCCTCGCCTAACTCGAGTATTGCTGCCACATTTCCACATCTATAGCAGTAATTAGGAGCAGACCAAACGGTCACAATTTGATTATCGAACATTTCCTTGAAGCCTTCCATCACCAACTGATGTGCCCGTGCAATGAGCGACAAGTTGTTGACATGGTTGAATTCCTTAACAATATCTGCACCAAACAGAAATCCTGCTCCTCGTGGAGAAAGACCCCAGCCATCAATCTCATCAGGATCAGACCATAAAAGATCGCACATTGCTCCTTCATGGGGTACCTCTTGTTTGCGGTCCAGTAGTCTGATCTTGTCCACGGTACCAATGAGCGGGGACAATCCACCATGAACACATAAAATGGCACCCCCAGGATTACCAACTGTCCCACCGCTGTCGCCAGATGCACCCGATCCTGGTGGGCCTGACTTTATCGACGATCCATTGGCGCGACCAATTTCTGGGCTAGCTAGCAGTGGCTCAGTGGGTCTCCTCCGAACAGAACTGATCAGATTTCCTTCAGAATTCAAAACCTCTATCTCAGTATCAGGATCGATATACTCTTGTGTCGACGTGAGACTGTTAGATTGCGTTCGACGAGGAGCGGACGGTTGTAATTGATTGGATGCTCCTAGAACAATAGCGCCCAAAGCTAGATAATCGAAAACCTCACAGCAATATCGCCATACATTAGCACTTCCGTATTTCCGTAGACATTCATCATAGAACCCATAAACTGTGGTAATTTGCCTCGATTCGTGATTTCCACGTATTAATGTCATTCGGTCGGGGTATCGTACTTTGAGGCATAACAGGAGAAGGAAAGATTCGAGAGAATAGAAACCGCGATCAACAAAATCACCTGTGAAGGTTAGCAGTGCAAAGGGTAGTGATTATGCGACTCTTACCCATGAAAAGATAATTCGTGTCTGGTACATCCCCACCTACTCTAAAGAGCTCCATCAAATCATGGAACTGGCCATGGATGTCTCCACATATCTATCGAGACCTTTAGCATGATAAACTCGTCCATATGCGATAATTAGTAAATACCGTCACCGGAGCTGTCACGGTCACCACATTGCCCTCCTCTATCAAAAGCTCCCTCGCTTTATGGCATAACTCGCGCACTTGTGCTTCGGGGATGGGCCGGCATGCTCGCAGCTGCGCAATTGCCCTAAGTAATTGATCAGTGTATGAGACTCGCCATCGGAAGTAATACTCACTTGTCGAGATCACTCATTTTCAAGGCCCTACTCGCCTTCAAGAATCCAAAGACGCGTCTCTCTGGCTTCCTCTCGAGCTTCTAGTAGGACTACTTTTGGTTGCTACGATCAAAATTGGTCATGGGCATGAACTCCAGATAGTAGAAAGAAGCTGTAAGGCTGCAGGATAATTATGAGGCCAGTGTAAATGAAATAGCGTTGTTTCGATTTGGATGAGGCTTTATCTTTTCGTTAACGTAAAAGGGTATATGATAGGATGGAGGTCTATTTTGTTTTGGTAGTTGTTTGTTGCGAAGAGATTCCCAAGTATTTCAGCCTCGGATTACAAGAGGCGTGGGGTTGCATATTGTAGAATAAGCGTGTAATAAAAGTGGAGTACCCAGCCTTTTAACTTTGTGATAGTGAGGCTCTTGGACCCTTGCTAATTCCCAATTCTGGTTGGACCACCCACGTTCACATCGACCACCACCATTTTTCTTTAACACAGATGCACTTGTTCATGTACGTGTGCGATATATAGGTATTTAACAATCACCTTTTTGGTTATTTGCCAATGGCTTTATCTAATCAATTGCAGCACAATTCCACTCATTTAAACCGACCGGAGTTCCTCCAAATATGCCACCCCATTTACATCCTCGGAGTCGATTCACGTCCTCTCTATTCGCAACAACTCTGTTCGCCAGCTTCTTTGTCGTTGCTTTGCCACACGCCCTTCCGTGTCCCGCCCCTAGATTGGTACGCGCAGATGGAGAAATGCCAGACGGAACGCCACGGCGACGGAGAAGGAGAAAGGCTGTGGAGACTGAAGACGGAGAGGCAGTGATACTCAAAAGCGCTCAGGCGGAGGAGTTTAGTGATAGGGAATCGGGCTCATTACCGCAGACGCCAATGCTGAAGAGAGAGTGTCCTGTGCCGAAGCCGGGAGGGTTAGTAGGAGAGATACTTGGGTTCAAACCTTCGAGTAGTGATGGGAAGGGATCAAAACCGCCGTGATACATGATACGATATTGAAGAGCGAATAAAACTGTATATATGACGATACCTAGCATGCCTGCAGAGAAATCGGGGCGTGAAGGACTGTATTGAACCCGAAAAGAAATTAGGTATTACAAACCCTTCTTTCTTCTCCTAGAACTTCTCCCCTTGATTTCCAGAAAATACTTTTAGAATATATTAGAATATGGCAGCCGGGCGCGGATCTTCCAGAGACTCGTCAGCTGGGAATGTTGCAGGGGCATTTCCCCACCCAGAAGACAACTCAATCTGAGCACTCCAGTCCCCTGCTTCATATCGAAGCATTGCAGCCTGCTTAGACCCCCCAAAACCTCTTATCGCGCTATTGCTTAGCTTGTATTTGTCCCATTTAGCTAAAACGAGAGTTTGGAAGTTCGAATACTCTTGTACTTCGGCATATGCCTGCTTGTAGGTGGATTCGGTGTTTACTCCGAGGTCGTGATTCAACCATGCTCGGTCAGCCAGGCCTGTAAGTAGTTCTGGCAGAAGCAGCTGGCGGTGTTCATGAAGCTCCTTGCTCATCGGCTCCTGGTTTATGAGTGGTTGGACGACTTGCCATATATCATACTCCCAGTCAAGATATCGGCACAGGCTCTGTCCTCTTGAGGAGCTTCCGTGTAGACAATACCTCCAACGGTAGTAGTCTGAGTCGAGTTCGCCAGACCGTAGCCGCCATTCATGCCAGTTCTCTCGTGTTAGAAGTGGAGACCTCTTATTTGAACAAGCCTTGGATAGAGTTGTGGACGGAGATGTGAGTTTAGTAGGCTTAGGTTTGGTTAGAAAAGAAGAACGATGAGTTGCTTCTGGTGATGACTGGGAATAACAGGCCACTCCCAATGCTATCTGATCGGCAAACTCATCCGCTCTTTGTTCAGCTGCTTTTGTTTCCATCTCAAGTGCTGCCTGATTGGGGTGTCTTCGTCTAACCTTCGCAGCTTGTTGCTCTATCATCTTTCCTGCAGCGATAACATGTTTTTCTTGGATGCAGCCTATACCGAACTTCTGTAAGTTCGCTTTTCGATGTCCATGCTCTTGTATGAGTGCCGGCTTTTGCTTTCGATAATCGATCTCCTGTGGGGCCTTGATTTTTGGTTCCGCCAGCTGTTGGCCTCTTTTTGTTTTGGCCTGTATTCCCCAAAGTTTTGTCTGAGTATTTGACATCTTTTGCTGTATTTTAGGATCTCCTGTTTGAGTTTTATGTGCATTAACGGGAACATATATATTTAGACCGCGATGTTTTCTAGTAGCAATTGACTCTTGCCTCTGTTCCTCTATTGTAGGTCGCCTCGTGATATTGGTTTTGTTCTGCACAGTTTCGTGGAGCTCACCAGTTCTTAGCCGCTTTGCAGGTGGTGGTAAGCTATTCGTTCCATTTGATTTACGTTTCAAAAGACCAGCTCGATCATGGCTCTGCTTTTGTTCAGTCTTAGGATTCCTTGCGTTACTCCTTTGGTCAATTGCTTCTTTGATTTTCTTCTTAGCTAAAACTAATTCCTCCTCGGTGATTGTAAGTGTCGTTGAGCTAGTTTCAGAACCAGGCCAAATAAGATGGTCGGGAAGTATAATCAGTCCAGCTGTTGTCTTTCCTGTGCTTTGATTGATCCGCCGCATCCTGTAGCGTTGAATCAGGAAACGTAGCTCGTCATCCTCGTTATCAAAAGAATTTGTGATCAATAATTCACTCCCTGGATAACGATGACTTGGTGGTAAAATAATTGAGATATCTATTTGCATGTGCATTGAGCCAATGAATTACGGGAGATCGAGAGAAGGCATCTCTTACCGTTTCTATTGTTGTGTAACGTCTCTTTCTGAAGGGAATTAGGAGTATCAGCCTTCCAACAACCCCACTGCCCATCGTCATCTAAAGATTTCCCTGACATCTCCCTCACCCACCTATCCCTAATCTTCATGTTCCACACCTCACCTGCAATCATGCCAATATGTTCCCATCCTTTCTTTTCTCGTAGATTGCGCCAACTATACTCTGCTACTTGTTCTTTACCTTCACCGTATGTTCTTCCCCCCATCCCCCACCAGAAAGATACTTGGCCACCTGGACTTTCGATGACAGCAAAAGGTGGAAGAGGGCCTGCAATATCACCTTGCTGAACCTCCACTCCATTTATTAATAATACCCCGCTGTTGGTATTTGTTAGGAAGTATCGTGTATCAAGACATTGGTCCTTCCGATATTGCTCTTTCCAAATAACATCATCGATAACCAAATACTCTGCGTCATATTTTGGTTTCTCAAATGGGTAAACTCTAGGAGGATGATTCCTTGGTGGTTCTTTGGCATCAGTAACCCATTTAAACCCCGATTTGTCCATGCTTGATGATTCTAGATCTTTTAAAATGGCGTCGCCGGGTAGTAGAAGGGGTGTCTCGTTTCTACTCTTAGAAGGCCGACGGGTTCGTTCAACTCTCCGGATGTCGATTGGGAACATACTTTCATCTTCACATATATTTTCCCCAACTTGACTAAAAAGGCTCCGTTGAGTGAGATACAAGTCTGGGTTTTCTGATACGTCCCCTGATTCGAGCGGCTGGGTAGGTATATTGAAGACAGTCCTTGTTACGCCATCCCAAATCTTTCTCTTAATAAAAGCACCATCCTTAGTTACAATTGTTTTAACGGCCGGTCTCAGGACCTGTGCATGGTTAGACATTGAGTTTCGTTTACTCTAAATGTGCTTACAGGATATGGACTTCGTCCACAATCGATGCCGCCATTCACATGAAACTTAGATGATAGTAAGAACTCAATGTAGTTCATGTCAAGATCAATTTTCAATGTCTTCTCGCCAACTCTCTTTGGCATCCAAACGCTATTCTCCAACACGTCCATGCTGTTTTCTATTCCTTCTCCGTCATCTTCGAGTATTTTGTAGTCCTCCAAATCTTTGATCGCAAAATATCCACCGCTAGACCCATCTAAATTAGTGTTACTCATTGCTAGCGACTTAGCTATCTCCCATACTTCGCATCTTTCACCCATGCTCCTAGTCCGTTGAAAAGTCTCAAAAAGCTCTTGCAGAGCTGCTGCTCTTATTGGCCATTCTTTTTTAATCCAAATTGGATTTACACGCCCCTCTATATAATGATTGTTCCACAGATTCCAGGCTCGCTTCCAACTTTCCCATATCTCCTTTCCATTTCCCCAATATCCGCTTGCGGTGGTAGTACCAACAGAGTTTCTTTTTCGCAACAATTCATCTTTCAGTTTCTTCAATCTTGCAGGGGAGATTTTTGATGCTGTTGGCGATGGAATGGTAGCTTCAGGAATTCTCACGACACGCAATCTTCCGTCTGGAAGACATTTCCTGTCTATCGGAGGGCCATGGCTAAAGGGTGTGAAGTCGTAGGAAATCTTAACTTGGCTAGATTTAGCAGTCTGAGGGATGTATTTCTTCGACTTAGTTGGCAACATGATATTATGTTTGCGATGATTCCCGATATTAAATCAATTGAGTATGAGTTCCGGATTCGCAAAAGGTACGTGACGGGAAGGAAAGATTAATCTGCAATTCAAGCCTCATATAGTAGTAGAGCTTGTCTTCAGAAAACAGTAACTACTCCTGAGAAGCTGCAGAAGGCAACATCATTGGCTTTCTTTATTGCGAAACAATGGACTTCACCTGCAGTTCTTAGTAAATGTACATCTCTGCAATTCTTTGTTCTACCGTAGACGTTTCTGGATTGAGTGGATCATAAGGTCTTCGACTAGCAACATAAGCGACCCCTTAATGATTGTAGTCTTTTGTGGCATCTGGGTGCTCGATTGACCTATGCCGTTCTCGTCCTTTGACGACATAAAAAATCAGGGAGAAATCCCGCATCAGCATTCAAGCTGTGAAAGCATTCCTTGTGTAACGGTCCATTATGCTTAGAATTAGCTGGTTATCCACCTCGCAATCAACTCCAGGTTGACATCCTAGGTCGGCCTTGACGGAGTTGGAGTCTCCACCTGCCATAGTAATTATTATATCAGCAGCAACCGTACAATCATTCAAATTTGGAACTACATCTTCGCTGATTTCTCCGAGCTTGACTTGTTCGGAACCAAGTGGGAGTGATTGAAGAGGTCCATTTAACGAGCACCTCCCTGTTTCACCACTAGTTCCACAGTCACTGAAACTTGGACTCCCAAAGGATGCCATCTGATGCGAAATTGGGCTTGCTTCCCCTTTATCACAAGCCCTGGACTTAGGCATTTGTGCAGTAAGTACTCGCCCGCCGCAATTAATTCGGGCTGACAGCTTTTCTTCGAGAGCTCGTACCGCTACGCAGGTGCTTGCCTGCCGGGTTTCCTCGCACAAAAGAGCATTGGACGACGAGTGTAGGTGTGCGTCAATCTCTTCGTTGTTTACACCATTTCTTATCAACAGCTCTCGAAGTTGTTTGTTTTCTTGCGCCACCTTCTTTGCAGCAACTTGGATCTCATACGACGCCCCGCTTCCATGCCGTTCACATTCTTGCAATCGGGTCTCTATCTCCCCAATATATTCCTTCCGCCGAGCACGAGAGCGTCTCTGGTTGTCCCTTATCCGTGCAAGGTCCTGCGACATTGTCGTTGTGAAGGATAGAGGTGCATTGGAGTCACAATAAGAATCAATCAGACCCAGTTGCGGTTTGGGTTTTCCTTGGCATCACATGCAACATTCGTACAGTGTAATTTATGTAGGTTGGACCAACTTTACGCTATTCGTAACATTACCATTCACTCAAGCGCTAAATTGGTGTCAAATACTGCCTAAAGATACGGCACTACATATATTCATCTCCTACAGAACCTCTCAGAGATTAATTTGCATTAAAAGGTCTACATCTCGTTTCACCGAACTATTCAAGACGCCCGAAGAGTGTCTTCATCATGCTAGATTTTACCTTCTTTTTGGATAGAAACAATGCATGGAAGCAGTTTTGCACACTTTAGACTCATGTTTGGGTCTTGATGAGGACTTGAACGTTTTCAATCAGGGCAGAGAAAATAGTTCAACTTGGGACTTCAATACCGCCAATACATTAGTTCTTATCTTGAGAACGTCCAATACTCCTCATACTATATAGATTCTCATGAAGAAACACAACAAGATACTCAAATTCGGAAGGTATGAGTCGTCCGGTCATTATCATGTATTTTGCATTCTGACTGATTTATATAGAGTTTATGAGCATGGTGGAATGGTACAATTTTTAACTTGATTTTCGAGCATTTTGCTTTTTCGACTTTCCATTTTTTCATACTTGAGAATTGCCATGAAAGTATCATTCTGAATGAGAGTAAGTCAGAAAGAGCCCGTTCAGTAGAATTAGGGACTCATTTTATGACATACCTACCATTCGGACATAGTGCCGAGATGCGGCGTCGCTATATTGTGCCGGATAACCGTTTGTCCCAGGTTCATGATGGCTTATTACGTGTTGAGCGATCTACTCGTTATGGGCTACCAAACAGATCCCACGACCCACCTTTGATGTATTCCGATACTAGCGTCGGCGGCAGAGGGTTTAAGCTATGAAATAAGCCTTTATGTGCAGGTGCTCAGGCTCGGCCGCAACGATCATAACTCCGGTAATCTGTCTATAAGTTTTTGATTAACCCTCGAGAAATGTTGAAAAAGTCACCTTAAATGTATATACAAGGTCTTTCAAACTTTTATATGGATTTCCTTTACCCCAGTTCATAAGTTGCTCGAGTTTTTCTAGTCCAGTTGGTCCCTTCTTATAGCTAAATTGTATCTGGAGGCTAGCTAGTATGGGGAACGATAGCAGGGATCCAGAAACCAGCTCGTCCCAGACGACTGAAGTTGGCTCAAGAATCTCTTCTTTTACTCCAAGGAAAACTGGTGATGATATTCCTGACGATACCGCCATTGCACATGCCAAACTGGAGGGGCCTGATCTTGATCGAGGTTCGAGTGAGTATATAATTCCAAATGGAAGAGATGGACATGAGGAAAAAGAAAACGATAATGGTGATCCTGAATCAGAAAACTTCAATAGCGCAGAAAGTGCGAGCACACCAAACCTAGTCACTTGGGATGATGACAATGACCCTTCAAATCCCAAAAACTGGAGCTTCAAGAGAAAGTGGGCGGCTACTATTATCGGTTTGAAATTCCATTGAGTGTCAAGGTTGTGCTAACTAGTTCTAGTTTCTTTCTATACATTTATTAGCCCAGTTTCAAGTTCGATGGTAGCACCTGCTCTGAATAACATCGCACACGATCTCAAGATATCAGACCCAGTTATCCAAGCAATGACGATGTCTGTCTTTCTTCTGGCATACGCCGTTGGTCCATTGTTCTATGGACCTCTCTCTGAAGTATATGGAAGAGTTATAGTCCTCCAACTTAGCAACATAGGATATCTTGTTTTCAACACCGCATGTGGTTTTGCTCAAACCAAGACTCAAATGATCATATTTCGATTCCTCGCAGGATTAGGTGGCTCAGCACCCATGGTTATTGGCGGTGGTGTAATGAGTGATCTCTTTGATGCTCATGAACGTGGAAAGGCGGTCAGTCTTTATACTCTTGCACCTTTAGTAAGTGTAAAATTCTTGAAGTAAACATCCCATACTAGTAAGTACAATGAGTATCTTACTTGCAAGACTCATTTTTAGTAAAGAAGAATGTACGTCCATAGGTAGAGAAGTTCAAGAAGTCTAGCAATAGTTCTAAAAGCTTAATATATAATGAAGCTAACTCCGTGATTCTTTTCTCTTAGATGGGTCCTGCCATTGGACCAATAGCGGGTGGATACATTACCGAGAACACTTCATGGAGATGGATTTTCTATGCCACTTCAATCTGCGATGCTTTAATCCAAATTATGGGACTCTGGTTACTGCAAGAGACTTATGCTCCTGTGATATTACATTGGAAAAGGAAGAGGCTCATCAAGGAAACCGGTAATCTAGAACTACACACTCAATGGGATGACCCGAATCGAACACTTGCGACATCATTGAAAACTGCACTCATCCGACCTTTTAAATTATTGGGAACTCAAATCCTTGTACAGGTTGCGGCAGTGTACTTGGCTTTTCTATATGGTGTGATATACCTGGTGCTCAGCACATTTCCAAGGCTCTGGGATGAGAAATACCATCAGTCCATAGGTACTGGGGGTCTGAACTATCTATCTCTTGGAATAGGCTTTTTTCTCGCATCCCAAACGTGTGCTAGATTACAAGATCGAGTCTATCGCCAACTCAAAGAGAAAAACAACGACGTGGGACTTCCAGAGTTCAGGGCACCACTCATGATTCCGGGAGCAGTCTTGATACCAATCGGCCTCTTCCTCTATGGGTGGTCAGCACAAGCGCGTACACATTGGATATTACCAAACATTGGCGCTGCAACTTTTGCGGGTGGCACTATCATTTGCTTCCAATGTATACAAACATATCTTATAGATGCGTATTCAACGTATGCGGCCAGCGCAATTGGCTCGGCCACCGTGCTGCGGTGTATTTGTGCGTTTGGATTTCCATTATGGGCACCATATCTCTATGATGCGCTGGATTATGGCTGGGGAAACTCAGTTCTGGCTTTCATTGCGATTGTTTTGGGTTGGCCGGCTCCAATTCTGCTATGGAAATTTGGAGCAATACTGAGAAAGAAGAGTCCGTATGCTGCTGGATAAAACTGGAGGATACATGGGCGCAACCAATGGCTCAGCTTAGGTTCTACAGATCTCCTGGTGTGAGCAATGTATAGGCCAGCTATCGTAGCCTGACATAGTTACTTTTGTTACTTTTTTTCTTGAGTACGTTCTTTGCGGTGGCACGACGAGAGACTAGCTTACCGGGTAGATGTTCTGTGGTGTTGTATAATGACTGGAACATAGAAACAATTCACTTACTCGTTTTGCTCAATTTAATTAGGGTGAGCAGCACTATCTGGAGGCTTGTAGGATATATAAGATATATGAAGTAGTAATATAGGTCAGTCTCGGTGTAATGAAGGAACATACGCGTCAAATGAATATAATATCGCGATTCAATTCAGGCTGCAGTCGGCGTGATAATCTGCTGCAGCATTATGGAGAGTAAGATTTGGAATTGAGAGAGACGTATAAGCCTTACGACTATTTTGTCTACGGTCAGATTCTCTTTGCAGAGCTCGGAAAGTGGACAAGAAAGTCAGATAGACACATCTTCGAATCAGCTTACGACAGGATATATCCCTCAGATAACCTGATACACCTACGTAATTGTAAGAAATCAAGGGATTTGCTGGGTTAGTTTCTTTACTAGAGAATGCACTTGATATAACACAGACGAACAGTATGAGGATTCTGTGTAAGCTTATACAAATAAAGAAAGACTGCTAAAGACGCACACGACGCATACATAGTCGAACCATCATATTAGAGAGTATGAGAGTCAAATCCTGACTTCATAAGAATAGCTCCAAGGTGATATGCGTCTTAAAGTCAGTAACGTGGAATTGGTCAGTACCAGACTGCCCTATCCCGCTATCTATCTACAGTGGAGGCAAAGCGTTCTTGGTAGCAAAAGAAACCTAGGAGCCGGCCACCAGACGTGTGGCTCAACCATCCAATCATGGCCACCACAATTCATTACTCCACGCACTCCTTATCAGTTGGGGATAAAGCACCATTCAACGAGAGCAAAAGAATCAAAGCACTCACACACCAGGCCGCAGTTGCTTTTGGCATTGGAACGCGCGAGGTTATCTTACGGTCCTGGCATGCGCCAGTGATGGGATCCAACCACTTTGTCAGCAACCACCGTGGGAAGTTATTAGTTCAACCGCCACAACACCACCACCACCCCTCGAAAGCTACTACTGTATGTATTGCTGGCTTCCCTCCTCCACCATCTTCAGCGCTCCGATACATGATTCTATAATCGCAGTGGATTTGGCCCCTCAACCTTATGGCCGAAGTTCGAAATGCAGAAATGCAGATCCCCAATGGAGGGGTTGGGGAGATGGATTTGACGAGACCCGGGGAAGATGGAGGTGGGGTTCCGAAACAGAAGACAGAAAAGACGCGCAGCCGCAACAGCAGAGACGCAATTGCAAGCAAACGGCGGTGTGTCAGTACTGCTTGTATTGCATGTAGAAGGAGGAAGTCAAAGTGCGATGGCAAGACACCGAAGTGCTCAAGCTGCACGATCTTATATGCAACTGGTAACTGAGCTCATCTCTACCGTATGACAAGATAAGGGCTTTGGACTAATTCGCTGCCTACAGAATGTGTGTATGATCCGAATAGTGACCACAGGAGAAAGGGGGTTTACAAGGAGAAAGTTGATACCCTGAAAACAAAGAGCGCAACTTTACAGACGCTGATACAGGCTATATTGAACGCAGCCGAAGACGACGTGCCAGCATTGATACGGCAGATACGGACATGTGAGAGTTTAGATGAGGTTGCAGATAACATTGCGCGTCAAGAGCAAGGACTACTAGAAGAAGAGGAGGACTATGAGGATGCCGCCTACACCACCACGGCCCTACCGGCCTTTGAAACCGAGCTATCTGGGAAAATGGGCGAGCTGCGACTTGAGAATGGTTCCGTCAGGTTCTTGGGAGGAACTTCGAATCTCATATATCTGGAGCCTACCGTGGACGGGGATGATGGACTTACTGGCTTTGACGCCTACCAGCAACAAGATGAGCCATTGCTGAGTTGGACAACGGTGACAAGTGAGACAGAGGTTGTTGTGCATCTCATCAATATGTATTTCACCTGGCATTATCCTTATTTCACTACACTTTCGAAGAGCCTATTCTATCGGGATTTTCTACTGGGCAAACCCCCAGGTACTCCCAAACGAACCATGTACTGTTCTTCACTATTAGTGAATGCTATGTTAGCTTTAGGATGCCATTTTACAAGTAGCCCTGCTGGCTGCGCGGATCCCACTGATCAAACCACGAAAGGAGACCACTTTTTTGCCGAAGCGAAAAGGCTTATTGTTGAAAATGATGAGTATGAGAAACCTAAATTGACCACCATTCAAGCATTGTGTTTGATGTCTGTTCGAGAAGCAGGATGTGGCCGTGAAGCAAAGGGCTGGGTTTACAGTGGTATGAGTTTCAGAATGGCCCAAGATATGGGTCTGAACCTTGACTCTGGTGGAATGACTAATAGCAAAGAAACTATGGATGAGGGAGAAATTGATGCAAGGAGAGTTACGTTTTGGGGTTGCTTTCTATTCGACAAATGTTGGTCCAATTACCTAGGAAGGCTTCCGCAACTACCAGTATCTAATATCACCGCCCCTAAATACGATGTTTTCCCTGACGAAGACGCCGACATTTGGTCACCATACACTGACAGTGGAATTGGTCAGTTACATTCTCAGGCTTCGCGGACTAGGACTGTTGCCCTGCAGCTCTCAAACCTTTGCGAGATCAGCAGTGACCTGCTGATCTTCTTCTATCATCCACAACATCTCGAAAAATCGATAGGTAGGGCTCAAGAGTTGAAAAAGTTAAGTGAGCTGCAAACGAGGTTAGAAGCATGGCGCAGAGACCTACCGAAAGAGCTCGAAGCCAAAGAAGGGCAGCTTCCAAATGTTCTTCTTATGCAGTATGTTTTGTATTCGCATCTAGAGATCAATTTCACTAATTTGTTTACAGCATGTTCTTCCATCTTCTCTATATACACCTCTTTCGTCCCTTTTTGAAATACAATCCGACAACTTCACCTCTTCCTTCACACGTCTCTCCTAAGAAGTTGTGTACGCAAGCAGCCGCTGCGATATCAAAATTGATGCGGCTTTACAAGCGAACTTATGGACTACGCCAAATTTGTAATATTGTAAGTATTTGCATTCTTACAACAAATGCTTCTGGTTCGGAACGCTTCAGAATCTGTACTGCTTGTTTATTGTTCTGCAAATCTATAGAGTCATCAGGAGATCCCAAATAAACATGCTAATCCTAAGATTGTAATAGGCGGTCTACATTGTTCATTCGGCATGCACGATTCACCTTCTCAATTTACCAGAAAAAACCGCCAAACGAGATATAGTCCATGGTGTCAAGAATCTCGAAGAAATCGCTGAAGATTGGCTTTGTGCTCGACGAACGTTGAGCATTCTCAGTGTTCTGGCTAGAAAATGGAAGGTGGATCTGCCCGAAGAGGCAGTTACGGTATTCTCTCGAACGGACAGCAAATTTGGAACCTTTAGTACTGCTGATGTGCCTTCACCATCAAAGTCTTCTGATTTAATAGTAGCGACGCCACCATCAGCAGCATCTCCACCAATGGTTTCTCGGCAGATTCGAAACGGCTTCAATTCAACTGGAACTCATAATCAATTACGGCAAAGCTTGTATAGTTATTTACCCGAGGCCAAACCTGTAGCAGTTAGCCCGATTCAAAGCCAATCGGCATACAATAACAACTTCAACCCAACGCCGTACTCACAGCAGCGTAACGGCGGCGGTTCAATGAATATTCCAAAAGAGTCTCTTCTCTCCACTGTTCCTTATGGTCCCTACTCGTACAACAATGGGTCATCAGTTCCAGTGGGTGCTTCCGGTTTAGACCTCACCCGTGCGGACTCCGCTACCATGTCGGAGACCACAAACACGAACTCACAGGCTGCGACGCGGCAAGTCAGCCCGAGTACCCTGTTTGGGGGAGTAGATGCGCTCGTGGAAAGTCAAGACTGGTGGCTAAGAGACCAAGCAAGTCTAGTCCTTGGCTTTGATAACTGGGTGAACCCTGGTGTGGAAATGATTAATGGCAACGGTACAGGGAACGGGACTGGTAGTGGAACCGCAAACGAGACTGGTGGAAATGCCAGCTCTCCTGACCTTGGTCTGGGTTCTGACTTCTATATGCCATCGCTAGGCCAGCAAGGAAAAGATGACTGGAACGGATATTCCTAGACTCCTCCAACAGCTGTGGATGTTAGCTGCGTGATAAATATTGGCGCCGGCGTCATAACATATGTAATTGAGCGAAATGATGGGAAATGAAGCGAGGGAGTTGGATTTAGACCTGGACATGGACATATGGCCATTTGGAAAAGTGGATTAAGTATCCCTATGATCAATGAAATTAATGTATTTTGGCCTCTTCAGTTCAAATATGAGACCTGTGATTTGTTGGGTATGGTTTCTCGTCAAAAGCAAGATCCTGCTGCTGCTCACACATTGTTCGCTTCAGCCAGAACTCCCAAGCTTTGTGTCACTGTACGTCTCTCAAGACGAGGAACCAGTATCATCGAGTGACTTATTGAAACGTACAGACACATGCCTACCGAAGCTTGTAGCAGCAGCATCATCAATGAGGATTCTCGTGGGTAAGTTATGCATTTTGTGGCTGTTTCTTCAATGCTGGGTATCATTCTAAATCTATTCGTGCCGGTCGTCTTTTTGTAACTCCATTTCCAGTAATCCTATTCACTCGCCTCTCCAGCCATCTGCCTCCTTCAATATTCCATGTCAGAAGCTCTGTCGCCTCGAGCTATTTGTATTCATTCGCCGCTCCTCCTGGCGAATTTGTAGTCTGGTCTTCCTTCTAGGTTTTTTGGCACCCCTTATGCTTCCTTTTCCTCGGCCATCACACAAGCTTCCTTTTGGCTCTACCGGCTCACCACCTTCCATATACGTCTTGAGATTTGATGCGATATCCCCCGAGCGGTCCAGTAAGGTGTTGCCCACCAATTTCTTCACAAATGAGCTAGAAAATCCACCAAATGTCTCATGGCAGGTGTAATCTGTCCATCCATCCCCAGTATCAACAAGCTCGACCACTCGTTCAGTGTGTAACTTCCACTGCCGGGACTGATTATTCTTCCAAGCAAGTGTATATACCGTATGCCCATCACGTTCGGACTGCTCCAGCAAGGTCACTGCTATTAACACATCTCTGTTTTTACGTGCTCCGGGTTCGAGGCCATTGCCCTGCATGAAAATGTCTAGCTTTGCCAGGGTATTACTTTCTAACCAGCCCTCGTTTCCAGTTGGAATATCTGGGTGCAGTTGACGTGGTGGACTCGGGGAAGTTGCAATTATGCGGCATATGGGCGAGAAGGTGTTCCAGAGATGCCAATCGTTCGTATTTCTTACTGCACCACCGGTATTAGTACGTGGATACTTGGACATGTTGATATCTTTAGGCTAATTGGCCATGGTTCCTGCCATAGCTCATGCAGAGCTCGACGGATTCCCTTATAACTTGCGCGGGACAACGAAGCAGGCAGTTGTGACTTACTGACAGTTAGTATGCATAGGGCGTGCGCCTTGATTCGCGCCTTTGCCAATATTGTAAAGTTTCCAGCATTTTTATATGCCGGCGTAGACATGGGGGGTACAATAGAAGCTGTCACTGGAGATGCCACCGAGCTGGTTGGCTCTGAGGTTGGAGGGTACCTGGGCATTTTGCAACCCCCGCCTTTGTCGAGTTCTGATGAATACTTGGACCACCTTAGAGAATGAACTCAATCCACCCACTAGAAATAATTAAACTGTAGGCATAGGGAAGTTAAGCTATTGTTCTGAACTTGCTGGGTGAGGAATGTGAGAGGTGGATGAAGTGTGAAGAAGGTACGAGGATAGCAACCTTACAGGAATGATCGTTGATTACGGAACACCATGGTTCTGGCCAGGATCAAGGTGGATCTCCGACGTTCTGACCACCCTTTGTGAACAGATCCATTTTGAGATAAGAAACCTCGGTATTTTGCTGAATACACTAAAGGCGACATTCGATTTGTTGCTAATAACTCGTAATTTTCGCCTCTCGCTTGTTGGATGATTATGTTTGTTTACCATTTTCCCAACGCGGGCTGGAAGCCAGTGCTAGTTTAAGGGGGAGCGATTTGGACAAGTATCATCTCTACAAATATGAGCGATAACACCGACCATTGTAAGTACACAGTAGATACCACCATTTGGCACTTGCATGCGCCTAGCACCAAAAGCGCAATTGTCCGTTGAGTCGATGGAATACAAAACTGACGGTGCGGACTGGCCCTATCCTGGCTGAAGGGTAGAACTAATTTTTTGGGTTCATTTGTTCTTGCCCGGTACTCGTACTCCATGACCATGCTCCATGATAATAATGCGCTTTTGGGACCTTACAATAACGCTGATCATATGAACACTCTGAGTGGGGCAATCGCTTTTGGCAATTGGTATTTTGCACGGAAAAATCGAAATACCGAAAAATCTTTTCACAGTATGAAATCGCGACTATCAGCTTGGATCATGGAATCTTTGATCACGTATGAAGCTTCCCTAAACAGAAGTTTTTCGGGAGCTGAACAACAAGTTCATAATGTGGATAACGGACTCTGGGAAACTTATTGTTGAATCCATTTACCTTGAAAATTCATCCCATAGGCATATATGCGTATCATATATTTTCATGGTCCTCTTCGTTTCTGCCATCATAATTTCGGCACACAAACATCATAAATGGAGAAGCTCGGCTGGGAAACTCTGAGTAATGTAATTGAACTTGAGAGCGTTCCTGTCAAGGTATCTGCGTAGGCAACTTGTCCGATGATCAAACACTTTTGAAACGAGACACTAACGATGGAATTGCAATGAGTAGCAGCCGACAATACATGCTTAAAGAAAAGGATGAGGCCAAGGAGTGAAGACCGCTAGTAAATGAGAAATTATTGACTGGTATCTGAAACTTATCCCATGCCAGATGTATATTATAGTAACTTAAGCTGCTATTGACAATATCAATTCGGTTAGCTAAGCGAATATTCGCCAAGATTCAATGAGGGGCAAGCACTGGCGGGGTAGTATGTCATCGTCATCAATAGGCTCGTTGGGTGTCAGCCTCGTCCATATTCTGAATACAAATACATACCATACTATACATCACTTCAACGGGCAGGTAATGGACACTCTGAACAGTGACCAAAAACCACCAAAATTACTTCCATCGCCAATCGACGTCTCGTGCACTTCAGACAAGCAATGTCTGTTCGTGGAAGCGCGGCATCATGGCGGCCCTTGTTCAATAACCATATATCCAAAATGGACTCGCCGGAATTCGTCTTAACTTCACTTGAAGTGGCTAAGGATAAAGATGCTCCAATTCCATATGTTCCGCGAGCGCGAACTTGCGTCTTTAGGGGCATGTGGGCTGAACTGCCTGAGAACAAGCATAATAAAGCGCCTCGCAACGAGCCTATTTATCAGAGCGACTTGCTTACTTTCACCACGGATGTGAGAATGGATAAGATCCCTCAGATTATAGAAAGCTCCAAAAATCATGAAGAAGTTTCTGGGAGTGGTGGAGGGGGACCAATTGAAGCTGTGTTTTGGGTGAAAGATGTAATGACCCAATGGAGATTCCGAGGAAAGGCGTATGTTGTTGGTCCGGACATCGAGCACACAGAGAGTAAAGGTACCAGCGGTGTTGCTACTGTAAAGCGTGAGATCGGAGAAAGGATGAGGGTCGTGAAAGAGGAAGGGAAGGACAGTTGGAGTTGGACCACTGAACTCACAGCCCATTTTGGAAATCTAAGCCCGGGCATGAGAGGGAGGTATGTGAATCCTGTCGGGAGAATTCCAATATTCAAAGAGTTCCATCTTGGACATTGTTCTACAGTAGTTCTATCGAAGCAATTGACGTTTCCAAGATGGAGAAATGGCTTCTAACCTCCTAAAGCCAGGAATCTCTTAAGGATACTAACAAGCTTCTAGTTTTAAGAATCCTGCACCAGGAACCTCGGTATCGATTCCTCCCGCAGATGGATTGGCATTGGGACAGAAAGTAGATGATCTTGACGATGAGATAGCTAGGAGGCACTTTCGGGTGGTCATTATCAAGCCGGATGAAGTTGAGCAACTGGACCTGACCGACCCGGAAAAGGCCCGAAGATGGAAATTTACTTATGTTGGTAGCGGTGAGCGTAACGATAGCAGTGCTCATGGCGAATGGAAAACGGAGGAATTGTGGCCATAAAATCTCAAACCAACGCACAAGACACGGGAGTAAAAACCGGTTTGCCCAAGGAATTTGGAGGACCTGCAGATCAACTCAGACGGTCGGTTAGATAAGATAAACGAATTTGAATGATTGACAAGCCTCGATGCAAGCGAAGCGACATGACAATTGCAAGTTGGACTCGCAGCAACTGTGCGTTTAGCAGCCCTGTAACCTAGATTATTATGTTGTGCCGGATTGGAAATGAAAGTATAAAGCCACCAACACAGCGATAATAGGTCGAGTTACGATTTCAAATTTTAAATATTGATAGAAATCTGTATGTGCTCTCTTTTGGTGCGATGTCCGATCACCAACAAATTGTATCTGTGCCGCCTCCCGGCCTGCTTCGACGCTCTTGTCCAACGAACACACGACCCTTGCTTTGTGTTGGAATTCCCCATCATCCCCCCGTAAACGACGACTGCCACGAGGTCATGAACGCTTCTAGCGCACTTCTCGAAACTCACAAACCCCTCAAGAAGGCCCGGATCGGGGCAACAGGATCCCGCGCTGAGACTTATGCACTGAAGACGCATTTCTCTCCCGCACAGGCAAACAAACTAACGGCAGTTCAGGAATGACTGCCGGGGGGTAAACCAGAGGGGAAGTTTTGTTTGGACTTTGTAACCACAACCAGAAAGAGACAATGTTTGGTCTTTGATACTCACCAAGTCTGAAGCGCCGGGACAGGAAACAGAACGGAAAGCGTTGCGGGCACTGGATGCGGCACTTGATTGTAGCAACAAGGGAGATTTCTAGTACTCGAAACTGCGGATAATTGCATCAAACCATCGTCTTTGAACTTTGCATTGAGGCATCTCATAAAAACCGTGCCTACAAGTTCGTCGGCTCAATCAGCAAGATTGACGAGTTCTGATTTTCAGATTCAACTCGTCTCACATTGAGGCCGTGCAACTGACTTGATGGCTGTAAACGGATAAAAGGCGATCGGAACTTCGAAGTTCATGCCCTATTTCCCAGATTTATTGATTCCGCTCTGATCATCTTGTATACGCTGCTTGGTGAAACCAAACACCGTGTAAGCTCCGGCTACGAAGCCAAGGCCCTATGGACCACAACGATACGCCTAAAAGCCACAATCTCAACGCCGTCCGAAGGCTTATTTGCTTCTAGAGCTTAGTCAGATGTGCCAGAGATGGCCCGTACCGCAGTTGCATATCACTTGAGCGACTCACCCATATCGTGAAAGCGCGGTAGTTCTTGTGCGTCATGGCAGGACAGGAGAGCCTTTGGTGCAAATACTACAGAGGCCATATGCAAGACAAAACCAGAACAGCCACTTTGAAATTGGTGCCTTCGATTGGATAGTTACCTGTGGAAATGGGATTCTACGAAAGTAGGGGTGCAGACGAGTTGGTTCCCGTTTCTTCCCCAACCCCTTTTGTAAGAACAACCACTAGATACGATAGTGCTTCACCGCAGGTACGGTTATGGAAAGATCTCCCGGTTATCATGTCAATCATAATGACAACTCAGCGTGACAGTACGTACTCTTTTGTCATATGAAAGAGCCTCGCATCCAGGCATGTCATAGTATACGGATGGTCGGCGACATTAGAACTGGACCCATGACCATTAATATTTAGGACTTCGCTTCCTTGTGCAGCCGACTGCTCTGCTAACCGCTCTTCGCTGTTGTGCTTCTGCGGATATTCCTTGAATACCGTTAAGTTTGATGCGCAAACCGAGAGGCTATGCTTGTCATGAATCAGTTGAGGCCGTGATTCGATATTTCGAAACGAAGACGGAGTATGCCGCAACATTTGGTTACCGTAACTGCATGCAATGCTGTACATGTGCTGCGCGGCGCTGCAAAAGATATTCGGCTTATAGCGCTTGAGGCGTTGCGCAAGCAGAATTCGTCACTGAGAACATGCGTTAATCATGTAGATTTCCACTAATTAGCTTCGTATGCCATGTTGAGACTGAGCTCGGCTTCGAGCTATATGGCTACTATGGAGGAAAATACACCCAGATGGCCATCGGCCAAGGGGGCTTAAAGCTCCAATGCTTACCTATAACTTATAAATTTGTGACATCCTCCATACGGCTCCAATATTCAGGGACTTTTTTCCCCCACATTTGCATCGGGGATCTCATCTCGCCTGTTGTTTCATCTGAAGTCAGCACTAAGCAGGCGATGATGGACTTTCTAAGTTGCTTTCTGCTCCGCACCAGTCGCTGTCGCTTGGTCATGTTATTGTGACCATGTCTAAAGTGTCATTGCTTTTTGCACCCCTGGCGCCCACCAGGGCAGGGTGAGCCTGTCGTTCCTAGGACCACTCATCTTCGACGTTGCTGACATCCTAAATGAGAGGAGGAGGACGAGGAGGAGGACGAGGACGACGAGGAAGAAGAAAGTTCAAGGGAGTTCAGGTCCTAGTCGAAACAACACAAACACAATACGACACAAAATATTGCGACTCCACCACCACCACCACCACCACCACCAACAGCAACCGAAACTAAACACAATTAGCTATAATTGCAGGCAATATTCAAACATCCTCACCCTCCACCATCAAAGGCATTGGCTACATGTTTCCTCGCGCGGTTCCCCTCTTTTTCACACGATCTGTTTTTGGCTTCCAGGGCATTGAATACTAGCGACCCGGTCTCCACTTTAATGCTCCGGGTTGAAGTTCCCGAACGGAAGTCGTTCTATGATCGCCGCAATATCTAAGCTTCATCTACGATAGCACATCCACCTTTCTCTTCCATATTCATTCTCGGACGATCGGATTCTCGTCCACCATTTCTCCCAACCTCATGGTTTGTCCGCAATGAATGTCTTAACGAATTTAACGACCACCTGAATGCGCAATACCTCTCTTTACTTCATCTCTGTACTGGTACAACGTCACGCAACGATCCCCACGCCATCCCCACGCCATCCATACCAATCTAATACCCTTATCCCATAGCAACAGCTCTAGCTGAGCCACGATTCGCTATGGACCAGGTGCAAGATGCTCTTGATACGCTCTGCAGTGCCATTCCTAGCTGGAACAGCCGACTAGACAAGCTCAATGGCCAGATCGCAGAGCGCCAGATCGAGCTTGCTCGACTGACGGAAGACCGACCCCCAACAGCACGTTCGATGCGAAATAAAGGCTCAACGGAATCACTGCGCCCCAAAGACCGCGACGAACATCCTCTCGAGTCTGACGATACCCATCCAAACCCGGTCAGTAAGCCTGGGCAAAGGCCGAGTTCTGCTGAAGCTGCCCGCGCAAGAGCGGACGCGGTCACCACACCCCCTCCTCTCAAAGCACATTCGAATCCGCGCGCATCCCCAAATGCCTTAGCACGACAGTCCTCACAACCCACACCTCCTGCACAAGCTAGGACGACAGGACCGAACATTCGGAAGCGGAAAACAGAGTCACTTGCCTCGGGAGAGTCGCTAATTCCCAAGTACAGGACACGGTCTATGATTATTGTATATTACGACAGTGAGGTACAAACGGCTTTCGAAGAATTGGTCAAATTCGTGAGCGGAAGTAGGAATGCAATGCGGAAGGGGAAGATGGCTGCGAAGATGGCAGAAATGCGTAGGGCTGCCGAACTAGAGGTAGAGGGAGAAGATGATGCTGACGGAAACCCACCAGGTGCCTTACTTGCACCAGGTAGTAATATATATGCCGCACACAAAAAGATGGTGGGGCATGAGTTTGGGAGTACACCGAGCGCATTTGGTCCTGGAGCACCTATGCCAAAACTACGATATACATCTGCGAGACCATCTTATCAGCCGAAGGACCCACGTAACCCAGACGATATTGGGAGCAGCATGAATCTTGGGATGTTGAGGGGTAGAAGGAACGATGAAAGCGTTCCCAGCATATTTGACGAGTTAGATAAAGGATTGGAATGGTGTCAAAGCCGCTGTGAACATGCGGCCCACCAATTTTTAAGAGAAGGAGAATGTAGCACGGAAATAGAGAGTATTAAGAAACGGCTGCTGGAGGTCAAGGTAGCTGGCATGGAAGAATTGGAGAGATTGGATAAAGCCAAGGTTGCAAAAGTACTGAAGAGAGATGTACCAGTGTCGAAACCACGGCAAGCAAAATCTATCCAATTACGGCGAGATTATAGTAGTCCAACTCTGGAAGTTGATGACAATGCAATGGAAGTAGATGATGACGAAGGGGTGGAAGATTTAGAACCTCCAAAGCTGGTGTTCAAAAGGTCAAGGGATATAGGGTATTGAGCATAAGCATTGGTTTGGGTGAGAAGATGCACTGTACTGTTCATACTCATTTTCGGAGAACTCAGGAAGGTATCGCATATCAAGGGAGGTAAATGAGTAACGGCGCCAAAAAGATAACCTGGGTTTTTTAAACATTTTGGATGCCATATGGATGGAGTAACGGATTTTTTTAGCATTCGGAGATCATATGCTTGGGTACGAAAAGGTTAGGTCACAGATTAGTTTAATTTATATACGGAACCATGAAACCATAATGCAATTATTTGAAATCTATATGGCATGTTGTAGTGGTCTGAAGACTTGCTTCCTCGTGTGTTGACTAGATACAGGCCTAGTTTGATTGGCCTCTGTGTCTATCTATAGATAACATTTGCAACTTTGCTAGCAGGCACGACAAGCATTACATTAAGCAAACTGCCAGAAGTAATATCTCTAATCATTTTCACGTATCTTCTACCCATGCGTTTGTTATCTTATTATAGCACCAGATAAGCTCTTGACCGTACAAATGCCACCACTTTTAGTAACAAGCTTCCCAACATCAGTCTTTGGTGGTTCTCCTTCCTTGCTGAGTTCCTTAACCACACCTGCGTCGAATGCAACCTCCAGCTTATCATTGGTCAAGAAGCCCAATTGTATCGTCTCCCAAACCTTTTTTTTGGGATTTAATACACCTTCTGGCTCACCTTCCCAACCCTGAAAGAATACTCTCTCTCCAGCCACGGAGTTCTCTGGCGGTGATACCAACTCAACTGGTCCAGCATGGTTGTCTACCTCACCCTCCTTGAGTCGTGGAGAAGCGGCTAGAACCATTGCGCTGGACTTGACACCTCGCATCTTGACGGGCTTGAGGTTGCAAACGACAATGACTTTGCGGCCCTGCATCTCCTCTAATGGAACGAGACCGTTCAAGCCAGAGCATACAGTTCTAACAACTTGTCCCTCATACTCAGTCGTATCATCCGTACCTGGCTTGTCTCCCATAGCGATAGTAGATACAAACAGCGAATCGGCATCCGGATGGTTGATTGCCTTTAGGATATGGCCAACCCGCAAGTCAATCAGGCATGGTGAAAGAGGTGCGGTAGGAGCAGGAGCTTTCTGTGCCTTTGGGGCTTTCTCTTTCTTCTCCCTTTTTGGTTTGTCTCCTCCAACAGCTGCAACAACGGTATCTTTGGCATCCTTGACCTTGTCTGCGACCTTCTCTCCAAGTCCCTTCTTTCCTGGTTCCTTGGTGCGATCGGCTACCTCGACCCCACCTGCGGCAGCGGCAGCCTTTTCTTTCTTCAATCTCTCTTTCTCAGCCTTTGCATCAACCGGTGGCTTAACATAGAGGATCTCATCCGCATCGACCTTGATCTTCTCACTCTCTGCAACCTTGAGACCAAAAATTGGAGAGTTTTGAACGAAATCTAAGTGACGAATGATGTGTGGATGACCATGTTCGCCAGTCTGTTGCTCTGGGGTCCATTTCGAGACAGCAGGCGCAAGTGATTCGTAGAGCGCCAGATCAGCCTTTGAAGCCTTCGCTCCGAGCAAAGTGGTGCGAGAAGAAAGATGCAAGTTCAGCGTATCGAGGAGCGATTTCTGGTCTTCGTTGCTGGCAGTGCTGAGCCGGGTGGAGGTGGTGAGCCACTGTTGAATCTCGGCTTTTTCACCGTCGGTGTAAGTGATGTTTTCGAAGGACGCCATAGTTCTGCGGAAAGTGTTCGTGAGCCGAGTGGCGCGTGGTAGAATTCGAGTGAAAAACAGTTTGACGATTTTTTGAGGTGGGGTGTTGGAAGGAGGTTATGGGGGTGAGTCAAGAATTGAATATATCCAAAAAAGTATGAGGTCGTTGGCATGGTCCGTGCCCAAGTAATCGCCAATGCTTCCGTTTAATTCTATCCTCAAATCAAGTCCTATTTCATAGGTGTGATTTTTCAATAACGACAAATTGAATACATTGTGGGACTCGTTTTGGTTTCTAAAGTACTCTATTATTCTTTTTCTTGCTTCTAATGTAAAGTTGTTTTGTTAATACTGCAATCAGCATCATGGCTGTGACTTGCATTTGCATTTCAACCTCTGTATGTGACAATGCCCAATAGTAAGCATCTAAAGAATATTTCGATCTTGCAGAATCATCTGGGTATTCTAGTTACATATAAAAGAGCTCCTATTGCCCCATGAAAGTATACCGTTAGCGTTAAGTGCCACAAGATCAAAATCATGCCATCCCTATGGTCTCCCTTGAACTAAAGTGGACTCAATATACTGATATGTGTAGCAATTGCTCTCATTTCATATTATGGCTGAGATGTGCAAACCCTTACTCATTCCAGCCGGTTGACTGAGCGTGTTTACAGCTACCGGCTCGTGTATTCGGAAAAGGTTCCTTCTCAAACACTTGGAGCCCTTCTGCTGATCTTCGCAAGATATTGAACATTTATTTTGGCGAATCTATCATTTCATCGCCTTGGGGGGCTTTCTTGGAACAATAGAATTGTCTTGCCACAAGCATACTTCTGTTTCTGCCCTTCCCTTATTGGTGATATATTAGGAAGACATTATTATATGAATCCTACCTGCCAAACTTGCCGTGGCTGTTCGCAGTCTCGCGATAGAGCACAAGTAATCACAATCCTTCAGGCTTATTAATTTTAACTACCCCCCTTCTGACATGCCTTATCAGATGGCGCATTTCT
>Ga0247807_10000458_pt1 | contig 25256 bp, 23 predicted proteins | sample UWRJL074202C1_FD_179931 | JGI IMG/M metagenome (GOLD analysis project Ga0247807, IMG submission 179931) | Plant litter microbial communities from Arlington Agricultural Research Station in Wisconsin, United States - UWRJ-L074-202C-1 | ecosystem: Environmental > Terrestrial > Plant litter >...
CTACCAATCCCCTGCAATGGGTCAAGTCCAAGGCTTCGAAGTTGCATATCATCGAGGACGCATACTGGAAAGAAGAGCTCTTGGGAAAAGTGTGTGAGTATATTTCGTTACCAGATCTAGAGATGTGCTAATTCTTTTAGGTCCTGGAAAGCGAGAAGCTACTGTTCCTCGCCGTCGCAACCTTGCTGGTGACTACTTTGGCTTCAATCTCAGAAAGGATCGCGAACAAAAAAGAGACGACTTTCGCAAACGCGTAGCCTCGGCTGCTGGTGTTATTAATCCTGATCTTAAGAAACGCCGAAAGACTGTCAGAGCTTTTGATGCAGAAGGCAGAGGAATTGGAAAGGGACAGTACGTCAGGGAAGGAAAATATATCAGAAAGAAGAATTTAGCTCCTGCCTTCGAGGATAAGAGTGACGATGGAGATGTTGATATAGATGATGGCATCAGTGACGTGGTTGGCAGTATCAAGACTGTTGATGAATGATAGGCTCAGCAAAACAGATTGTGGAACGGGAATTGGATCCGATGTAGCTGTTGAGATGAGGATTCAATGGCAGCAACGTGATTATTGCCGGCGATAAGGAATATAGTCTGGTGAAGAAAGCCGATTAACAACTGGACAAAGGGCAAGTCATTACATCTGGTAACACTTGGGTCGTTTAAACGCTCAACATCTTGCTATCGTTCTTAACTATAGCTAGCTTCATCGAACAGTGAATATAACTCTCGTACCATCGACTTGTTGCCCCGTGCAGCTGTGATGTGACATGTATTCAATCATGAACGTACACAAGTGGAAATATGCTAGCACCCACTCATAGTTCTTATTCACTTGACATTTTGCGCTATCACAGATTTTCCTAATTCAATTACTCTCTAATCGCTACACAAATTGCTCCTAAGGCCTAATCCGTCGAAACTGATACTTCCCGTCGAAAAATACCCACAATGGCGCCAGAGTTGAATGATCGCCTTTCCTGGCCCAGACCTCCCACAATTGCTCACGTGTTCTGTGCCTTTGATCAAAATTACTCTTCAGGATCTTTGCCGTCAAATCCTCGCCAAATTCTTGTGAGCCCGGATATATAGTAACGAGCACCCGCCCCGAGTCAGGTTTAATGTTTCCCCAAGCGACCATTTCTACCTGGGAAATGACATTAGTGGGCTGTGGTACTCTTGTCACACTCTCTCCCATTACTATCCAGAGCTCTCGACCTCTGCCGGGGGCTTTTATAGCTTGAATACTCCAATTTTGGTAGTATCGATTACTATCATATTTTTCCACGCATGATCGCACCCAATCTGGGTTGAGGTTAAGGATCCGCATAAGATAATCGGTGTTTCTCATCGTTGTTCGCGGCATGTAGTTCTCAATCCTACTATATGCTATCTCTTCCGAGGTGGTTCCATCTGTCCAGCTTATCTCGCTCTCGAATTCTGAATCATATATGGTCTGGGACCATTGCCGCGAGCCATCGACGATTCCATATAGCTTGCGCGGACGGCCAGGACAGTCTTGAACCTCCATTGACCATGTTGCCTGTACATCCATGGGTGACATCCGCCATAATGCTCTCATGATCAACTTGACGTCGAGGTTCAGATTGTTGATTGACTCTTCCATAATAACCTTTTTGGAAGATGGCGATCCGGTAGCTACTTGCACGACAGTACAGGCCACAGGTGCTTTTTCTGGTGCCGGTGTGACTGTTTGCATGGGCTTATGTACTTCTGGCGCAGCGTCATAGCATACATATCTTTTCTCCTGCCAGCGAATAGCTAATTCTGCAGCACCTCTCGCCCCAGTGTACAGTGCATTGAATTCAGGAGTCTGAATTGCGGAGTACATGTCTCCAGATCTCCCTGCTAAGAATCCCAGAGATTCTAGGTCGGCTAAAGCGATCCATACCGCCTTTAAGAAGTCTTTATCTTCTGCTGATTCTCCCATTAACACCATGCGTTGAAACTTCTTTTTACCAAGACCCCATCCCGCTGACTTGATCTGCATTATTCTCCCTTGGTGCAACCGTTCCATGATCTCTCCCAAATCCATGCTGCTGTTCCCCGTCTCGAGCTCGACTGCTCGAGAACCTAAATGACGAAAGCTATTTGAGTACCCACGAACCACATGCTGAGCATTGTAGACCAGTAAGCTGTCGACCTGTAGTGAGTTGTTGGTGTACGTGATAGAAAGTGTTTGCTCCCCGGTCATGGCTTGCTCTTCCGCCTTGCACTTCTTCCTGTCTGCCCAGCTTTCACAAAGACCGTGGCGTGTGCTTACACCTCCATATGGACTATTTCCTTTCTTTTCGAAGAAACCCTTGCGACCTAAGAGTAGCTTGATACCAGCATGCTCGAAAGCGTCTTTGAGATCTGGTTCCGGAACTTTAGGAGCGTGAGGTACGATTGCGACCGCATGGGTGACTTTGATACCGAGTTTGACTTCGGTTATTTTTCGAAGATCGGTGAGCATAGATGAAAGTATCGCAGCATGCTTGGATGCTGGCAAGCCGAGAGATTTGTAAAATTCTCGGGCCGACTTCTTGTATTCCCAGAGTAATGCGTTCAGTGGATTGAAGAAGGGTGGTCTGTTTATGTTAACTTGAGTCTTTCAAGTACTGAATGAGTCTTACTGAAAAAGACTACCAGGCTGCGAAAGTTCTTCCATCATACGCCTATAATCCGAACTACCATAAATCTATAACTTGTTAGTCAAGCCTAGGTTTGGGGTACCGCAGAATATACCTTCACTATGTCCACGGTGGTTCCATTATAGAACTTTATAGAGGCAGTCCTGTCCTCGGGTAAGCTTTATTATATTATAGCATAGGTGGGAGCAAATATACCCATATGTTGCTGTGAGATCAAACCCAATTCCTGGCATCAACTCTGCCTTCTTTGCAGAGCATAGTTCACCGGTTTCGTTTTGCGATAGCGAGTAGCCACCAACTAGCAAGAATTTAAACACCAATACTACCACACTGGACGGTATTTTGAGCAACATCTTGTCATGTGTAGTTGAGGGTTTCAGGAATGGAGATCTATGGAAATGGAGATATATTCGAATGGGGCTGTACGTACTGACTGCTGTGCTTTAACTGGGTTGGACCTGTGCCGTGTGGCACAGCCTGGCTCTGCCTTACGGTAGGCTCTCTTGCTCTCTTCTATTGGAAGTTTACTTATGCAATCAAATAGATGAAAGTAAACATCAAATTCTAGAAGCGAAAAGTCTTACATTGTTCCTCGTATTTCATACTTAGATCTATCTATACCAATTTCTTTTACGTATGGCAGATCACGTGATCGTCAAGAAGTAACATCTACACTTCACATACAATTAGATGTAATCATTGAGACTGATTGCATGTTCTCCAATAATCGGGCACAACACGTTTAGCTTCGCTAGAATAGTACTTAGTAACAATTATACCCTACAGAGATTGCTACTCACGTGTGATATTGTCGCTTATTTAAAGGGGGTTTTCTGAGCACAGGAGCTTATACACTGATCGAACTTCATTTCCATAGCAACTGAAGTTGTCAAAATATCGAAATTGGACGGAAGGTCTAGTTAATAAAAGCTCAGACGGAAGGATTCAACTTATCTTGATAGCGAGGCGTTAGGTAATGATAAGAGTCTTAGATTTCACTGTCACGAAGGATTTCAAGAGTCATAGTTCAAAATTAGAAAGATTAAATTGTTTCTCTATGAGTGCCACATTTTCTCGTTATATCCCCAAAAAAAAACCAATGAACAGAATGTAACGTCTAGGTGTATCTTATGCAAATCCCGAAACTCCAAATCTCAAATGCTTTTTTTGTCCTTTCCCGTTCCCCTCCCTTTCCCATTAACCTCCTCCACTTCTTTAGTTCCCGAAGCTCAGCTCGAAAGTCCTATTTTCCTCCCATGCTTCTCGCGTTCTCGAAGAATTTATGCTCGCTCAGGCATGACGCGCTGACCCATTCCGTAGTAGGTCTGGTAAGCAGCGTTGACACCCTCGTGGTGCTCGCGGGCAGCCTTCTTGACCTTCTCAGCAGCGCGCTTGAGGAAGCTGGAGCTGGGCTTGCGCTCGCTGACAACTTGAGCCCCGGATCCAGACTCGCCAGAGGTACGTGGGGTAGATAGGCTAGAGGCGCGGGTGGACCTCTCAGCGGAAGCAATCATGTATTGTGGGGAGATGGAAGACATTTTGAGTGTTTGGTGTTTGAAAAAAGCTGGATGGCTTGATGTTGATGTTGTGATGTGGATGAGGTAGTGAGGAAGCTTGGATATGAAGTGAAGCTTGAAGAGTGGAAGTGGTTTGTTTGGAGATCTGAAGTCTGAATGTTCTTATGATGTGATGTTGTGATGATTTCAAAAAAAGAGTTATCCCTCGAGGCGACTCGATCTATTTATCTTTCCTGGCTCCCGCCCAGGAGTCATACACCATACCATAGCATGAGCAAATTCCTTCATAGGCATACGCCTTTCAGAAAACCTTAAGCCGAAGACCCAATGTTCTACTCCGTATGTGACTACTCACTACAGCAACCTAGTAAAAAATTTCTAAAATAAAATAATGGGTAATCCACTTCAGCCTTTCGCGCGACAAGACGTCAGATGTCAATTTGAACGCCTTGCGAGTCAAACCGTCACGGATGCGGATGTGGTGGGTTTCGTAAGCATTACGCCCTGCAAGTCGACCCGGCGATGACAAATGGATCCATAGAAAAGTCGGTGCGTAGAGTTTTCAGGTGAGCCGGAGTTGACGGGGAACACGGAGCTCGGATACGGCGTTGGTGGAAAGAGTTCAGCCACACGTTGACTTTTCAGCCTCACACGGAGTACATACAGTACGACGGGTATCATTGATTCTGCTTACATATCATCTACCATCAAATGCAGAAAGCTATTGCATAATCCAGAAGGCATCAATCGTATTACTTGAGAATCTTCGAAAACATACCAAAGCTGCTCCGCGCTTCTTCTTCTCCTCTTCCACATCTTGCCGTGTGTTTGTTTATTATTAGCTATCCGCATCCGTGAGCAGTACGGAGTTGGAAAAGGAGTTAAGCGAACATCCTGTCGCAAAGTTCTTCCACTGGACCCACAACGCCTAAAGGTTTTACATCTTTTTACCCTATGATTACCCCATAGCGTGAAGAAAAAGCAGCAAAACAGCGTTGGATCGTGGCATCTACACATGGTCTTGCCTTCTCCGCCTCCAAGAATCACACGTGCAGAGGGCAATGGGCTGGATGGAGCAACCACGGCCACTTGGAAATTAGTCTACTGTTTCGCAGAGTGTAACGCGTCAAATAACGTGGCAAGGCGTATGTAGCCGCCCAAATCTTGCTTCGTATTACCCCATCGTTACCCTATAGTGTGTATATTTGTGATTGGTGTTGCATTGGAAGTTTCGAGTGTCAGGTCTGAGGACAGTCTGGACCATACGATGCTGCATGTGAGGTGAGCTTGGGAAAATAACAAGATGATGGTCTAATGACTTCGTACAGACAGTCGGTGAGGCGTGAAGGTTGAGAAATTTTCACATCTACTAGAATCCGAGGGTTCACTGATCGTAGTTATCTGTTTCAAGTTCTATTCTAACCGTAAGAGTTTTATTGCGGTTTTCGAGTGCCCAGGGGCGACCTATTCTCTCAAAATCGTCAGATTCTATCAAGTCAAAAGTGAAGGCATCGTGAGATTTCTCAACGACACGCCACTACTCTCACGCCCCCGGCACCAGATTTTCAGGTACCGGGAACCTAGCGCAGATCCATCGTGAAGTTCGTGAGCCGCAAACATGGTTTGTAGCAAGGACACGGAGTTCTCTAAGTGGAGATGGTGGATTATGGTACCATAATGCGAGCACTTGATGAATTTTGGTACGGATATCCGCGGGTAAGCTAGAAAAGCTGATTTTACGAGTCACCGGGAGAGTCAATCAGGTGAAAAAGGTAGATTAAATATAGACTTTGAAAAGAAGTTGAAAATTTCTATGACGAAGTTTTCCATTGTGATTCGTGACGGGTGGCGCTCCCTAGGAAAAAACTCTCCGGCTCGGTTGTGGTAACCGTACCGGAGCTGTTCCCGGCCGGGGCAAAGCCATATTCTTCTGTTGCAATGGAGCTAGAAGATACTGCGCATCATTTTTGATTAATTGTGAGTTTGTGTTACATACCCTTAGCTCATTGAATGGAAAGACTTTGCTGTTTATGAACAGAGAGCATGCCTAGATTTTATTTTACGGACAACGTCCAGCAAAGTCCAGCCAGCTCGGGATCTTCACTGTGCTACTCCCTCACGATCGGCCCCCTATTTGGACTTTATTTCCTAGGAAAGTTATCGTTCAACAAAGAAATTTGGATTAGCTTACCAAATACACCTTCAAGAATGTCATTTATCGTATAGGAGTTGCTCTAGCAGTAGCGTTCAGAAAGATATCTCTCGGATGGAGCCTTTATGTGCGACTGCAATAACAGGCTGAAGATACGTATAGGGTTACGGCATGTCGTTGAGAAATTGCTGATCTACCTTCTTTTGGTCTTATTTATACCCATGAGGTTCTCGACATCTGAATTAACTTGGTCGTATCATAGACGCCTTTTCAAGATAAATACTATTCCGTCCGAGGAACCAAGAATGCTCTCGGACACAGCTTTGTTTTCGAACAAGCGAGCATGGCACTTCCACCAAAGACCTTCAAGCTATAACCGACAGCTTATCTGGCTTCGACTTGTGCGGCCTTCCAAATATAATTCGTTCTCTGTTTCGTGGGATTATTCCATTGAGTTACGGTTGAAGTTGGTTCTTCAACTGATGATCTCAGCTATCAGAGACGCATCGATATCCGAAAGTTAGCCTAATACAGAAGAACTATACGATTGATTTTATCGAAGAGTTATGCTATCCTCTCATAAGCTTTATCTTTGGCCGCCATGATACAAGGTATGCTTTGAAATGTATGTTTAAGCACCGGCCGACACCAGTTATCACAACCGAGTGGTAGGAGAAGATTTCTGGACCAGAAAATTGAAAACGTCCTATAACATGCAGCTGAAGTCCCCTCTCCGATCAGTCCGATCAGGACAGCTGTAATCTTCTTAGTAAGAACATCCATTCATTTATCGTGTGTCCCACATTCAAGCTATACCTAAACTTTGCTACCTGTCTACAGGACAAAACCTGTAGAATTTTTCTTTTCTTTTTTTCCTTTTTCTCGCAGACTCCTGAAATGAGATCTCTCAAAATCAAGATGCGCCCGGTCAACGGTCATAATTCTACGCGACCAAGGCGAAGAATGTCTGCTCGCTACCACCACCTCGGAATTCATAGTCCCGTACCACGCTTCCATTCAAACTCTATAATCTCTCAATCTTACTTGTTACTCCGTATCTCGAGCTATGTCCAGTTCTTCTTCTCCCACGAGTGCGGTACAAGCTCCATAGGAGCAACATATCTAGGAGATTACACGAACGGGCGCAGCCACGATATCGGCCGTCGTTCGAAGCATGTGTTCATCATATGCATGTCTCGCTTACGTCCCTTTCCGTGCCACATTTCGATATTCCCATGTGATCTTTAAGCTAAATAAAGCTTACAAGTTGTCTTATGCTACGCAACAGAGCTCAGGCGGCTACCGAATAGTCCTCATGACTTGAGTCTTGGTAAAATATAGTGACCTAGCAAAGTCAATTCACTCGATCTGTACAAATAAGTATGAATTGAATGGTATGTGAAAGAAAGATGTAAGATGGATAATAGATTGAAGCATAATATTGAATATTTTTCATCAAAATAATGCCTGCCTCCGGAAACACAAGAGAGCTGCGCACACATCAGATCCATAAACGCCTAGAATGCAGTTTTTGCCTCCTTCCTGTCATCCACCCTCTCCACGCGCCCTAAGAAGTCTTGAGAAAGGATCATAAATCAACCAGTCTTAGCCTTCTTCTTTGGCCTCTCAGCCATCTCCTTGTCACTTCCGCCGCCTTCAGCATCCGAATCCGATCCCGAGCTCTCATGTGCCGAATCATATTCCTCTGCCACATCACTGTCACTGTCACTCTGGAAGTCTTCATCGATACTCTCATCATCCTCATCAGCACTACCTCTGTCCGCGCGAGCTGCCACAACCTCATCATCACTTGATGCCATATCCGGATCTCTCAGCGCTGCTGCCAAAAGCGCCCCACTATCATCATCCATCTCATTCTTCACACGCAAGTTCTTGATCTTGAAGAATTCCTCTAGGGGTTTTTGTTCCTCTCGGTTTATGTTGGAGAATTGAGATTCACCACCGTCTTTCATGTGAACAGTTATATCGAAGGTACGCGAAGCGGAAACAGCACCACCAACACGGGAAAAGGTTATGCTAGCGGTCTGCTCGAAGGATATGTAAGTTGCGGGTTTGGGGACGAACATGAATGCTTTTTCTAGACAATAGAGAAAGCCTTCACTAGCTTTGATGGAGCATTTGATGCCGTGCTGTTGGTGGTGACTACTGAATGTTAGAATGTAAGCCACTTGAGAAACGAGAAAACTGACCTTAGGAAGTCTTTGGCTGGCTGGTTGACCTTCTTTCCTGCTAGTCCACGGAAAACCTGGGTAACCACTTGATGCAAAGGCTGTTCATAACGTAGAAGTAGCTTGTTATTGTACTTTTCCCGCGCAACCTCCTCCGTCATATTCAGGTCCAAGGTGATTTCTTCGTCCTTCTTAAACTGCATCACCAAGAAAGGATATCTGGTCTGACCTTGTCGAAGAGGAGGATCCAGGCCAATACAGATCATTGTGTGTAACTCGTCAGGCTTGGGGAGGAACATGAACTTTTTGATGTTTTCGTACTGGATTTTGTAATCGTATGTCTTACCACGTAAACGGAAGGACGTCTCGTACATATCGATATCGAAACGACCTCTGCAAATATAGTTAGCAGTGTTGTGCCAGATGTGCAGCATACATACCTGGGAGTGAGATGCAGAACATCGAGGAAAGTTGCAAAAGTATCGCCCGCAACCTCGCCAATATCGGCTTTCTCCATCAACGTATCGTAGAACAAATTCGCAGCATTCTGTTCCTCTGTGACCTTTTTCCTCTTTTTATCTTTACCACCTTCACCATCACTTCCTGCTTCCTCTTCCTCTTCCTGATCTGACGCACTGTCTGTTGTCTTTGTGGTGCTTATCACTCCCGGAATATAGAATCTCATCTCGACTAATTGATCCTTTCCTGCACCAGCCTTCTTGCCTTTTGCTCTTGCGCCACCCAGTGCGCCATTGGTACCTGGTTCGTCCCCAGTCGTAGGCATTATAAATTCAACCGCGACTTCGTTTTTGCCTGCCAAGTTTGTATTGAGGATCTCCGAATATGGTATTTCGAATGCCGGTCGATTTTGGACATTGAAAGCTAGCTCAGCCTTGCCAAATTCTCCTTTGCCCCAATTCCATCCCCGAAGGGCGTGCTCCTTATGCTCGAGATTCGTGCTGTACCAGTTCTTGAAAACTTTGCTTAGACGTTCGAAATCCTATGCGCTGTTAGGCCTCACACATATTTGGAATCAGTGATGGGGGGCCTGACCTCCTGAGAAAAGCCATCCAGCTGAACGATGCCCGAATTGCGCTGAAGAATTTTGACCTCATAACCTTTGGATGCACGACTCCATTGCGCACCACCGATATTGCTCTGATCAAGCGTAAAAGTATCCCCACCTGCAGATGGTTTCCAACCAAATCCAGTTTCTGCAAAGCGGCATTTCCCTGACTCCTTGGAGAGGTCTAGGTATATTCCATCAAAAGATTCCCTAATGAAATTTTAGCTTCTATTTTGTTGGCGCATCTGCAGCAGCTATAAGTGAAAAGAACAACCTACATTGCCATATTTGCTGCTGGTGCTGATAGAGTTGCAGATTTTAGTTGGCTAAGGCAAAGAGCTTGGTCGTTGATTGTCGAGGGAGCTAGTCGCGTAAAGTGCAACGCGCTTTTGATCGAGGAGGATACTTATATCACGTGCTTATAAAAGACAATTGCTAGCGCTACGAACTCATTATGTAGATACATCTAGTAAAACTAACATCCTAGAATATATCTTTCGAACTACGCAAGCGCTTTTGCTACAGTGCGCTCCAATGCGGCGGGACAGCAATAATTTGCGCTCTCATGACATTATTGAATAAAGTTGTTTAAATGCCGATACTATAAATGCTAGCCTGCAGTTCTCATTGTTTTATTAAAACGAATCCAACATACAATTTCTTCTCCTTGTTCGTGGAAATTTTTCAACATTGCTCCATATTCTCCGAGTGGTTCAATGACCTGCGTTTGGGTAACCATTCTTCCTAAACTCTACCTTGGCAGTGAAATTTCCACTGCGGTCTGATTTGGCTTAGACGTCTGAAAAGCTTCCATCTTTCTTTTGTTTTTGAGGTGAGATAGTCATTGATTTATGATCAGTAATTACCTAACGTAATGGTTAGCGATACCCCAAGCCTCGAGAACATAAACAAATATGGTTATGATCACAGTGGGCTATGCCTCTAAATTAGAGCATACATAGGTGATGTTTCTATCAAATAAACAAATTTCAAGGTTATTAGCAAAAGTGTGATAGCACATCAGAGTTCGTAACAGATCAATTCTCTTTATTCTTGCAATGCTCCCTATAGCATCTTGCTCGCCAAATGGTATGGTAGTCGCTAACACCCAATAGCAATCGTCCTATCCGCATCCTGTCTGGTATCGTGCGATACGCTGAAAGCCAAGTATAACCAAAATGTGCATAAAAAATGAAATGGTATAACACAGCAGTGGTCAGAAAACCAAGCAGAAAAATAACGCCAATGCCTCCCAAAACGATCGTTCCAGCACTCAACCATCATGCCCCGTGCAAGTACGAAGCCAACCCAGCAAATGGTGCAAATAAATGTTGTTGTCCGATCCCCCTTATGTAACCAGGACCTTTTCGTTCTCGTGCTCGTCCTTCTCGCTGACCACCTTCTTTTCCCTCATCACCGCATCTTGTCCTCCCATTCGTCTTCCCAATGCCCTTTCCAATTTTGCTCCGAGTGCCAGCTTATTCTGTGTCTCGGCCCGCTCCTGGGTCATAACGAATCGCTGGCTAGCAAGCTTCTTGTTTTCTAACTTGTCGAGTCCCTCTTCAATGTCTTTGATTTCTTGGTGTGCTGAATCGGATGTGAGCGAGGTCTTGACGGTGTTTGCAACGGAGGGAGCTGCGCTGTATGTGCTGAAACGTGTGGACGCACGTTTCGAGGAGAGCTGAGGATCGGACATGATTAGTTAATTAAATGGCTTAAGGATCTTGGGGACTGAATGGAGATGGAGTTGGGAGATGAAAGAAAAACAATAGGAATAGGGGCGTACGCTAGGAGCCATTATGGGGCGAGCCGACTCAAGTGACGCTGGCATCGTGAAGTGCGAAATGGATAGAGTAAAGATCTACCGACGTATACTGTGAGCGAGTTGTGCGGGGACCAACAATTTGGGATGAGGTGAAAGTTTGCTGGGCAGATGAGTAGACGTCAAATGGTAAGCAGTGAGAGTGAGGGTGAGGTGAGGAGAGAGGAGTAAGGAGTAACGCTTGGAGGTGTCGTCCGACGTACGTTTGTTTCCAGAATTCCGGAGCCTGCAGGTTAAGTTGTCTTGAGCCACGAGGCCAAACCCGGGTAGTGTCTGAATCTAAAACAGGAGCCTCTAGCTTTAGAGGGACGGGGTGGGTCGATGTCGCCGTTGATCCCGGCCGGTCTGGCACAACAAGATTGAATTGAGATTGATATGACGGCGAGGAACAGAGTTTACAAGATGCACAGATCCTCCGGTGCTGCTTAGGCCAATGATAATCAGGTGAGAGCACAGCGTTATCTGAGTATTTGTTGAGAGTGGTAACGGGTAGGTAGGGTGCGGTGTCTTCAGGGGCCGCGTTTAAGCAGGAAAGATTGACACTGCTGACTCGCTGAGTAACGGAAACTGGAATGAACGGTGCACGGCAATAAGAGAGAGGGTTGATGGAAGGCCGTTTTCTGTCGAGTTTGGTGGAGAATAGACTTTGACGATGGGTGGTGAGACTATTCCCCCAACGTGTGTTCGGTGCGATGTATCTGGGTCTGGGATGCAGAAGTGCAGTCAGTAGTACTGTATGGAATATGTATCCAAGAGTTCCGGATGACAGTCAGGGATAGTCCCACACGGCCTGGGACGTGTACTGCGGTGCTTATTTGAGCAGTTGCGCCGCGTACGGTAGGATAGAGATGGGGGAAGAGATGGCAGAGCAGGCAGGAGGACGTTGTTCACGGTTGTTGGAGGGTGACGAGTGGATGGGATGGTGGCATGGAGGGAGGGGGATGGGAAAGGGATGGCAACAGGCATCAGATCCTTCGTCGCTGGGCGATAGCTGGAGGTGCAGAAAGTGAGCAAATGCAGCACTGGGAGTGGTGGACGCAGTGATGTTTCAACTCCATCGCCACGTGGGAAAGTTGCCCACGGATCTCCAAAACGTGGTTGAGAGGCAGGGCTGACCGCTAGCGCCGCTATTCAGCAATCTTCTATTGTAAAGTGCAGTAAGTACAGTAAGTACAGTAAGTGCAGTACAGTGCTGTGCATAGTGTTGCTGACCAAGAGCTCCATGATTTACATCTACCGTTGAAATTATTTTGCAGGAGCAGGCGGATCGGAGTTTTAGGCTTGTAGGCTTGTAGGCTTGTAGGCTCGTAGGCTCGTAGGCTTGCAGCACAAAAGACTTTCTCGATGCGATCAAATATGTTTTGGTGATTTATTAATGTAGGCTACAGGGCCAGTTGTAATGCATTTGGTTCTGAAAGACGTAATACCCAACGTTTGATTTTCAGTTTATTTATTAGCTAAATCAATCAGTCGTAACCCCTTAGCCGTTTTGACGAGTCCAGTAATTTTACCCTTCTAGTACTTTACCATACTGTACATCGCTCAATAATCATCATCCTTGCCATACCAGCGAGTACTTTCAACAGCCAGCTCATATAATTTCACCTATCTCTCTACAACTGCTGGCTCTACCAATATGGCGCCCAAGAGGAAGGGAAAACAAAGCCTGAAATTTGCTAAGAAGGTACATGTGCCTCAAATCCTCGAAATAGCCCATCCTGACCTTGTACAGTCCGCACCATCGGCTGAGAAAACAGCAGATGAATATTTAGAAGGTATTTGATGAAATCTTTAGAGCTATCGGGTCAGATTGGTTAGAAGACTTATATTCAGTACTCATGAGCATGCTCGATTAGCATATGATGGGCTTAGTCGCACGCATGGCAATGTTCTTCTTGTGCTATATACTCGCAATGGAGCGCTTGCAGTCATGAGCTATGATACAATGAACTCTTCCGCTCTAGTGTGTACCTCTTGCAGTACAACAACTAACCAGGCTTAGCTGGCGTTGAATTCGAGGAAGCTGGTGAGAAATGGAGAGGAGGCGACATAGTCAAGGTTTTTCTCAAATCACGTGCTAAACTCCTACCATTCTAACATTTGTTGTAGTCTTTACGAGCTTTCCATCGTGCTCTGGATTGCTATACGGAAGGCTTGCAGAAACACCCAAAATCTTTTGATCTTGCATTTAACAGGTATGCTGTGCTGTCTTTGGCCGCACAGAAAGAACACTAGACAAGCCTAACCAATCCATATCAGAGCAAGACTTCAGTATGAGCTTACACAACACCCAAAACTCAAAGGCCACCTTACCGGAACTCTTCTCAGTCACTTGGAAATCGCATTGGGATCGAGCCGATATGCCTTGCAGCTCAATAATGAGAATGCAGACCATCTTTTCAACATGGGTCAGATCCTAACCAGTATAGCCGAAGCACTATCTGAAGACCGCAATAATACTCACGATCCTCTCCCATTACTCGCAGAGGCTGTTGAGCTCTTTGGACGGTGTCTGGAGTCTCAAATGCGCAAATTTGACGCTCAAAGTCAACAAGCTCAGGGACTTCAAATGGCTGATCAACTTCAGCAACAAGCTATACCGGAGCAGCAGTGAGCAAATTCCTGTTCTATCATTGTCTTTTATTTTAACCTGATCCCTCTCACTTCCCTCTCAAGGTAGCCGGTGTAAATGATACTTCCACTAACGAGAGTGCTAACATAGATCTGCTGATTTTGCGGACACAGAAGAAGGAGGTGTATCTCTTCATCCAGGTCCTCCCCCTCGTACGATACAGGAGGAAGAATGGGTTACTATTGATGAGCCAATTACTATCGACACGCTGATAGATACCGTCGTTGCAAACCTACAATGTCTTACTCTTTTTTGTTCTCTATTACCCTCGGAACCCTCGAAATACCATGCCGGAAGTGAGTCACTCGGTGGCGCCTCATGCAGTTTAACTATTCTATACTAATCAAACTTTAGTCGAACAATATATGCTCCAATTGATGCCTATACTTGATTCACCAAATTTTAACCTACGGGGTATCCCTGAAGTCGGACTTGCATGTATGTGAACGAAATCCTTCTTTATATATCATCTCCTAGTCGAAGGATGCTGACGATTCATAGATGCAAACTTCTACGTAGGAATCAAAGATGCAAGTTTCAGAAGTCAGAGCATCGATATAGGCAACTATTTTCAATCTTTCAGTGAGGTTTACTCTCCCCTCGATCTCAAGGAAAATGCCGTAGGCCTAGTGAATAGAGCCGAGGCACTCATAACTTATAACTCGTCCGTTAAACTCGTTCATGGTCGTGGTTACCTGGGCGAAAAGGAAATGCTTGCTTCCAGATGGAAAGCCTTGACTGCGGCGCTTGACGATCTCGCTACTGCCTCGAAGATAGATTCGGCGGAAAACCTGCACGCGATTTATTTGACTAGAGGCGATACTGAGTTACTGCGATATCAGTAAGTTTCTTGACGAAAACAGCTTATTGGGGTTCGGCGGTGCTATAAATATTAATCCGTGTCTTACAGATTGGGACATGAAGGGTATGAGTTGGCGAAGAAGAGCTGGCCTGTCCTTGTAAGCGATTCACCAGCTCTCTCAGATCGATTATTCTTTTACGGAGCAAACCTCTGTGATATTTAAAAGTACTAACGAGCAATGACTAGGCTAAAAACGCCGAGACGTTCTACCGTGGTGCAGGACGCATAGCCAAAGCTTCAGGAGCATCCAAGGAGACTTCTGAAGCAAATGGTATGTTCTTGATTTGCATTGCATCCTCCCCTGCTTCTTAGGGAGATATAAAGTCACTCACTAAATTTGCCATTTATAGTAAAAGAAGCACTTGCACAAGCTATGAGAGGGGATGAGCAGAAACTTCTGGCATTCATGAAAGAGGACTCTGGTGCACAAGAGATCCTAAATGAAGCAATGGACGAAGGTATACTGGGGGAAGGAGATGTTGATTCAGAGGAACTTTATGTACCCTACCGGCCGTGATTGGTCCAATAGATAGATTAAATGTCCGTATCTCGAAAGCTGTTAGGTATAGAGATTGTTGTATTACAATCTACTAACCTTCCCTTTTATAACACATTTCCGATGTAACCAGTAAGAAAACTTCTGGTACATTATCAATCCAGATTATATATATAGACTAAAAATTAGAATGAGTTTAATGAAAGTCAGTAAAACTAATCAACGATTTATTATCATTTTTCGAAAAACCCCACAAAACTCTAATACACGCTATGTATCTGCTAAGTATCTTAAGGCCGAAAGAGCCGCATGTCTTGGCGATTGCACTCGAGCGTGGAGTTTAATATTAACCTAATGTGGTTAGGCACTCCTACACAAATTGGAAAATGAACTTTCTCAGAGGTCCAACCCTTCCATCACCAGTACAGTGCTTCTCAGTTCTGCCAGACCCTTTACTCATTCAGTCATTCAGCCTTTTGTAGAACTTACATTCTCCTCGGACAGTCTTCTCTTCTCTAATATTAGTGTTTTGTTTGACGTTCGAAAGCTACGACCTCTTCTAGAACATTCACCACATTCACCAAACGGAAGCTCTCCGGCCGCCCCAAACCGCACCCATTATCCGCGACAAGACTCGATATCCATCTCCCATCTCCTCGACTACTCAGCAGCATCGTGTGGAGTCCACCAGTCTAGATCTAACCTACCCTCTTCATTGATTTGTGTGGCAGACAAACCGTCTCCCACATCCTCATAACCTCCCTAACACCATGGCAACCAATGGCAGCTTCGGTCAACAGGATCAATTCAAGAACGAGGCCTACCCAGCTACTGGAGCTCCTGCTAGCAATTCCGATGAGCAGGATACCAAGCTTACCAAGGATGAGATAGGATGGTACTTCGTTGAGCAGTATTATACTACCTTGAGCAAAAACCCAGAGAAGCTTCACGTATGTTTCCTTATTCACCTACTTAATTTAAGATTCATTACTGACAATATATTAGCTGTTCTATGGAAAGCGCTCTCAATTTGTCTCGGGTCTCGAAGCAGAGGTTGCTCCAGTTTCTGTTGGTCGTGCTGTAAGTTATCTGAAATCAGCGCCTGCAAACGAAAGCTAACTACTTCAGGCCATCCAAGAGCGTATTCGTGACCTTGACTTCCAAGACTGCAAAGTCCGCATCTCAAATGTCGATTCTCAAGCTTCTACCGAAACTATTGTTATTCAGGTCATTGGTGAAACCTCCAACAAGTCTGCTGATCTAAAGAAGTTCGTGCAAACGTTTGTCCTTGCCAAGCAACCTACTGGATACTTTGTACTTAATGATATCTTCCGGTACATAAGCGAGGAGGGAGAGGAGGAGCCAGAAAATCTTGGACAAGCAGAAGACCCCTTACTCAACGATGTTGAGATGCCCAAGGCACAAGGTGGCGCCGAAGAAGCATTAGATGCTGAATCTGTAGACAAGAAATTGGAGACTGTTCAATCCGAGGAGCCAGCTGCCGCAGAGGAAGCACCAGCTACAAATGGTAATACTGAGGCTTCTGCAGAAGCTGAAAAGGCTTCTGTAGCCGATTCCAAGGCTGAGGAGGAGGTACCTTCCACGGAGGATGCTGAGAAGGCTGTTGAGGAGGAGATCAAGGAGCCTGAAAAGCCAGCTGAGCCGTCCCCAAGCCCACTTCCAACTTCAGCAAAGGTGGCTGCCCCAGCTCAACCAGCTGCTCCTCCCAAGCCACTTACTTGGGCAAGCCGAGCTGCTGCCGCTGCTGGCCCCCCAAAGCCCGCTGTCCCCGTCATTGCACCAAAATCCGCTGCCACTCCACCAGCCCAGGCTCGCACTGCTCCTCCAGCAACTTCATCCAAGCCTGCTCAATCTCAGCCATCTGCCACATCAACCGCACCATCTGAAAAGAACAAGGAGAATGACCCCCCTACTCCAGGAGGCTGGCAGAGTGTCGGAAACGACCACGCGAAACGACAAAATCGACCTCAGTCCATTTCCGGACCACCTGAGAAAGAGGGTACCATGGGCTATGTCAGAAATGTCACTGAAAAGGTCTTAGATCCAGCTCTGCGTGAGGTACTAAGTTCTTTTGGCAAGTTGATCTACTTTGATATCAACCGCACTAAGGTAGGCAGGCTTATCCTCTTCGATCATATACATTGATTGCTAATAATTTTCTAGAACTGTGCTTTCGTTGAGTATGAGGATGCTGAAGGCTACTTAGCAGCCGCTGCTGCCAATCCCCACAAGGTCGGAGGTGAGGCCATTTATGTCGAGCCACGCCGACCAAAGGCTAGTGCATACGGAGGAAACTCTTACAATGGACCTCGCGGCGCACTCAATCAACGTGGCCGAGGAGGATTTGAGCAAGGCCGACCTGGCTCACAAGGAGGCCGTGGTAACTTTAACAACCAGAACCGTGGACGTGGAGGTGGAGGACCAGCACCCCGAGGACGAGGCGTCAGCGCTACAAATGCATAAGCCGACATGTTGTTTCCTTTCAACTTCTACCCTACCAACTTTCCGCCATACCCTAACCACCATATACTGGCCGTGTACCATATTTTAGCTACTCTTGGAACCTGCGTTATGAGACCCAAGACCCCTGTATTCTACCTGGCCTCCCGTACTTGCAATCGTTCTACTTTCTTTCTCCGAAGCAAAAGTTTTTATTCTGATCGCTCTGCTCGATCTCGCAACATGATCAGCGACACGGCTTTTTCATGTGTACAACGACCACACGCCGGGATCTGATTTTGCATTTTTACAACCACATTGGGATGAAATGAATGGGACTCTAGGGTTCGAAAAGCAAGGTTTCTTTTTGACGAATTTCTCAGCGAAAATCTAATACGTTTCACGTCTTCTTTCTTGGCATGAAATGTTGTTCGTACAATTCGATTCCCCCATTTCCTTTCTCACTGCATTGCATATATTTTTTCGCTGGTAACTGGGATGGAGGCCTGGTTTGGAACGAGACATGGAGTGAATTGGTATGATAAGAGCGTACGATGGGGTTGTCAGATGGAGGGGGCGAAGAAATGATGTACGTCTGTAATAGTCTATATTTAAATTACAGAAACCATCAAAAACAGCCTTAGGGTATATCTTATGATTCCGGCCCACAACCAGTGATGCAATCAATGGAAGATGAACTGCTACGAGACTAATTGATCATCTTCCTTTCAACAAAACCGCTAAAAAGTTGCAAAGTTTAACTGACACATTAAGACAGCGAAGCCTGTCACACATTCACCATGGTCAGGGCTTCATCGAGTATGATGTACGTCTACAATTCTTGGAGTTCTCACACTAAACTCAGAATAGACAAGCAGCTGGGACGTATCGTCTCTATAGTGTTTGTGTTTCAAATGGTAGTTCATGGCTGTGAAATAAGCAGCACGGTCGAAAGGGAAAAGGAAATATACTGCCACCACATGCTTCCCCTGTTTCCCACTTCACGAAATGCAAGAATGGCACACTGTGCACTTGTCGGGTACGAGTGGGAACATTTGTCAGGGTGATTTGTCTTCAGTAGATCTAAGCGAATGCGTGTTTGCCGCTGGCATAAAGTTCAGCAACGATTGCGGTCCAGTATGGTGAAGATTTCAAAGGTTGTTCAATTCACGTGGAATTACAAGTCGTTTTTCTTCCTGTGAGGGCAATCCTTTTCAATCATTCCCCCAACCATCCTCCAGCAGGTCCGGAGTTTCCGCAAAACAACCATCAAGCGAGCTGGAACATCCCTTCAATAGCGCTGTCTGCCGCGGACATGCCACGCGAGCCATGTTCAAGTGTCAGATGGAGCGGCTTCAGCAAGTCTGAGGCTTTTTAACCTTCCAAATGTCAGGAATGCAAGCCATATTTTCGAATTGGGACGCTTTGGTGGTTCTGGACTTCCGCCTAAACTGTGATTTGAGTCATTCAGACCGCCTCTAGGCTGAGTATATGACAGTGTAATGCGATCTGAGCTAGCTCGAATACAATATATGCCTTAAAAAGGCGTGCGCTAGATCTTAATACATATGTCCCAGCCAATTACAGAGTGAGGATGTTGGGCCAGGTCACGTGTGTGGAAAACGATAACCGCAAATGTTCCCAATAACTCGGGTTTGTCGGGCTCCCCAAACGGTTGCGAAAACATCATTCTATATGAGACGCTAATCATAGCCTGATGATCAATAAAGAGAAAACCAGGGACTTGTGGTGTTGTAAAGTTACTCCTCTCAAAGTATTCCTTGAACCATTCATGATAGCAATCACAGTTTCGTTCTCTACACAATTTGAGGCGATGCTCCTTCTTCTGACTTTGACATGCCACATGCCATATTAATCCATTTTAAGTGTACTTCCCCTTCAGCGCTAGTTTTTAAACTTTCAAGTCCATTGTAAGCCACTAAATTAAGATATACCCCGCATTTCAGGAATTGGTTTTCCAACAAGCCTTCGCTCTGGGAGCTAAAATGGCTCCAAACACTGTGCAATTCCAAAGCCTAGAATTCAGTAGCCTGGAACTTCCAGGGGAGATTGTGTGGTGGAACGAACAGTGAGCCCGTGTCGTGGTCGTTTTAAAAAATACGATCTATGTAACTCTTGTAATATAAAGTTCCCCACGTCCCACTCTCTTTCCCCAGCTTTCTCCAGGTTTCCCCATACCAATTCCTTTAGTTCTTTGATAGCTTTTGTTAGAAGTCAAGAGCGAGCGCCAGAGAACTTTCGTTTCATTTGAGTTTTTGATACAAGGACAGCATCTAAAATGACCAAACACGGAACTTTGCACCAGGAGCATGCTCCAGATGTGGAAGTCGTCCAACAGGTTCACACTGATGGAACCGTTGACTTCGTTGACACCCATGCTTTGGGTGGAGCTTTGGAGAACATGCCAAAGGGATACTATACTAGTATGAACTTCATTGGAACTGTCGTTGTAAGTTACTCGTTTGTTTGTTTGAAATTCGGCCATTTGCTAAACCTTGAACCTAGGCTGTCTGTGCAGCCAGCATTTGTGCCTATCTCGGATGGGTACTACCTGCTAATACACTCTTACTTATCAACGAAGACATTGGCCCTTCTCCAAATATTGGATGGGTTGCCACCGTTTGGACACTTGGATCTTCCATCGGCTTTCTCCTTGTGGGACGCTTGAGTGATATTTTTGGACGCAAAGTGAGTTTTTCCAACCTTTGTCCACTTCACCCGGTCTAATATTCTACTAGTGGATGGTTATGGGCTCCATGGTTCTAGGTCTTATCGGTTGTATTGTAGGGTGTACCGCTACATCTGTTAACGCTCTTATTGGTGCCAATCTGTGCAATGGCATTGCAGCTGCTGGCCAGCTCAGTTTCGGTATTGTCTTGGGAGAACTGGTCCCTAATAAGATGCGTGGTCCTATTGTTACCTTGGTATTCATGAGCAGTACTCCTTTCGCAAGTAAGTCATATTGGCTCGTCCGCTTATGAACACATGCTAATGGATGGAAAGTTTTCGGCCCAGCGATTGCTCGAGCATTCTTTATCCACACTGAGCAAAAATGGAGATGGAGCTACTATATGGGCGTTATCATGTCCGTGATAGCACTTGTTCTGTACCAATTTTTCTACCATCCACCTACTTATGCTCAGCTTCATGTTCAGGGAAAGACAAAGTGGCAACAGTTCAAGGAGCTTGACTTCGGAGGACTTGCTATCTTCGTCGCAGGAATGGTTCTTTCAATTGTCGGTCTCTCATGGGGAGGCGGTGCTTATCCGTGGGTTAGCGCACCCGTTCTAAGCACTCTGATCATTGGAATCTTGCTTCTCGTTGCACTTCCATTCTATGGTATGTCTACCCAAACCATACACACACAACTTTGACTAACCTTCCAACAGAGGCGTTCGTAGTGAAGGAAGGTGCTCTGGTCCCGCCACGTTTGTTCAAAAATATCGGATATGTAGCAATTGTTATTTGCGCCGTCATCGGCGCCATGGTCTACTACTCTATGACTATTCTCTGGCCAACAATCATTGGAACCGTTTATACTGCGGATGTCGTAGCTATCGGCTGGCAGTCCTCAGTGGTCGGAGGTGGTATTTGCCTTGGCCAACTATTTGGTGGCTTCGGAATCTCCTACGTCCCAAAGGTTAAATGGCAAACCGTTATTGCATCCGTCTGCTCCATGGCATTCGTCAGTTCCCTTGCCTCCATAAACGCCGATAGCCATACAGCTTTCATCGCCTTCGGTGTCCTCGGCTGTTTCTTCATCGGATATGTTGATAATATCACATTCCCGGGTGTCACCCTTGTTATTGAGCCCCAAGATATTGGGCTTGCAACTGGTGTCTTGGGCAGCTTGCGTGGCTTCGGCGGTGCCGTCGCTCAAGCTCTCTATGTTTCTATACTCAACACCAAAGTCACGGAGTACCTTCCCGCCTACGTTGCACCAGCAGCAGTTTCCGCCGGCCTCCCGACCTCCTCGCTCCCCTCTTTGTTTGCAGGCCTTTCTACTGGTAACTTCACCGCGGTTCCTGATATTACACCTGCCATCATTGCCGCTGCAGCTACACAACAAAGACGCGCCTACATCGACTCCTTCCACATGGTGTTTTATGCCACTATCCCATTCAGTTTCATTCTGATTGTGGCAGCATGCTTTGTGCCAAATATGGAGAATGTGTTGACAAGTAATGTTGCGAAGCGACTGCAGCATATGGGTGGTGACGCGAAGGATGGGAAGATGGAGATCACCGAGAAACAGGTCGATCCTGTCATGCATGTATGAATAACTATGAATTGTATGTATGGAGCAATGGGCGGCGTTTGGATCAAATATGGTGAATAAATGTCTATGAAATTTAATTTGTATTCCGAAAGCTATAACGATGCTTGACTGAACATGTTTTCTTGTGACAGCTGTGATTCTATAAGCTTCAGGTCTCGTCTTGTCTACGCTACCCCTGGATTAAGCGAGAGTAACATCTCCGCCCAGAATTTGGGTGCCAGTGCCTACTCTAGCTAACAGGCACTGATATATTAAAACCGTCTATTTAAAATCTTCACAGTAGCTAGCTTGAATTACCAAATCCTAACGTAATAAGCCTATAATTTACAAAAAGGTGGGCTTTGTTTGAGGATACGGCTATATGGAAAACGAAACAGGGACCACCCCAACCATTGGAATAAAGGTCTTCGTAGGTTCTCACAATAACAGGCGAAGGCTGTTGAAGTTGCAAGAGAGAGAAGACCAATATGAATGAGGGTACGGCAAGACTTTCTTCAGTGCTTTTTATATGATGAAATGTAAGAGATGGAGCCGATATAGAGGATATCTAAAAGATGTGGAGTTGCGGCTGGGAAATACAGTATGCCAAGATAATTTTATGACAAGGGAGCTCCGAAACTGACGCCTTCAGTCAACTTCTTTCCACACCACTGCGATAAAGCTGTGAATAGAGACTTTGGGTACTTAGGCGTCTTGGAAGAATATTCTATATGTATAGGTACATGCCTCTAGTAAGGCATATCTCGAAAAGACCTATTCTCGGCTACACACGATTCAGAATGTCCTCAACCACCTCGAAAGACCCTCAGCTGGCAGGCTCTACAGAGACGAAGAGCCCACAGGCACCACTCGCCATCGAAGGGCCATCTGCCGACTCTGACCGGACAACAAAGATAACAGTGGATGGAGAAGCGGTGAAACTGGATGCTATGGGACCAATGGTTATCAATGCCGATGGAACGATCTCGAGAATAAACAATTGGCATGAGATGACGGAACATGAACAAGCTACGACGACGAGACTCTTGATTAAGAGGAATGAAGCACGGCGTAAGGCCTTACTCGAGAAGGGCGTTGTGGCTGGCCAGACAATTTCTGGTTGAGATTTCCACGACTGAGAATTTTGACTCAGGACGTGCTTCAAGACTTAGGGACATCGCATTTCGCAATAGGTCTATGGCAGTGGTGCTTGACAGGCAATCTATTACCGCCTGATACAAGCCATAAACTGCCCGAATACTACTCCACTAGCCCTATATTCCAGTAGTACTGCCACCATAATTCACATACTCGAAGACTGAGAAGGCTGAAGATATGGGGCACCATATCTATGACTGATCGAAGCTGGGGGAAAAATACACGAAACGTTCAATACCGACCGCTGTGTCATGGGCTTAGTTTTCGAGAAAAGGTTTGTACACAAAGCTGCGCAAAGTCGAATATTGGTGGAAGTCGACCGTTAAGAAACATAATATGAATAGAGTAATAAAAACTAATCCGCGGGTAAAACCCTCTTTTACTTCAGCTAGCGTTATGATATTATCATCAAACTGTGAACTGTTAAATACAGCATTGCTTTTCAGCACATAATATAAATTCAACTGAGTAGACTGTAGTGCTTTGTACCACGTGAATACTTACATGTCACTATGCAGGCGTTCTAAATAATTTTATTAATCGGATGCCCTGCAAGAAGCCGCTATACGAAGAAGATTTCTATGAAATCTAGTTCAATAGAGAAAAGCGCTAGTGCTAGCTCTGTATATCTCGGTTATATGCCAACCTCCTTTTTTATGGATGTCTTGCCTCGGAGGTGGATCTTATCGATAAGGTTATGCAGGGATGAGTACACATGATGTTCCTGTAGACGGAAGGTGAGCTTTTTGATTAGATTTGTGTCAAGTCATCTACATCGCGCTGCGTCTATGTTTACAAGATCTACTTGGGTTCTTCAATTAAGCCGCAGGGAAATATACAAAGCTTCTGTCCGAACAATTACCACCAAACGCGCACTCAAAATGACCCAAAAGGATATGTCTTCCGCCTCCGCTAAGGCACACGACTTCATTGATTTTGTGAACGACTCCCCAACCCGTAAATAACCATATGCATGAGATTCAAACGCAGCTGCTAACTGTTATACAGCTTACCATGCCGTCCATTCTGCCGTCCAACGTCTAGTCAAAGCTGGCTTTGAGGAGATCAAAGAGCGTGACAGCTGGGCTTCAACACTTAAACCAGGTGGCAAGTACTACCTTACACGAAATGCCTCCTCAATCGTTGCCTTCGGTATTGGTAAGAAGTGGAAGACAGGGAATCCCGTGGCTATGATTGGGGCGCATACAGACAGTTGTTGTCTTCGTATCAAGCCCGTTAGCAAGAAGTCTGGAGCGGGGTTTATGCAGGTGGGTGTAGAGACATATGGAGGAGGCATTTGGCATACCTGGTTCGATAGAGATCTCAGTCTTGCTGGCAGGGTTATGGTGAAAGATGGGAAAGGAAACTACGTACAGAAGCTTATCAAGGTTGAGCGACCAATATTGCGCATTCCAACACTAGCCATCCATTTGGATCGTACAACCAACTTTGATCCCAACAAAGAAACAGAACTCTTTCCGATTGCAGGACTTGTTGCTGCAGAACTAAACAGAACTGGCTCAAATGAAGGAGGCGAAGGTGACGACAAGAAGGTCTCTCAACCAGAGAACACGTCGGCAGAGAAACCATTCCAGCCACTTAAGGTCCTGTCGGATCGACACCACCCATACATTGTAGAACTACTTGCAGAGCATGCTGAAGTCGAAGTGGAAGATGTCGTTGATTTTGAAGTTGTTCTCTATGACGTACAAAAGGGGTGCATTGGAGGTATCAACAATGAGTTCATTTACTCGGCAAGATTGGACAATCTCGGAATGACATATTGCGCTGTGGAAGGTCTTATCGAGTCAGTGTCCTCCCCAAATGCGCTTGATGAGGAGACCTCTATTCGGCTTATAACTTGCTTCGATCATGAGGAGATTGGAAGTACGAGTGCCCACGGAGCTGCTTCAAATTTCTTACCAGCCGTGTTGCGACGATTGTCAGTCCTTCCTACCAGTTCAGAGTC
>Ga0247807_10000459_pt1 | contig 25252 bp, 16 predicted proteins | sample UWRJL074202C1_FD_179931 | JGI IMG/M metagenome (GOLD analysis project Ga0247807, IMG submission 179931) | Plant litter microbial communities from Arlington Agricultural Research Station in Wisconsin, United States - UWRJ-L074-202C-1 | ecosystem: Environmental > Terrestrial > Plant litter >...
AGAGGTGATTCGGACTGGGGGAACGGTGCGGTAAATACAGAAGGATATTTGGAGGTTGGGATCGAACCTTCCCTACATCTATAGCCGTTTATGCGATAGAGTAGAGATAGAGGTAGGTAGAGGTCGAGGGTTGAGGCTGGGAGGTGGGAGTTAGGAGGTTGGATACGCTGCTGCGTGTTTACCAACCTCCAACCTGCTTTGCTACTGACCACCCAACCTACCAAGACAAGCATCAAAATACCTGCCTAGTTACCCTACGAAGGACCAAAGTATATGCTCTCTTTACTGATGCGACTTCATCACCTATCCCCCCCTGGACCAGCTAGGATGAAGTATCAATTCCATCGCCAAGGGCCATCATCGCCCAGCGAACCTTATTAATGTGGAGGGCCAATACCTACCCCGCAGAAGGAGATCATGACGGGTCGATGAGATGGGATTTAGGTATGGCGTTTGTTGTATTGGTAATCGAGCATTATATAAAGAACTCATTGAAACCACGAGTTCATCAATAGCTACGAGAAACTCTCATCAATTTATCCCAAGTCAATTACATTAACCCCGAAAATGGCAAAGGCGTTCAGAGAAATTCTTGGTGCCCCTCCTTCCACCGCCTCCACGCGAGACAGTGTACTTCTCATCATCGATGCCCAGAACGAGTTTGTACCGCACCTGCCTTGATAAAACAGGTATTCTAATATGTTATCTCTAGATATGCCAATGGCCATCTCAAAACTGAAAATGTGGCCGCGACTCGCAAAGCCATAGCAACTCTCCTCGAAAAGTACCGAGCAGCAGGTGCCGCGGGTTCTGTCGTTCACATCGTACATAAAACACCCGCGGGTGCTCCAGTCTTCACCCCCGACACAGATCTCGCAAAGGAATTCGAGGAGCTGGCTCCGAAGAATGGGGAGAAGGTAATTGAGAAACAACAACCCGGCTCTTTTACAGGGACGGACCTCGAGGAGTTCATCAAGGGGACGGGGAAGTCGAAGCTTGTGTTGACGGGATATATGGCCCATGTCTGTGTCAGCACGACTGCGAGGCAGGCAGCGGAGAAGCAGTATGAAGTGCTCCTGGCCGAGGATGCGATTGGGGATCGAAACATCCCGGGCGTAGATGCGAAAGACCTAGTCAGGACAACACTGGCAGAGTTAGCTGATGCGTTCGGCACGGTGGTGAAGACCGGAGATATCAGCTAAATGCCTGTGTAGCTCTGATGGCAAAAGAGGATTAATGTGAGGTTAGCTTCAAATCCCCTGGAACCTTTAAGCACGTTTTGTCCACCCCACGAGATGTAAAGAGTCCAGTCAAGGATGATGTTCTGACTGACGGGCTTCAAATTCCTGGTTTGCAACACAGTTCTAATTTCTAGCACTTTGATATCCATCACTTATCCATTTGAATTTTATTGATTGAGAGTCATATCTTCACTACAGTGTGGTTTTTTGGGGCATATCAATGGAGAAATTCGTGTTTTCTATGCTTTGGCGGTCTATCATCTTGATCAAAGTTTATATCATGTAAATTTCAAACGTAAATTAAGACTAAGATCAGTGGGTGCTAGTTAGATCAATGATGTTCTCCGCGGTAGTGCACTAGCTGACTGACTTGATGACTCAACATGATTATTGAATACATCATTATCAAGAGTAACAAGAAGTTTCCTGGATTAGGGAAGTAGTTGACGATATAACCTCGACTCGAAACTTGAATTGGAAAAGAGCTTGTGGGGAAATGACTTTCAATTTGGAGTATTTTAACGACAAAGTTACATGTATGTGTCATTGGGAGACAAAACACATCCCCATTGTTTTGAGAGCAATGCCCATCGAAATTCATCCACGTCTCTAAGACAGATTCCCAACCGTTTTGCGACGAGTTCAATGCCTCCAGAATCCATTGGCACATCGATAAAAGAGCAATGAACACTTTGGTATTAAGAGCAAGGAGGATACTAAACTCCATTTATAACTCGAGAAAGAAGAATATATGAAGCGCTCTAGTGAATCCTTATTGAGAACAAAGTAAAGAAAGCCCTAGGACACCAACTGGGAAAAACACGAATCCCTATTATGTGAGATATGAGCAAGCTCAATTAGTAAACCCATGCTACAATTCCAGACCTAAAGTTCTGAACTTTTCAATCCTCGTCAAACTCAATAAAAAGTCCGTTTGGCATGTTGACCTCTCCGAAGTTGATGCTTCCAACACAGAAATTCTTCATCGTGATAGGCCCACTGAACTTGATAGATTTGAACTTGAGGCTTTCGGTCCTAGCACCTTGAATTGTGACCTTATAAGGCTCAGCTTTACCAAGCTCAATCTTCTTGCCTCCTCCCTCACTTGCCTTACTGCTCTTGATGTTGGAGGTGTCTGGAGAATCTGCAGTAGATCTCTCGACGATCTTCGCCGCGGCCTCGATTTCACCAAGAGATGTATCTAAATGGCCACCACAGGCGTTAGATATTTTGGTAGCAGCTGCATTGGCCGCCTTGGCAACTTTGATAGATTTAACATTTGATACCCTAGATGAAAGACCATCTGTAACAGCTTCACTGCCACTATAGTCATTAGCGGTGCTCCGTTCAGGCACAGAATGTTTATCAACCAATTCTTTAGCAACAATGGTGCTTTTGGGAGAATGATCGTCCAATTTACAACAACCAAGTTGCTCCTCGTTAGAATTGGTGGCATCTTCAGGGCCGGCGACAGTCTCATCCACAGCGATAATCTTTTTGAGTTCTGTGAAGACCTCGAACATTCTTAAAGCTTGAGCATCATCGACATCAATAAAGGTATCAGTGCTATTCGCGGTGGTGTTTTCAGGAATCGTAATTTTTTCAAGTTCGGGGAAAGCTTCAGGCATCTCTGGAGTTAGTAGGGCTTCTAGGTCGATGGTAGGTTGTTCGTAAGGAGCATTGGAACTTCCAACAATGTTCTCATCAACAATAGCATCATCCGCTTCAAATTCAGGAATAACTGCAGTTGTTTTTGGATTGTTAGCCTTGATGTTTCTGGCAGTGTCGTTGAATATATCACTTTCCATCTTCACAGTCTCACTTGCAGGAGCTGGCGTTGGCATTTCATGGGCCTCCTTCATGAGCGTGGCCTTAACAACAGGACTGTATGAATTAGCCTCCTCAACGGTGACCGCGATATGAACTTCATTCTTGATGATATTACAATTAACAATAGGAGCGTCTAGGTCATTGGCCTCCCTCAATATCGAGTCATTTACAACAGCATTCGATACGCTGGTGCCTTTCGCAAGCTCTGATTCAACAACGTGTGTCCTCGAAGAATTGTCCGCTCTTTGACAACTTCCTTCAATCTTGACAATTGTCTCTTTGTCATCAGCTGGCAGAGAGTGTTTTTCGAAATTGTCTTTGGCAAAATCACTATTGACTGATGGTTGGGATACTTGCTGCGATACTATGTTTTCTAAGATGATTCTCTTCTTTTTATCAATGTTGGATGGAGATGTAGAACCTTTGCGCTGAAGCCAGGCCGAAAAGGTATCTGCTTGTTTTCTAGCAATTTCTCTGAAAGTAGCTTCTTCTGCCTTTATCCGGGCTTTCATCTCTATAGCCTTAGCCTCGATGAATTCACGTTGTTGGTGCCGCAAACTGGTATTTGGAGAAGTGCTCTCAGAACTAACTGGCGAGTTACTTCGTTGAACCACTCTAGTTTGCATAGTAAGAGGCTTGTTGATTGTTTGGTAAGAGCTGGACCGCATAGGTGATATCTGAGCATCATATCGAGAAGCAGCCTTGCTACTTTCGCAGCCAACACTAGTTGGGGATACTGAGCGACATCCTGGTATGCGGCCATCAGTGGCACTCATTCCAACGTCTTGAGTTGCAGTACCAATAATCACAGAAAATTCCCGCTGAGTTTTCCGCCTCGATGATGATGATGATGATTCAGTGATGGTTACTGTTGGAGAATTAGTTTCATCAAGATTCCTGTCCGCAATGTAGCTTTCAGTAGACAGGGTAGGAGTAGCCGCCGAAGTGTCCTCTTGCGAAAGCTTAAATGTGCCTTCAGAGTTAGACTCCTCAGCAGCGGAAGGAACAATTACCGTAGAAGATTCTGGTTTCACGACCTTCACGGGGATGTCTTTGGAAGAAGATGGTGCTACAGGTGCCGTGTCGTCCTCGAGTCGAGGCTGGTCTCCAACATTCTCATTTTCCACCGCGATTGAGTCAATCTCATGTTTGGTTGCTGAGACTGTTTCTTGGAGTGTAGGTGTAGGGGCCGTAGGAGAGATTCCACTATCGACAAGCTCCTCGGTATTTTCTTGGGTACTGACTTTTATATCTTGTGTTAACGATGCTGGCGTAATAGCGTGCTGCACAGTATCTGCAGTGACCCGCTCCTCATTCGAAAATGTAATATGCTTAGTAGGAGAAGTTGTAATGGTTGGAACAGCTGGCTTTGTGGTGTTACGCCAGTAGATCTTGGTATCAGAAAATGCATTACCATTTTGTGGCTGTGGGAAGTCGTCTTCGTGATATTCACCTCGTAGCTGAGCATGGTATGCCTGGCTCCCATGAGTCTCGGGGTTCCTAATTATTTTAGCCCATGCAGATTGATCCACATAATTCACATACCAGAGCTCACTATGCAGAATGTTTCGGATCATCATAGCTGGACGGACATCCTCGATGACAGATCTCATAACATCGTTGTAGCAATGAATACCGTAGACAAGGCTCTCTTTAGTGACTTTATCCCAAGCAAATGGAGACTCAACAATGACGTATCCAAGAGAAGTCAAGAAGTCCTTGTCCATTGCGCTGAAGGCAGGATCTTGGAAGACAACTGGCGATTTAACAATGGCTCCTACATAGAATTAGTGACAGACCAGCGGAAATAATCAGGTACATACCAAGAGTATCCAAGATAGTTCTGAGAGCGACCAATTGCATCCAGCTAGCTCTCTGACTCTCTGAATTCGCATTGTGCAAGCTACCAAGGCCAAGGCACACAACATTCTCTACGCCCGAGTTGCTATCATCGAGCATCATATACAACTCCTGGCTTGCTCGATCACCAGCCCATTTCTCAGAATAGAAGTCAAGGTGCTTATGCATTTGTGCAATTGAACTGCTGGCGTAAGCATATTCACCATTTTTGGTTGGAAGCTTGACAGTGTGTTTGGTCGTCCTTCTACCGCCAGCGCCTCCTCTGACGTTGACAACGTGAGACCATCCAGCATCATCTTGAACGGTGCGTCGATTGCTGTGAGTGAATTCGGCACCGACAGGCCCTGAAGCCTGATTCTTGCGGTTGGTATGAGGCATCTTGTCGTCTTCTTGACGTCTAGATACGAGAGGTTGTGAATTGTGCAATGTACTGTAGATATTATGTGGAGCACAGAAGATTGCCGCTATCTGTAGACGAAGGGGCAATAGTTTAAATTTCAATCACAAAAATCTGCTTTGTGCGGAAGAGTTCAGCAGTACAGAGCTGCATGTAGTCGTAGTTGTGGAGAAGAAAAAGAGTTGGAGATATTTTGGCGGGGGTTTGTCGAAGTTGCGTTCGTGGAGGGGTCGCCAAGATAAGCCGCAGATACTTTCACGTGAGACTGTTTCCCTCAACAGACAGAATCTCTCCACCCTACTTGCTCACTTTACTTCTCTATAGACTATTCAGTTAGAAATACTAAGTTGTCTTTTCAGCCAGTCCTTTTATGACCTAGAGATCTTGTGCGATTTGCCTTGACAAGCTATGAAAAATTGTGATAAAAGACCTCTATGAGTCAAGTAGAGGCTTTCCCCTTTTAGATTTCGTATTTTACGGGAAATATCGACGAAAAGCTAGACTCAGAATTAGGAATGTGATGTAGGTGATATAGCCAAGAGCAAAATCATTGTTTCTAGAATTTCCATTAGATAGTTGGGTCATAGGGGTTAAGTTCTTCTTTTCTTTTTCTCATGAGGCGCGCTCCCGCCTAATACTCATTCTTATGATCCCCTTGTATTTTGGTTCTACTAAAGTATTGCTTTCTTTCTCTAACTTTCAGTTTTTTTTTCCAGATATTCAAATAGGGTAAAAAATACTGAACACCTTCCCAATCCTAGAAACGTAATACGTTGTGTTAGGTCTAATAAATTACATCTAATAAATTACATCTAATAAATTACATCTAATAAACCACATCCTGCTAACTATACCGCACCTGAAATATGAGGCGTAATAGAAGATTAGCGATAGCTAAGAATGAGAATTCAAATCTCAACGAACCCATGCATGAAAACCTAGGTGACATGTCAAAAATAAAGTTAAGGTTCCAGGAAGTGAGGCGTAGTAGATTAACTTTTCCACATAAGGTGACTTCACCAGAGCCAAAAAGTTCATGGAGACAGCTTTATCATTATATTTAGTGCACCGTTTCGGAGGACCATATCTAGCTCTGATCTGATAAGTCTAGCTAAAGCTGATGATTTAGTATTATCACTGGTGAGTAGAAAGCAGCCAAGTTCGACTAGGTGCGGCTCGGCAAGCCACGCCACCAACTTGCTTGACGGTGCTATAGAACTGGGGAGTCAGTGGTAGCATAAGTGAGGAAAGGTTCAAAGATAGATGTTTGGCTAGGAGAAGGAAACGAGGATACCTAGGACTGATGCAAAAGTTTGCTGGACAGAGAACCTACATGTTCTATTACATTAGTGTCTCCCCATCAGACTTATATTAGACGAACAAGTGAATACGAGAATCTGTGAGTGATTTCAAAAGGTCTCTGTATTTTGGTCTGGTATAGTACTAGAAACACTGCTTCAAACGCCCTGTAATGCAGGAGAGTTCTGTATCGAACTTCTTTCGCTCCAATCCCGGGGACCAAGCCCATCTTGTAAATGAATTATAATCATATAAGTTTCCGATCCTCCCCGCTCCAAACTCCAAATAACCAATAGCGAAACAGCTTATATCTACAGAAGGTGCTACACAAATGCAAGCCGCGGTCACAGGAACGCCCATATGGCTAACGATGATATCGAGATCAACGAAAAGGAAGCGATATTCTTTGTTGCTGACGAAGATGTGCCTTCGCCATTGGGAATGGAGTAGACATTGTTGAATGAGATATCCGAGCTATTGTAGCAATTCGTGCTGTTGACTTCTGCCACGTCCTTCGGATCCGCAAACGTGATATCAACACACGAATACAATGCGGCGCCGTGGATAGCAGTTTCCACCACCTGGATTGTGGCATTATCTCCAATCTTCACATTCGCACCAGCTGGAAGCGGTACCTGTGGCAGACAGAATGTGCCTGGGTACGGGGTTTTCGATGGCCCGACGATTTGGAAGAGAGGTACCATTGGGAACGACATGTTTGGTGGACCGCCTCCTGGTCCATCCGTCCCAAAGCCAAGATTCACGTAGAAAAATGCTGTAAGATGGCCTTGGAACCATCCAGGCTGTAAAGCAAGTGCTCCACCAGTTACTGGCCAAAGAGTTCGGTTCGTGGTTGTTGGATGGCCGCCACCTAGATTTGGGGTTAGCTTAATATTTTTAAGAAGTCTATGTATAAGAATAATAACTAAATTACACCCCGAGATCAAAGAAGGGCAACTAAAGTGAGGTTTTCTTCAAGCTGCCGGGAAAGCTCTCTGCGAATCTTCGGGTGCCCGAACCCCCCCACCACCTCGTTGCCAAAGAACAGTCTCTCAAGAAAACAAACACCGCGAACACTTACAAGGATACATCCATTGCATTCCAAACGGGAATGTGTCGTTCGTAATCAAGTTATCTCCTCTCCATCCGGGGTATGTGAGAACTGTGTGTGCTTCCACCGCCACCGCCAGACATAGGGTCGCAATCAGCGCAAGGCTCCTCGAAAACATGGTGATTTCTTCTTTCTTTTGTTCTTCCTCGGCTAATTTCTCTGATGGATACTGTCGCTATTTGGAGGATGAGAGCTGTATTGATGGGTGAAGAGCTTCAGAAGGATTGATTATCGAGAGTCGTAAACTGGAATGGAGAAAAGAGGTCGCCATGCTGGGTCGGCGTGCCCTTTTGTTCATTGGGTGCAGACGAGAGAGAGCCATTGGATTGGACTGGACTGGCAGCTCACATCTTGCTCTTGCAGATGGGCGGTTGTAAGGTTGTAAGCACAATTCAGCCCACCACTCAGCGAGCGCCGGCACCCTGACTGTTCCCCCAGCCGCCCACGACGGATATCACCAAGTCGGTTAGAATTGGCTGTGGACGGGGCGCCAATGCTATTTTGCGAATGATGTGCAGCACAAGAACATCCAGTCTGTAGAGGGACGGCCAATGAACGGCGGAAGAAGGGAAGCGCTGATGCAGAGTGTGTTCAGGGGGCGGTGTCTGTGTACGGAGGACATACAAGTTATACCGGCGTCGTGGAAGCCAGCTTACCAGTCTCGCCAATCTCTACCCAGTCTACCCAGTCTTCCAAGCACCCATTTCCAATCTTGCCAGTCAGCCAGTCTCTCGCAGACCATTGCCGCTCGGGTTTCTTGGTACAGTGGCACCACACCTAAGCCCATCACCAACAGCAATACCAACATTTCCACACCAACTCCAAACCGTACTACTAACCCCAAGAGCCAGCCAGATGAGATCCTACTGTACCGCGTCCGGTAGAGACAACCGCCCAGAAGATATGAGATGACACTTTGATGGTATAGGATGATCTCTGATCTGTTTCGGCAAACGTAAATGATAGTCCTCGATGGGGTCTTTGACGTGGTTGTGCTGACTGTGATTTTAGAATACACTATTTACAAAACTACTTTGTCTAGAGCAGCAGCAGCAGCGTCGTAAGATTGAAACGGCTCCTCTCGAGAAGTACTGAGCTCCGTGACAAATCACGGTGTTGATCATAAGTATCGATTCCTATTGCAGGTCATCCATCACTTACTAAAATAAAATGCTCGTACAGAACCGAGCGCATGGCCCATATCATACATAGATTCTACTCTATCTTACCACACTTGGTGCACCAGTAGCAGCAGTTCTATTGATAGATATCTACAAATCAGTAGGGCTGCATCCACGCAGTCAAGCTCAAAAGAAATAGATCTCCGATTTTGAATGGCTGGTTGGCGTGTGCCTTGTTTCCGTGGCTTTACCATCCATACGGAGGACACCGCACAGTAAAGTACAATGCATGAAGCATACAACCGCTGATATTAGCCCCGACACCTTCCAGAACCGTACCTGGAATTATGCCTGTGGAAACTCTGCTTTGAGCTCGATAGTGTATACTTGCTTGAAAAGTGAAGTACTACTGAACGTAAAAGGTGAAAAGAACAATCAATGCCTGAGTGTATATATTACTGAACCGTGGTTTGTCGTTAAAGGCAATGCATATGCTATTCAATGCTAGGAATAAGCTAGAATTATTGTAGTCGATTACACCATTGAGAACAGACCTATGACAGACAGAGTATCTAGCCATCTTAAACTACAATACACTATCCTTTATTATCCTTTTCCATCTTACCCTGAATCAAAACCGCAACCAAGCACTCGACGTTTGGTGGAAGAGCTGCATCCCCACCACTCGTCCCCAAAAATACCCCGCCAAAGCTTACCGGCAGTACTGTATCAAATAGGGGCGGTAACTATTTATATCAAACCCTCCATAACTGTAACTATCTCCGAGAACACGGAGGCATATTCTTGATGTCCTTGATGTATATTTTCTGCAGGTTTACAATGTAAAAATAAAGTGTTTTCGGCGACTTAGAATTCAGGAACTGGTCGGTGACTGGTATCAGCGTGCTTCAATAAGCGGCTTCACCTAATATGTCAAAAAACTAGGATTAGTTGTTTCGATCATGAGCAGTCAGACTCGATTGACTTACATCTCTCGCATGCCCATGATCCCAATTTAAAAATGTAGACTATGCTAGTAACAAGAAAAGTTAGAGTACTTTGAGTGACTTCAGAAGATTCAAGTGACATGATGCGAACCCTTCCAAGTTAGCAACTTCGACACGAGCGGTTTTCCCACACGAACTATCTCCTATATGCCCTTACTCTATTACCAGAAGTCGAGTCCACGTATCTCGAACCATTCTATTCTAGCAAACCAAACAAACCTATGTAGGAGATCCTAGTCGTGTTCAAACAGGAAAGACTGTTGAGAGAGCTCATTTTTTATCCTTGACAAATTTGTGCCTAGGTGGTCCAAATTACTTGTTAAATATTAACTAGAATTTCTACAGAACCGGAAATATTCATACAGTAGCTCTAGACATGTTGATTAAAGACTATCCCTATCACTTGCCACCAAAGTCCTTTCCCTCCCAGACCGCCTCGATAATGCTCATTCGACAATTCTTGGGACGCTTCACACCCAAAAATTTGAATCGTGGGTCTGCTTCCTCAAATAGCTCTTTGAAGTCTCCTGCTGTTCTTTCCCGTGCATTAAGCAGAGTCAACATTACTAAATCCATCGTCCGGATGATCTTCTCATCCCATAAACTCTCTTGGCCTGGCTCTGGCAAACAGTGATCATTGATCACCACCTTGGACCCCTTCTTCAACGCCGGAATCAACTGCCTTAGCATGTTAAGTGCATACTTGTCACTATGGTTATGTAGAATCCAGCGGTAGAAATATATATCGGCACCCTTCACTGGTTGCTCTGTGTGGAAGTCATGGGCTTGGAAGGTGATACGGTCTGCAATGCTATCGTCGAGCTTTGGAGCGCTTGCTACGGTTTTGGGAAGATCCTGGACCACGAATTTAATGTTCTTGTAGCGGTTTGCTAGGTCGGCACAGACGAAGCCATGGGATCCGCCGATGTCAACAAAGGTTCCTCCTGTAGAGTTGATAGATGTCCAGTCATAGTTGTCGAGCATGTAGTCAACTTCGTAACCTTCACCTCCGGTAAGAGAAACCATGGCTCCTCCCATGCGTTTTGCTCTCATAGGATCTTTGCCAAACGTTGCAAACATGGGTTCTTTGTCGGTGGTACCGTTTGAGATGCAAAACCCAGTCTGAGTAGGTTCCGCGGCCGAGGGATTGAGTTCTATGGCCTTGAGAGTCTGAGAGGCAGCGGGCCACATATCCTCTACACAGAAGCCGACCCAGGAGTCCATTGCCTGATCTTCGGCCAGCACCCGAGAAGCTGCAGTGTGAGCTACGACACCAGGAGTAGGCTCATGGAAGATGCGATTGGTCATGGCATGTCGCAGGAAGCGGCGGACATTCACCTCATCTAGACCAACTTTAGATGCGATCTCTTCAAATGTGGCTGTAGAATTAACTGGGAAAGATTTGGCTGGATCTTGGTTAGCAAAGCCGCGAGATGACCATCAGACTAGAGGAATCAAGTACCAATCTTGTAATGATATATTGCGTGGAGGGAAAGCGAGTTGTTGTGCTGCTAAATATCAGTTACTGCAATCTTTCACAGTACAGGAGCATGACTTACATCCCAGGCCATCCATCTCACACTTTCCGTTGGGCCCGTGACCAAATCCCCAAGTTCCTTCGTAGCCCTCATGATCTCTTCCCTAGCCTTCTTCACATCATCCGGCAATTTCGGGAAGTTCAAGGGCGAATCGACCTCAAAGCCTGGCATTTTGCCTCCAGTTTCCTTTAGGTACTTCTCCAATTTTTCCGTCTCTCGGGTTATCGTTCCTGCCAACTCAATTAAAGATCTAGTTGGTTCCATTTTGCTCAATGATTGGTTTGCGGTAGATACTGGTTTGCTTTCGTATCGTAGGGATGTATTGGAGATACGGGCCTTGCTGTAGTTGAGTGAGGATGGTGAATTTGATTCAGCTTCCACTGGGGCTGTGACTGCACTGAGGTTTCGGCTTTGCCTTCTCTGACTACTACTTCGAAACGGCAAGCTCCATGATCCAATGCTGAGCCTGTTACCGGCTGCTCGTCCCTTGACCATAGTTCTGGGTTGCTCTTGACTCGTCGGTTCGCTAGCTGCTGCTCGTATGAAGTAGTTGATGGCTAGCTACTACGCGGGAACGCAGGAGACCAGGAACTTGGGATTGCAAGCGGAGGCAGACGGCCCAAATACTAAATGAATTGCCCAAACTCAACTTGGGATTTCCTCGTCTATTTACCATCAGACCAGGGTATCATCCACGATAGGCTCAATGGGATTCTGCAGCATTACGCTAGCAGGGGTGAACCAATAAGTGATGACCTGACGCTTATGAGCCAGATACTCGGGATATGTATAAACTCACATTGCGCAACCTGAACTTGATACCCAGGATCAAACGTCCCCAGTGCCGTTAGAGCTAGGATCCAGGGCAATATACCCAGAAGTATCAGCTATGATGGAAAGAATGGAGCATACCAATTTCCTGAATCTGTTGTTCCACTCGGCGCGCTGTAACGGTAAGCACCCAAGCCCAGGTCTTGGGAATAATGCCAGCGCTGCATGTCGGAAATTGTGTGATCAGACATTGCTTGAGTGGGCCGACTTGAGCCATTAAAGTATGGATTGGCCCGCCACATAATTGCTGATGTCAAAACCCTATACAGAATATTGCTGGGACTGCTTGCTTTCGTGGGAATCAAGTTGGATCCAGAACCGACAATCTAAGTAATGATGAGATCAAATCCAACAGATCGGCTATTCGGAATGTTTCAGGCGAGATTCCTGCGAAATGTTGGTGAGCACTTTCCTCACACCCCCCACATCAGCACCTTATCGGGGATATAGATGCAATTACAGGCCAACCCTGTCACCACCCTCCCAAAAACAAAGTCTCCCAAGTGCCAAACATCGACAATAGCATATAGATGTATGGGAATTTTATAAAGGGGTAAGCAATAGTAATCCTCGGGCGGCCCGCTCGCATAGATGGTACCGGTCGGCTATAAGGTAAGAAGTTACTCGGGATGGAATCAATGATTGGCATTCCTCCAAGCCTCGATTTTTCAGCTCGTAGAGCAAAAGGCAGACGCCATTATGCACAATTTGATAGCATTTCAACTTACGTGACACATGTTCCGGTGAACGTGTCGAGGAGTCCTCCACTGCCAGGAACGGTAAAATTTGCAGGAAACGCGGTGTGGAAATAGGAAAACCTTGGTTTCTAAGTATATTTGATGAAGACCTTAACCAATAAATGGTGATATATTCAACAACCCAGCTAACAAATATCCCAAATCCACGCAAAAATGCATCCCAGATATCTAACAACCATAGCCGTGACTGTGTGGCTCCTAAACTCCCAATGCTCCATTCGTAAATCATAATAACATGAGCTTTGATGCTCTGCCCTTACATAACAACTACACCTGGGCCAGGCTTTTGCCCAGTTATAATGTGCAAAGGCATATAGCTATGAACCCAAGTATCCTTATATGCTTTTCGAACTTCAATCAACCAGACCTCCACTTGCTCCCTGGTCCAACCTAAACCACGGGTGAGCGGCCCAATTGCAATTGGCTGCAACCCTATCTCAAGAATTGTCCGCCAATACAAACCGACCATTTTCAACACTTTATTCTTGGGCCAAGTGCCGATCGGGACGTGGAATATCCGAGTGCTTACGTTGACAAAGCCCGCGGCTCGCATCATATCGGCGAGCAGCAGAGTAGCGTTAAAATTTACACCGAGGACGGCCAGTGCTTCTATGATTAAACCCCAATATTCGGTGACTGGGTGTTTGTCGGGCATACTGCCATCGTGGCAGTATGGGTAATGGTGGATTTCTTGTAATTCAAGCCATCCTCCTGGTTTTAGATGTCTTCCATCTGTTAGCGAATTGTCTGCGATGAATTTAGAGAACATCCATACTGTAATACCCTCTCCATCAGCTTTGGCCAGTTTTTGATCGCCATAACAGTATGCCTTGCATGGACATAGTCGTAATGATCCAATGGTCGTAACCAAGGACTCTCGACATCATCGACCATGAATTGGACATTCGGCGGAACCCATTCTGGTTGGATAGGACTTAGATCGACACCCATAACATTAGCTGCTGGATATAAATCTCCCACTATTTAATGCATTAGATATATGTAGACCAGATAGTTTTGATGTTCAAAGAGAGGAAGGGGTGATGGGTATGCTGACTTTCGATGGCCCAAATACCTGTTCCTGTTCCCATATCCAAAATATTCTGTGCTCCTTCCCCAATTGGGGCAAAATGAAGGCGTTGACACAGATTAACTACCATTGCATGTTTCATATCTTCACGTCTGCACGGAGTAAATTAGTACCGTGTGGTGTTAATCCAAAGACCACTTACTCCTGCTCACTATCGTCATTTGGAAAGTTGTAAGAGCCTTCCCTGAATTTGTGGTATCGCCTTCCATTCTCAAAGGTGAAATTCCTCACACTACTCGAAATCGAGGTCGACGAAGAACCACCCGAATCACTTCCATATCCAGATTCGCCTGCGTCGCTGACGGACGCCGTGTCTGAAGAGTCAATCTCTATCTGGTTCTGCGCCTGAACAGCAGCATCCTCATTCTCAGTGGGAGAAGCGATTTCTATATTCGGAGACGGAGGTTTTGATTTTGGCAGAGCGACTGCGTCTGTATGGATTGGAGACAAAGGCTCCGATACTGATTTAGAAGCCAGCCATGCAGGCTTTGGAGGTACCGGCGGAGGTGGGCTTTTCGCAGATGTCGTCGCTACTGATACCGCGGAGTCATTAGGTGAACTGGCCATGGTTGTATAAAACCAGCACCGGTGGTCACCTCAGCAATAATATATGGCGACGTCGTGGTGGAGACCGAGATCGCATCTCAGGGACTATGCCATAGGAGGCGTTCGGGGTTTAAGTGGTGCAGAACGAAGACGGATGGATTAATACTGGTGTGGGAAGATGGAAATACGTTGGACCAGGTCCAGTGTATCTGTCAGAAGCTGCTAAGCATGATTGGGCATAGTTGAGTTAGCTTTAAGCCTCGGCAGCCAGTGTAGCCTTTGCTTAGTGCCCGTTCCCGGGTGTCTTTTCTCATTTGCCATTTGCTCACATCCACATAGCGCCCAAAAATTAATATCTATGACCCCATTGATTGCTGAAGTCTGCCTTTGCTTTTGCATATACAGCTGGCCGGTCGCATGATGATGCTAATGTGCAATGTAACAACTGACAGAAGCCTGTCAAGGGTCAATCAACATGTGCGTCAGAGCTAGGGGGCTCCTTGAAAAGTGCCGGTGACAACCCTGTTAAGTTGCTATCGATCCCAAACCCACACAAAGTATACAGTGTCGGTTGATCTGTATTTCCAATTGCCCCATGGCGGCGCATTCAGAAAAGCGATTCTATTCAATGCTTCATTCTGATGTTCAATGGCAGGAAAGGCATAGCACTCATTGACATCATGCTGCATAACTTTAATCCGTGATGGGTCAGCAGCACGTTTGTCAACCTCCAAGAAAGTCTTGCCTCATGGTAGAACTCCAGACGCACAATACCTTCTCTCTTCGGAACACAGTGATTCGAAGAAGGAAGAACTTGGAAGCTCAGCTTAACCATATTTCCCAATCTGACATAACGAAAACTTACTTGAGTGTGGCAGATGCAGCCCTTTATTCCCTTCCGGAGTTTGGTAAAAGAAAGGTTAAGTGCGGGTTTTCGCAGGCTAAACATATACCATACAGCTTAAGGAAAAGCTTAGGAGTTTCGATAAGGTAGCTAAAGAGTACCTATGAAAATTGTTTTCAAAGGTTATTTATTTAGACCAAGAGGTAAGGTGAGCATTTGCTGTGAGGCTTCGTACAGCCATCACTTCTCTGGCAACAAGGGTATCTCCTGATGGGCCACCGAAAGAAATGTGTATATTCAGCATCTGTCAAAAACGATCACATCGAAAGAGGGACCGACCTGGTAGGTGTCTCTGTTGTGATCATCGAAGAGGTTGCTGTATGAGGCTTTACGGGCTGTCTCATTTCTGCGATTGCTAAGTCTGTTTCTTACCGTCTCCATTTGCATCATTGGGTCGGAGATGCTAGAAGTCGACCCTACCACAGCCCCTCTCTTTTCCCGACTGAATTAGTGTTCTCTTTATACAAAATACTATATCATATAATACTGGTTTGAAGCGCTGGCCGGAGTGAGCGGGGTGCATCGTCTTCATCACTAGTAACAACGAAAACGCTGAGTTGGGAAATTAAACCAAGTGGGAATAAGCAGGAAAAGGCTCTTCAATCTTGCTACATAGGCGTAGGGGTGTAGTGCGAGCGAATAATCAATCTATTGGGTTAAAAATGTTTAATTCGAGTCTATTATCAAGATATATTACCCAGTGTTGCAAAAGAACAAAGCTCATTGATTCATAAATATGATATGCTCTCTAAAATAGGAAGCCAGATTATATTCATCAACAATGACTCCCAACGAGCGGGTGAATTTGATGAAACGCAAACTCTTGTAATTCTTGCATAAAAGCAAGAAAATTTAACATACGAAAACGGCAATAGCACTCATTGCTCGGAGAACGATTTTGATTAATCCCGAACCTGATAACCATGAAGTCGCTCATGGGTCTCGCCCTGGTAGCCATCTGTACGATTCTAAAGATCTCAGCGGCTGGTCCCCCCAAAGAATCTGGTGAACGCAATTTCACACTCTATACCATTGACTTCCGGGCACAGGCTGAGATCACCCGTGTAAGTAACACTTTGCTCCATCTGCATGTCATATCCTTCTCTAACAAATTCATATGTGTAGTTTGAAAGCACAGTTATCCTCCCACCTACCTCCAAGAGCGATGGCTCTAGTTCAGTAGATACAGTTTCCTTCTGGCCTGGCCTCGCACCTGACCCTCTAAAATCCGACTATGCTGGCATTTTGCAGAATGTTATCTCCAACGAGGGACTACCACCAGGTGCTTCACAGTGGTCTATGCGGCCTTTTCTCTTTGGTAATAATTCGTATGTTTGGCAACTTTTCATATCTTATGCCAGCTATACTAATACATATCTGACACTGTAGATATTGGAGAGATCTCGTCGGCTCCAATATGTTGGTTTATCCGATGCAGGCAGTTACCTCAGTATTCACACTCAACGTGCCCAAGAACCGAGTCATGGATTCTTGGATTGTAGAATCTGGAGTCCTCAACGGTCCGAACTCCTTTGTTGGCTCATTCACTGTCAGCCCACTGACCGACCGTACTTTGCATCCCTTAACTTGAAAGTCGAATGATTTCCCCTACTAACACAAGTCTAGCACCGAAACCAGACACCCCGTACAAAAGAGCATTTCTGATGTTGCAATTACAAAACAGAGGGAAATGGGATTTTGGACCGCTCACTTGGCAAAATGTTATCATTGTTGCCAGAACTAATGAAACGGATTGGTGCAAATCGTATGTTTTGTTATGAGGTTGGAGGTTATCCAGAATACTAATTGGTGTACCATAGGGAAACTGATCTGTTAAATCTCAAATTGGACGGTGGTCCATCAGTAACTAGGAACGCGAAACATGGAGAGGTTACTTGTTATATCGCAGGCATTGAACTCCAAGGGTTGAAATAGGAAACATTGGGCATTCTTGGGAATTGGGATCTGGAGGTTGCGGAAGTTGGCAGATAGGAAGCAGATAACTGGTGAATGTTCAAGCAGAGCCAGCTCAAGTGATGGCCAGGATCGAGCTCCATTTGTAAGCGATAGTAATCGCACGTTGATTTTACGCAGAAGAACAGCAAGCAATAATATTATCGGAAGCTGCAAAGTGTCGTGGGCCTACCAGATCCTTGAACTTTGGAGAATAGTCCACAAGAACTGCTCGCAGTGATGTATTGCTCCATCTCGATGCTCTTATTTCAGCATCTAGATGGCCGCTTAGACTTCAATGTAAATTTAATTCCTCTACTTAACAGATGTATGTTGTGTATGATGGGTAGAGTGCATTAAAGTCTCGATGTTGGGGGTTAGAAAATAGATGAGATACTTTACTTCCCCTTATGTGCCAAAATCAGTACTACGAAGGAACATGAATATCCTCCGGACCAATTCTCGAAGGTCACAGTGCAAATCGGGTAGCTGTGTGATATACCTCGAGCTTCTTGAAATTCGAAAATGGTAGCATAAAGAGTTAAATAACTAACTGCAAGGCTTGCTTGCATCTTGCAGCAGGTCCATCATGACCATGCCCTAGTACCAAACACACGAGAGCCACGGCACAGCTACAAAATTGGTGCGCACCGTGACCTTCCCAAGATGACAAAGCGGGCAGGCTTATTGCATTGGGTTTTCTCCATAGCTGATCTAAGAAACGTGCCATGTTGATTCAAAGTGCACGCTTAGGGAAGCCTACTCAGCCAAAGTCACAAAAGTATCTGATGCAACACTACAATTGGCTCCAAAAAAAACAAGCTAGAAGCAGAATTAGACTTTGACGATCCAGAACTCCATCATGCTTTTAAAGTTGGAAGAGACTCCAATAGCCCATAGCACATCATGGACTTCGACAAGAACATAGGCCGCAAGACAATTTTTCACCGTACACGCGCTGAGGTGAAAAGTGATTAGTACGGCTGACTAAGTGTCTAAGTGAGCTCTATGAGATAGCTTAATCCAAAAATAGAAGAGCATCTAGAACGCATATAATGAAAATAGGCAAGCTGTATAATTAGAAGTGCTTGGTTAACAGATGTTAATATTCTTCACATCAACCAGAGTCCCTGCGTACATCTTAGGAAGATAGTAGTATATTTTGTTTTAGCATGGTTGGCGATTCCAGAAGAAGATATTTTCCAACCACAGAGATTGCCACACAGTGGAAAGCTCCAAATTTCCTACTATTGTTCTATATCGTCTACCGGGCGAGAAGACGCTCCAGGAATCTCAACATCTGCAAGTCAACGATACACCGTGACATGATAAAGTAGTCGCAAGTTCGGGTCTCTAGGTCTGATATGTGCATCAAATTGCCCTACGCTTGTTGGATGATTATAGTAAAAAGCAAGCAAAACCATGATTCGAAAAGTACCTTGCAAGATCTGCGTACTCAGCAGCGAGTAAAGCTGCCAATCCTCGGATAATACCTACAGCGAAAAGGTCAGGTTTCGATGCCCACCTTTTATCTTCAACAGGTCTGTCTCCTTGGTGTAACCAACGAGACAAGTATGCTTGCGAGGTATATGGTCAATTGGTGGTTTCCGTGGTTCCAAGTTAGGAATTTTGTTGAGATCAAAGTCTGACTACATCAGACATTTCACCAAAATGGTAATCTCGAAACCAAGAGACTTCAGTATGCTCACACATACCAATCCTAACCAAAGAGGAGCCCAACATGCCGATGAAAAGCTGAGAGATGCACTAGAACACACTGTTCTGAATTACCCGACAAAATTAATGGAGAGTTGCCAATGCAATTAAGACAATTTGTCCCGTGCAACAATATAAGCGGCTATACACTACTGACCTAGATTCCCATTCCCGACTTCAACAACATTATATCTCTTAAATGACATTGCTCTACCACTACACAAATCTATAACCTCTACCAACTCCAAGTCAAATAGGAAACTGTCGAAAAGTTCACACAATAAATGAAATATGCATCTTTCACTCAATTGTCTCGAGGCTCCCCTTCCTCAGCAAGGCTTGGCATTTACTTTTCATAGACGTCACGACAAGACGTTGCCACTATCAAGAGCCATCGCCTTCTTCCAGTGTCTGGACCATCAATGGTGGGGTAATGGTTGAGCAAGAATACGAATCATCGTTGCCGTCTTTGCAACTTCGTATTGCGCGGCTCGGCACATTACGCGATCAGTTTACGATGTCTGTTTGAAGCGATGCTCTATCAGCTTCTTGTGAATTCGAAAAGCGTGTCTGGATTGTGGGGTTTGGAAAGTATGGCAGTCACAATTGTAGTTTGAAAGATACAACCACGATTGGACGAAGCTTGTTCTCCGTCGCCCGATTTTACACATCTTTGAATCAATCCCCTAAATCAGATGTTTTCTCCGTCCTTTCTCGTATGTCGGATTTCCTCTAGTATGGGAGATGCATTGATAGCAATTGCCCTAAAACTCGGGATATTGTAAATCAGCAAAATTAACATGCAAAGTCCATGTGTGGATGGGTTCCAGTTTGGATATGATCCTAATGTTGCTGCTTGAATTTATACAGTGTAATTCTGTGAGGTCTGGATCGTATTGCTCGAACGTGTAGCAAATTTTGACACAATGAGAAAGCTGATATTGATAACCATGCATCCGTATCTATTGGATTGGTTTGAAGCAGGTAGAGAACTGTTGTTGAGCTGAAAATGGTCCATGAGTTTCAATCTGAATTAATTTCCCATAACTGTTCGTTAGTTGCACGACGAAGTATTTGGATAATTGCCTGCGAAAAAGGACTAGACCTAGACACAGATCAAAATTTGGCTGTCTGGCTTTCATCTTTCACAACTAGGAGGATTCACAAATGGCTTGAGCAGCAACATCCAAGAGCATCCAAGAGCATCCGTCAAACATTAAAGGCTGGGTAAACATCATGTGCTTGTTTTAGCTGCTAAATATGACACCATAGTGCTAGTCGAAAGTTGCGGAGCAAACATATGGATTAATGAAGATCATGAGCTACTTCGACCAATACACGTCATATCTCCAGTGTTTCCTAGGCGACACGCGTTGGTAAACACAACCACCAGGAGATGATCCAAATAAAGAAAATTCAGAGTTTCCGACGAGGCTCCGAATGCAACTAGTGTTAGTTGGGGGACTATCTTGTGTCGTAAACTCTCTTTCAGCCACGCATTTGGCGTCTGTCCAGCCATTCATTACTTAGACTTCAACCAACCTCCCGAACCAAGACGCTCTAGTATTCGTACTCCGTAGAGCAGCGTAATCGACTTGAAAACGAAGCCTGCCAATTGTAATGTGCTTGGAAGCACATGATTAGCAAAATTGTTGAGTGTAGGTCGTGTTGGTAATTTGCATAGAAATACTGCCTATTGGCTATGGCCAAGGATTTAGAAGATGTGAAATGTAAACCCTTGTGGTGATCTCCTAAAATGTGCGCATGCATGGCTGCTGTACTGTAATCCTCCACACACGAGGATATTCATCATTGGCCGGCTAATCGGAGGATTACTTCCCACACCCAAGCGCACCGTTGAGTGAGAAGAGGACGGGAGAGATTATAGTCATGTTTTTCCAACTCGGCAACATTTGGCTTGCTCAATACGAGAGCAAACGTAATCGTCGTCGAGGTTACCATTTGCATTTTCTTAAACACCCCCGCCGCTGAAGAGAGCGCACGAGTGTTAGAGCCGCTACGGAACCTGAATTCACAGCAATCTCCACTGTAAGGGGGGTTTCGAAAAGCTTGTGAAGGACGCTTGGGGCAGGCGGATTGTTGATGATTCGCCATGCTGTGGCAGATCAAGCGGGGGGCTGGGTTATCGAAGAGAAGAATTCGATGTTTCAAAGCCCACGATCCGCCCAGCCACGCAACAAGTTCCACCAAACCCGGTGCGCCCAAGCCCCTATTGATACAGTGCGTCCTGCGTCCCCTCTTCTCCACGCCACTCTGACCATATCTCTCCACTCTGCTATCCACCTCACCATTCCAACGCTGCCCATCGCTGTCCAGCCGTGTTTTCCGTGCGTTCAACCATCAGACACTCAATTGCTCGTGTACGGTCAGTGCCAGTGCTGTAGGGTACTGAGCGAAACAACGGCAGGGTAGAATGTACAAGGTTCAGCTGTAGACCACTCTTGAGGCTATCGGGCTATTCAACCAACCGCCTTTACTCCGTATTTGGAGACGAAGCGAAACCAAGAGCACAGGCGTGGCTGCAGCAGGGAGGCACACCTCCCCCTTTTAGCTCTGCTCTGTTTCCTTATACTTTTATTAGCCTCTGACAATCTGACTGTAGCGACGCCTGATGTTTTGGGACCACACCTACCTTTCAGGTACCGTACCACTACTAACAAAAGTCTCACTCAACAGAATCCTTCCGACACCTCTCTCTTGCCCTGCCTCATTGTTGTACTGAATTGGCGTGAGATGTATAAAAGAACCATGAGGGTGTATGTTAAGGTCCTGGCAAATTTCTAAAATAAATCAAATAGAGATTACACTTTATTGAGCCGAAAACAAATACATTGGCTGCCCCAGGCACACAATTGTGGGCCCAACTTCTTTACGAGCACATCAATCGCACAGAGAAGGATTTTTACAATGCCCCAGTGCCAACTGTAGGGGAACCGTAAAACGCCTCCTCTTGCACTTTTCAATTGGCTTTGGGTTGCATGACATGTTCAAAGTCTGGCGTGGTTGCTCTAGATTGTCGCAGTTTCCGCTGACGGAGACGCGATGCAGATGTCAGAATATTGCCCTTTTACCTTCCTGGATACCTGCGTAAGCGAAGCGGTTATCGCGTTGGACTAACCTTTTGACATTTGCATGGGAGGAGATGAGGGTGCCTCTGCAGCCGAAATTGTATTGTGATAGATCATGGATCGACTCTGGTCACTTCCACCGAACTCGCTGTATGGTCTTACGTCTCGGTACTCCCGTAGCTCGTACTCGTACTATTTCCGTGCTGGTCGATCTTACTCTGCTCACCTCCAACAACCGAAACAACCTGCCTGCCCCGTGGTTTCCTGAGCTGCACGCACTGCATGCAGGGAGGAGGAGGACGAGGAGCAAGCACCAAGCACCAAGCACCAAGCTGCTGCCCGGCGGGCGGGGAGGGGAGGGGAAGGGCAGTTGGGTCGATAGGAAAGTGCTTTCTTTGCACGGCGTACATACATACAGTATGGCTGTTGCTGCTGCAGCTGCAGCAGCTCTCCTCAGTCTCCAATATATTTGCTCATTGTAGCCTGGTATGGGCCGGACGGATCGTCGTCCCAGGTAAGTAGTAGTGTACCGTAGCAATATAGTACCGCAGCAAGACTAGCAGCCCGACTAGCAGCATGTAGAGTCGTAAGGAAAGCAGAGTAGTATCAATAGAAGAGGCTAGTAAGCGGCCCTGCCACTCGATGCACGCCCCCTGCCTCTTCCTTTGTTTTCTAGGTTTCTCTAGCCGCAGAAAGCTGTGCTAAGTTGGCTGGGAAAGAGCCATCACACCTTCGTAGTCTTACATATAGCCTTTCCCCCCTCTGTTCTATTCACATTCTTCTCTTACATCCTCCATCCATCCATCACTTTTTTTTACCGGTTCGAATTTTTACTTGACTCTTTTGGTAGAATAATCATTCTCCTTAACATCCCGTCGTTATACTACATTAATTCACGCTCCATTCTTCTTTTACATACTGTTTAGTACCCTCGCTCAAGATGCACTCCACATTCGCTCTTGTCGGCGCTTTCGCCTCACTTGCATTTGCTTCTCCTATGCCTCAAGCTGTCACGGAGACCATCACACCTACATCCTCATCTCCTGACGGATGCAAGGCTAGCTACGATGGAAAGTTCGAAATCACTGCCGTCAACCCAAGCAAGCGTGACTTGGAAAAGGTATGTTGAACAATGCTACTTTTCAGAACATCCATTGACATGAATACAGCGCGCTTGCGGTGCCGAGGGATCTCTTACCATCTCCCTCGCCAACGGTATCTTGACTGATGCTCAGTCTCGCATTGGTTACATTGCGGACAACTACCAGTTCCAGTTCGATGGTCCTCCTCAAGCAGGAGCTATCTACACCGGTGGCTTCTCTGTCTGTGGTAACGGCTCGCTCGCTCTTGGCGGTTCAGCAGTCTTCTACCAGTGCCTCAGCGGGTCCTTCTACAATCTCTATGACCGCAACTGGGCCGCCCAGTGCGAGCCTATCGCCATCAATGTCTTGCCATGTGGTGGTAATGTTGGGCAAATCGCCGATGGTCAGGTTACTGGTACTGGAGCTGTCCCAGCTGTGACTCAAATTGCAGATGGACAAATCCAAGGCACCACTGCCATTGCTGTCTCTGAGCTCCCAGACGGACAACCACAAGTCCCAACCGGTCTCATCTCCCAGATCCAGGATGGCCAGATTCAGAAGCCAACTGCTGCCCCTGCACCAGCCGTTTCTCAAATTGGAGATGGACAAATCCAAGCTCCTACTGCCACTGCCGGACCTGTCATCTCCCAGATCGGTGATGGACAAGTCCAGGCACCTACTGCCACTGCTGCCCCAGCACCTGTCATCTCCCAAATCGGAGACGGTCAGATTCAAGCACCCACTGCCACTGCTGCCCCGGCACCTGTCATCTCTCAAATTGGAGATGGTCAGATCCAGGCCCCAACTGGCAACGCCTCGGCCCCAGTTGCCACCACTGTCCCAGAGCAAATCCCCGTTGGTGCTGGTATTTCCACATCAGTGCGATCCTCATTCGCTTTCGCCTTTGCCGGCGTTGCTGCTATTCTGCTTTTGTAGATTTGATGTTGTCGTAGGCTGTTCTACATAATGAGTTGAGTTGAAACGGTATCATGAATACTGGTTATGGTTTGATTTTTCAAGAACGCATGGTATTGCGTGGTGTACTATGGGGGACCTCCGGTGTGTGACTTGTAAGTCACAGGTAATTATGATCAGGCAGGAATAGTAATACTGGGAAGCATTGATCGGTGGCATAGCGATGCTTCTTACTTAACAATGTTAAATGTACATAGCTAGAAAAATGACTACAAAAGGTCTCACCTGATAACGTAACGATTACTTGACTTACTCATTTGTGATATCGTACTTTTTCTCTATCTTCTCGTTGTTGCGACGACTTGACGTCTCGCCAAGATTTGGCGTTCTAGCTCTCTTCTAGCTCTCTTTCCGGCTCAAATACTTCCAAAACCCCGTCTATTTCAGCATTGCCGCGACGAGAGATGCTCCTTGGAAAATAGTCTTTAATTGATAACAATGGCATAGTGAAATGAAGTTTCGGACCAGCGACATTTCTTGCTTTCCTACAGGCTATGTTCCTAGCCCCACGATGTTTCAGCAGACCTGGCATTGGATGCTCGTGACAGTGATCATCAGATCAAGGGGCATCCCGCGATTTAATGTTAGGTGTCACGTTTGCTGATGTTTCACCCATCCAGGATTTGAGGATTTTTGGCACCAATCTCCTGCTTGTGTGGTGGCGAAGGGGTTTGGCAGATTGTGATTTACACGGGGAAATTCTCACACAACGCCACTTAGTTCATTATGGAACCCGCGCGGGTTTGTGACAATTATTCTCAACGACACAATGATGAAGTTTCAGGGATGGGAATTCGAGAGAAATTGAGATAGCCATCGCTACAGGAATGAAAAGACCGGAGGTTCGGGCGTTCTATGGGCGATCTGCGGTTGAAGTGTGGGGGATATTATGGAGGAACAGGAA
>Ga0247807_10000460_pt1 | contig 25231 bp, 17 predicted proteins | sample UWRJL074202C1_FD_179931 | JGI IMG/M metagenome (GOLD analysis project Ga0247807, IMG submission 179931) | Plant litter microbial communities from Arlington Agricultural Research Station in Wisconsin, United States - UWRJ-L074-202C-1 | ecosystem: Environmental > Terrestrial > Plant litter >...
AGATGGCCCGGTGCAACATCCACCACGCGCAATACTGTGCCGCCAGGTACAACCAGACCAGGGGCCGCGGTCCGGTAGCCATCGTAAGTCTGGATATCTTGATCCCCGGCAAGAGAGACGGGGGAAGTGGAGGTACAGTAGCCGAGGAAGAACTTGGCTTCCTTCCCAGCAGCCGTCCACTTAGCTTCGGAGGGAATGGAGTCGGAGACAATTGCTTTACCAGAGGCGTCGTGCGTGGTAATGTAGCGGTTTAGGGGTGGGAGGGGACTGGGTTCGACGTATTGGGCCATGGCGATGAGATTGTGTTTGGCAACGGCGGAAAATCAGAGTTTGGGTGGAAGATATTGTAAAATTATCGAGATCGGCAATAATTTGCTAGATGAATTGCGTAAGTTTGGGATAGTTGTAAGATAAGGTAAGGTAGGCTAAGCAATTGAGTTGTCTTTCTGTTTTCTTTGGTAGGGATACTAACTTGAATGATGGGAACAAATGGTAGATATATAGCATCCCTCAAGAAAGATGAAGTGGGGCCGGTATATCATCATACCCCACGACCCGTTGCTTTACAGTTAGTGGGGTTGATATGGTTAATCAAAGTGGTAGTTGCATATTCTAAAACTTGTATAGGTTCCTCTTCTTTGCAGATTGTTCTGTAGAAAAATAACCTCTTCACACACTGCAGATTCATTCGGTTTATTCAAGATGACCATGTTCGCTTCTCACTTCTCAGTTCGAAATATACCGTTCGGTATTGCAAGCAGTAAGGCTCATCCTCAACAGAGCGCAGCTACACGCATCGAAGATACAGTTATTTTCCTCGATGAACTTGCAAAGCATAATCTCCTATCATCTTTACCGGCTTCGGCTATTGATGCGTTCTCTCAGGTAAATTGGTCCCAGAATATCTTTTGCGTGGAAAAGATAGCTAACTTGCACGGAACAGCCAGTGCTCAACAACTTTGCAGCACTCCCCAAATCCGTCCATCAACAAACTCGGGCGGCACTTCAGGCAGTCTTCATCAAGGAATTGACATCATTGCCGGCTACATCTATTGTTTCCATTGAGGATGCAGTCATGCATCTGCCCATGGCGAGCCGGGATTTCACTGATTTTTCCTGCTCCAAAGATCATGTCATGAATGCAGGCGAAGCTGTCATGAAGGTCCGATCTGTACCTCCCGGATTCCTCCACTTCCCCATCGGATACACGGCACGAACCTCTTCGATTGTCGTATCTGGGACGTCAGTTATGAGGCCCAAAGGCCAATTCCGAGATACTGATGGGAAGGTGGTGTATGGCCCAACCAAGGCGATGGACTATGAGCTCGAAGTTGGTTGCATCGTTGGCAAGCCGAGCGAGCTATCGAAGCCAATAGATATCGCAGACGCTGATGACCATATATTTGGATTAGTACTTTTGAATGATTGGAGCTGTAATTCTACCTAGCCAGTTAAAAGCTGAACAGACGCTAATTTATGACCTTTAGCAAGAGATATACAAGGGCTGGAAATGCCACCGCTGGGACCCTTGAATGGGAAGAGTTTTGCGACATCGATATCACCATGGGTCATCACCTTGGAAGCATTGCAGCCATTCGCAACTGAAGGACCGCCTCGAGAATTGGAAGTCGCATCCTATCTCAAAGACCCCAATCCAAAGAATACATACGACCTACATCTCCAGGCCGATTTGATTATTGACGGAAAAGATACCACGGTCTGCAAGGCGGACCTTCAGACAATGTATTGGAGCTTCCGCGACCTAATTGCCCACCAGACCAGTAACGGGTGCAACCTCAACACCGGTGATATTCTAGGAACGGGAACGATTTCAGGTTCCACTGCTGAGAGCCATGGGTGTTTGTTAGAGCTTACAAGTGGTGGCCAAGATAGCTTCCAATTGAGTAACGGGTCAAGTAGGGTATATCTTGAAGACGGCGACCAAGTGCGCATCTCAGCCATCGCGAGCGATGGCGTTGGGTTTGGAGAGTGCATAGGCAGCATATTGCCTTCATTCTCTTAACGTTCATTTAGAGTCTGTGACATGTAGTATGAAATATAATGTTCGGAGACTACCTTCCCTGACTCTGATAGTTGTAATAATATCGACTATAGGTCCACTTTAATTGATGCCCCTTAATGCTCGCTTAACAAGAACATGAATGGTCACCTCCAAACCATCTTTACCCCAGTGAATAGATGATTACCCTCATGTCAGCAAGAATAGACATTTACCAATTGCAAACTCTATAGATAACTACTTTTTGGGAAACTGAACATTAGAGATATTTGCTGTTACAAGAAGAAATAACATGTTGCTTGTCACAAACAACAGGCTTGCTAGATCAAAATTTCTTCTGCAAGGTACATCATTGTTGCGAGTGCAAGCGCAGGTGTAACGGAAAATCATAATTCCATGGTCTTGATATTGATAAAACATTGCTAGCCCGAAAATAGGTTGCTTTTGCAGCTCAAAATATCAAGCACCTAAAGGTCACATGGCTATGGTAATCCTCGTATCTTCCGTCACAGTATGTTTCTCAAATTCCACAACATTTATAAAGCTCTCAACTATGAAAGTTTCCTAGTCTCCAAATTTCAAACGCCTAGTTTACCCCCAACGCAGCGACTGTCAAGCAACTCCTGCTCCATCCGCCTACGCCACACTTATATCAACAAAGCTCTTCTGCGAAAACGTGGACACTTACGCTCCGAGTTCCCTAATTTCGGTTTCTTGGCCTGGAATACCTCCATGCAAACGCCAAAGCCACAATTCCAATCGTAATCTGAATAAGTCCGCATATAATATTTGCGACCCCATCAGGAGTTAGTCGCTGAGTGGTAGAATCTACTTGACTAAGCATGTACATCTTCATCGTGATTTGAGGCTTAGGAACTTACCTGGTCGGGTCGGCATCTCAAGTGGAATTGTGGAACGGCGGTTCTTAGGAAACGTGATGTATTTTCTCAATAGCCTAAAGAGTTGTGTCGCTTGGTCGCTATATGATATTAGCATCTTGCAGGTCGATTGCCTTCCTTCTTATCCTCTATCTTGGAGATGCATGGGGGAGGCTGCCGCAACTGTTGATTCTACCGTTGAGAGGTGCATTTCTTCCAGTTTTACCAGTCTAGGTATAGTATATGTCGCGTAGCTAATGGCAAAACCGCTTTGGGGAAAACTGGAAAGGTTTCTGTAGAATGACGTTAATTAATATTGAATGCTGTGTCGTGAAGCAAGACATCATCTCATCCATTGAGCATTAGATTCGTTAATGGAGCTTCCACTGTATCCTCATTGTAAGGCTGTGATAGCCATGCGTATCATGTTTCAGTAATATCAACATTCTTGGTATTATTGGTAGGCTTTATGAGTTGAATCAGGGGTCAACAATGACTAGACTGATTTAGGAAAAACTGGAAGACTTCGAGCTGAGTTGTGGCGCTCTGCATTCTGCAAGTCCAGGGTTGGTTACAGGACAAGCGTATATCTAGTCCTAATAAGGGAAAACTGGAAGACTTCACAGCGAGAGGTCACAAGGAACCGGGGTTGCCAACCCTCGAATCAATGAATCACTTTATTCATCTCCATGTCAAAGCAAGATACATAAACTCAGCATTTCTCTCTTCAAAATTGATTTCAGCTAAACAAGATATCTGCCTTTATTCTCACTCAAATCATGTCTTCATTTGACAACTTCCATCTACCCAACTCGGGCAATTACTTTGATTCATTTGATGGTAAGGTCGTCCACAGAGGAAATACTGATCGTGGCCTGGTTAACACTGCTTCAAGACTTCGCATTTCTCAATGGAGATGTGCCAAACGAGGGACCGCATGTGGGCCATTCTTCTCCATATAATTACCCAAGTACACTTAATTTATCCGAACACTCGTCTACTTGGGATGATTTCCAGTCAAGAACGAACATGGGTCAGGTACCGGTACCTGGGTCTTCAAGTGATTCGAACCTGATCAATAGAAGAGACTCCTTTGGGTTTCTCATTCCAAATCTGCCACCGCAGAATGATTCTGGTTGTTCTCTCGCCTATGACCACGATGCTGGAGTTCCGATAGAGCAACAAAATATGCTTAGTATATATGGAGATCGACCTTCTACTACTGAACCAATATCGGGCACATCGACCATTCTAGATGTGCAACAGGATCCACGACTTAGTCAGTATTACGAGAAGCAACAGCCTCCAATGATAGAGTGTTCTAATCTCGAACCTTGGTCACATCAGATGGATTATCAGATGGATTATCAGATGGATTATCAGATGCCGGTCTATGTGAATGATGTCCCCGATAGTACGGCATATTACGAATACCCGACCACACAACCGACTTCCGTCCCACAGCAAATATGGTCTCCAGCACAGCCTTTCTCTACCCAACCCAACCAACTACTCCTATCAAATCCAATAGTTGAGAATACTGACCTACGTTCGATGAATCCATGTGACCCTAACCTATGTATTGGCTATTCACGACAGACCGAAGTCCCAATAAGCCGGGATTTTGAGATTGAAAACGCTATACCAAAACCAATCACGGATAATTTCTTGGTTTCCTATGAGACACCTGGGACAGAAATGTTAGGTAATGAAGGAAACAGAGGCTTGGTACGGAGTTTCTTCTTTGTTCTAAGTAGCCCGCTAATGTATGAAACAGGTCAACTCCGTAGGTTCTTGTGCGTCAACAAACGTAGTCACGGCTCAATTTCCAGAACTAAGGAATAAAGATAAAATTAAGAATAAAACTAAGACACGGAATGTCTCTTCTAAGATATCCAAGAGCAACAATAAGCAGCTCGTGATTCAAAAACAATGGAAGAAGACTGGTACGATGCAGACTAGATTTGCTATTCCCAATAAACGTCCACTTCGTCGCCAACTGGATGAAGACGAAAAACAGCATAGGAAAGCAATTCAAAATATTAAAGCTTGTCTCCACTGCAAATGTCGTGGTATTAAGGTATGTGAACTTATGAATGTAATCATTGGCACTGCTTGTGAGGAATTCGTATATAACATTAGACAGTGCGGCATATCACGTCCCTGCAACAGTTGTTCTATTAAATACCATGACTGGTCTTGGAATCCTTGCGATTTCGAAAACATTCTTGGTATTGTCATTGACTTTGGTAAGTGCGGCATAGAGCCTTACGAAAGCGTTCTATACCAATTTTATACTGACATACAAATAGAAACTCACAATCAAGAGGCATTCCACGATTTCTTTATCTCGGGTTCAAATGGCTCCACTAAAGAGCACAATGCAATCGATTCTATATCAGTATTACATAGTCTAGGACAAACTTCCTCAGCATTGAATTCATATCCACTAAGGTTTAAAGGCATTGGTTTCGAAACAAATTTTCCGCAAAGCTTGCGAAGTTGGTTTCTTGGCTTCAGAACTCCTGATTCTTTCGGAGTGACAAATCAGAGCTCAAAGGATGATCCCCAAGTCCTAAGAAATGATATTGAAAGGAGTATCGAAGTACTCTTAAATATCAGCGATATTTTTATCGAACAGGGATACAATAACGTTAGTTTAAAGAGCGTCTATTCAAATATGATCGAGAAATGCACTGATTTTATGACTTTTAGTTCAATTTGGTGAGGCTTACACAAGGATACCTGCAGATTTGTATTCAGGCTAGTAAAACTTTGATAGCTTTCGAGGTTCTGCACATGCAGCTGGACTCTGGTTTGGATTTTATCAGAGACCAGAAAGTCGCACTGATCCCAAGTCTTTTATCTATATGGTTTTCAGGGGCCTGGGTTGAGCACCAGATACAGACAACACTCTCAATAACCAACAGAAGAAAAGTGAATCTTCCAAGCATTGCTCTTTCGTTTATGCTTCTATTTTACGCTTGGGGTGTTTTGGGACAATGCACAAGTTGTGAACTTGTAAGCAAAAACGGACCTTTCCAAAAAAGAGTTCCACTGGTTTAGCTTACATATAGAATAGATTTCAATAAACCGGGATATTCTTCTGCAGACTGCTAGGAGGTATTTGGCTCTATATATTATATCCTGCTCAGGCCTAGCTTCAATCCAGGCCACTGATCACCAAGATGAGAAAGTTGAGAAAAGCTTCGCATTAGTCCGAGTTTGTTGTTATAGACTCTTACAGATTTATAGGGAAGGTAACGCTCCAAGCTCATATGGAATTAAACCTACTAATGTACTTAGAATTAGAGAAGCGAAATAGTGGGGATATCAGTGATATGATCATTTGCTCTTTTATGGTTACCACGTTCAACCAAACACATAGCCAAAATCCTCTATTATACGATCCGGTGTTTAACAGATTTATGGAAAATATATCGATGCGTGAGAGGAATTAGTTACTTGCTTGCTTCGTGGTGCTGTACAGCCACTGGGTGGAATTGTAACTAGAATTACTTGGTTCATGTTTTTGTTTTACCGCGGTGTAGGAGACTACAAGGCGGAGAAGATATGGTTTGAGTTTTTAGGGAAAATTTGATCTCCTTCCGGCTGCTATCCAGGAAACATATCGGGGAGAGAATTTGAGTCAATTTGCGCATAGCTCTACTTTCCTTCTCCCTTCCATAACACGATGAACGGCATTGTGATCTCAAATATCCCTCTTCCCGCTCTGCTCTATTTGAAAACTTCCTACTTCAAATTGTGAGACTGCCTAATAGACCACCCAAGACCAAGCAGAGTATAACCCTAGCAAACCTGAGCAAATGTACATCATCTCCATTGCATATGTAATGCCAGGGTTGAAATTTAAGCCATTGCACACGTATCAAGCACGCAAGCCCATTTATGACGAAATCATGAAGCCTTCTTTCCCCGTCTCTACAAGAAACTAATCGCAGCCATGAGACAGTCCTTAGGGGATACTATCCGCGCAGTGCTGACAGCTCTCAAATAGCCATCCTCAACATAATCTCGCGATCCTCTTCCGTCTCATATATAACACAATATGACGGATCTCGTAGTTTAGACGACCTATTCATGATTCTCCAGCCTATATCTCGCGGTTGATGATGGGCTTCTGCTTGGGAGTGGTATTACCCACCGTTGGGGTCGCGACGGTTGTCTTTGTAGCCTACGAGCCTTGGAGCTAGTTGTTACAATTGCATTGAAATATAGAACGAGGCGTAATCTGCCACCTAGCTTTGCTCTACAAGTACTTGATGAACACTTGCTATGGGTTTAAAAAGTAAACTGCCCAATAGGCTCACTCTTCTGAAGGCTTGACTACCGTAGATGTGTACTGTAAACCAAATACTTGTTGCGTAAGATTCCCCATCTGATGTGAACACTTCCAGAACTTGCACTAGATGTAGAGGTAAAAGAGATGGTGTCTAAACAATATTATTATGGTCTAGTTATGGGTTTTAGGGTATCAAGTCTCTATTCTATTTCGCCCTCTGCAAAATCCTCGCTCCATTTCCGTTGAACTTCCATTCCCCAAGCGATATAAAGTGACCCATCCCATCCGTACAAGCGTCCCGAATTTAATTATCGACAGTTCTAGAGAGCAAATCTGGAATGTCATCGACGGATTTTCTCCCTTCCAAGATATCTGAACAGTTGTTAGCATAGAGGTTCAAGAACAATGATGAAGGGGAAGACGAACCAATTACAGCCTTGAAGAGAGGATAATCATCAACTTTTCCTCTAGTCGTCAAGAAATCGTTGACTTCCTTAGCCGTGCTCGTTCCCTGTAGCTTTTGTCCATTGAGTTCGGTTTTCTCAACCTCATCAACGCTGACGCCGCGTTCTATTGCCATTTTCGCACAGCGAAAGTTACGACCTCCAGAGCAACTAGTAATCAGATCTGCTACACCAGCACTTTCTTCTGTGAATGTTCCAGTACGGACTGTTTGACCAAAAAACTCCTGACCAAATTGTACCATCTCTAAGAGACCAACTCGCATAACTGCTGCTTTGGCATTGTCTCCCCACCCTCGGCCATCAACGAACCCAGCGGCGAGAGCTACGATGTTCTTCAGGGCACCACCGAGGGAAACACCAGCTACGTCATCCACAACCCGAACATGGAAGTAAGGGCGGTGGAAGAGTGTTCGGAATGTCAGATGATCCAAGGGAGGATATTCCACTGGCAGAGCCTTTAGCTTTATCTTGCTCACTCGGCCTAGTACATCTTTGTGTGGTGCATCAACGTCGGTGATCGTTAAATTGATCTGGGAGCCCGATGGCGAACCGCCAATAGGTGAGCCACTGGTAGGAGATGGGGCACGCGAGTCCACAGGTGGAGGATCGTATGCAATGGTTGTCTCCGACCACTTCTCAGCAGCGATTTCGTTGGCGATATTGGCACCGGAGAGAGCACCACAGTATATTCCCAGACCCTCACCAATCCATTCGGAGAAGAGAGATATCTCAGACGAGGTGACATTCACACCCTTGATACAAGAGATACCACGAGCATATGGCAAGATGTGTCCTTGTAGTTGCTTGGAAATACGCCCGATAAACTGATGTGGCAGATTGAATATAAGGATTGAGGAGTTTCGAACGGCGTCTTCGACCGAGGGATTGGCGATTAGATTCGAGGGGAGTTTAATGTTGGGAAGGTATTTAACGTTCTCGTGATGAGCATTGATCAGATCCGTGAGTTTTTGAGGTTTTCCGTCTAGCTTTGCGTCATAGTATGCGGAGTTTTTGGGCAGGGTGATTTCCTCCTCGTACACCCACATCTGGACTTCCTCCTCGAAGATATCCGAATGCTCCTTTGTATTTTCGGCCACGATCTTAGCAATGGTAGATCCCCTTCACCGGATTAGAGCTGGTACGTTAAAGCTATGCTAAGGACTCTTACCAGTTCCCCGATCCTACCACCGTCACCTTGTGTTTCTTGGAGTGCGCGCCGAGGGTAGCCATGTTGGAATGACGAGGTTTGATGAGATGGGCAGACGTTTGTGCGAATCTTTTGGCAGCTTGACTGGGTTTGGCTAACAATCTGGTAAGCATGTAGCAGTTATATAGTCTCTAAGACGGTCTAGTAGTCTGGTGGTCTAGTGGGTTGGTAGGATCTAGCTTGGTTGTTGGGGTTATGTTTAAGAAGGCTACACCCAGGATTTTGGTTTTGTTGGTACGCTTGAAGGAGGTAAGGATAGATAGCAAGGCGCATGAAGGAAGCGGTTTAGTGCGGGGTCCCACGCGACATGCTCGCAATTGACATGTGGTGAAGCATGTGAATGCGAATGCGAATGTGAATGAGAGACAGGATGTTTCATTCAGTCGCCATGAGCATGCCCTACATGCCTAATAAGTAGGGTTGGATAGGCTTGATTGCAATTTAATTGCTCGCAGGTGCTCGCAGATGCCAAAGCACCTTGTACTTTGAGGCCTGGTCGCAGAGCTCCAGTGCCATACATAACCCATAGCAACATCCCAGAGCGTAGGTACGTTTTGGCTGCATGTAACGTGGATTTGTTGAGATCTCCAGGGGAAGGATTCCAGGGGAGCGCTCCCTCCATTATCCAAATCCACTGGTGCGAATAGCCTCACTTGACCGACTCGCGCGCGAAGGATCGTGTTCCCCCCACGGGTTACCGCTGTAGATGTAGACGCCTCGTGCTCGTAACAGCCGACCACTTGGTCAGCGTCGTCGGTTTGACTTACCACCCTGTAAGCTGAAGTGTGTGGTATGGTTGCAGTTCGGGGTGTACAAGCACTACTTGCTTTGTGAATAGTTGCAAGTATTGCACAAGTACTTGCATGGATACACACCAGCTCCAAACTCACCGGATGCCATTATTGTCGATTGCGATAGAGCACGCCTCTCCGATGTTAAAGAATTTAGTATTAGGATGCGTGGAACCCTGTCTAATAATATGTTGAGCTTGTTGAGAGTTCCAGAGGAGGTGATAGTTCTTGATCTCCTACTTGTTAATAATGTATGGCTCTGCAACGGCTGAACCTAAAAAAGGGTATGAAAGCTGAAGATGGGGTTTTTCCCTCCAATTTTGCTCCGGCCTAGACCTTCACGATACCAGAAAACCCTCATCGCTCTCCGTACCAATCCACTCTCTACCGGCGGCTCTTGCACGGTTCCTGGCCCTCATGACGTTGGTGCTCCTAAATTAGCGGTAAGTGTCAATGTCAGTCGCAGGGTACAGCTTCCCATCCCACCTTCTTCCTTTCCCACGTACAAATTCCCATACAAGGTGTTCCTCTGCCTCACTTCTTCACTTCTCAAATCCTCACCGCCGCTCTGCTTTCTTGTCCTCACTGCAAGGCTTCGGTACAGCGTATACGCTTTGTCATCCTCCGTATCCTGCCTCTCTTTGACTTGCGCTGTATTCCCGATCTCACTCTCGGCGTACTAGGTACAGCTCATACATAACGCCGTCCACTTGCAAACCTCAATGGGTCCTCGCACAATGATGTCGGATGAGGTGTATTTAATTCCATTGAAGGACGACGGCAGTCCTGACGTGCCTGGTGGCTATGTCTACTTAACACCAACCAGCAGCGATCCTATCATAGTGCGATTTGCCATTGAAGGTACCTCGTCAATTTGTCGAGATGGCAGTCTCTGGGTCAATATACCTCGTGAAGGTGTTGAATTTCAGAGAAACGAATATAGGGAGTTTAAGTAAGCTTTCTTGAATCATACTGGTGGTACTGAAACTAAATGTTCGAATAGACTGAAACCCGACTTCAATCGCACTATCGAAATCTCGATTCCCATCCAAGGTGCTGGTGCATTTGCCTTTTATACGACTTATACTCCACTCCCCGATCTTTCAGAAACGAAGCCCCAATCTCTACCCCCGACCAAGACGCCCACCTACTACATCGATGTCGCTCCGAGACTATCCTTGGGGCGTGAGCAATTGCCAATACCCGCCGTTTCGGTGTTCTCTATAATATCGAAGCTTATGGGTAAATATCCAAATGATTGGGAGAAGCACTTGCCAGGGATCAGCAAGCGTGGATATAATATGATCCATTTCACACCTCTGCAACAGAGAGGAGCATCAAATTCACCGTATAGTATATATGATCAACTGGGATTTGATCCGGAATGCTTTCCGAACGGAGAGAAAGATATTGCCAAGCTTGTGGAGAATATGGAGAAGAACTACGGTCTCCTGGGTATGACTGATGTTGTCCTGAATCATACTGCCCATAATGCAGAATTACTCCAGGAACACCCTGATGTTGGTTACAATGTAGAGACTGCTCCGTGGCTAACATCGGCATTGGAGCTGGATACCGCTCTGCTTGGGTTTGGAGACAATCTTGAGAGCCTGGGGTATCCTACTTTACTGAACTCGGTTGACGATCTGCTCAAGATCATGGATGGAATTAAAGAGCATGTGATTGCAAAGCTGAAGTTATGGGAATTCTATGTGATAAATGTAGAGCGAGATGCAGATGCGATCGTTGATGCTTGGATGAATGGTCAAATCACCTTTCCCGAAGGTGGATTTGGTGGCTCTGGTATTGGTGGTCTAGAAGCTAGTAAGTAATACTTGGAAGTGCTGTACAAACCGGCCTCTTATCATGCCTCACCAACTAGTACATCTGTAGAGTTATGAGCACTTTGATCTACAACTAACCAGCTTCTAGTAAAAACTGGAAGTCCTGCAGACAAAGCAAAGTTCATCAGCCAAAAGGCGATGCTGGGAACTGACCGAGTACGTATCTTCGATTTAGGATTCTTCAGTTCTAAAGTTCAATCATTGACAAATACTAAACTCACACCAGATGGGGGCTCGTTTCAGAAGAACAGTCAGCCCACAGATTGGAGGTGCGCTGCTAACGGCCATCTTTGGAAGATACGATGGTGAAGATTCCAACTCTGCTAGCAAAGTCAGTATATTCTATCCTTCTACCTTTCTCATATCCTCAGCGAAGCTTTCAACGTCCAATGCTTAGCTCTCAACTTCTTTCATGTTTCTTCACTTACAAATTGCATAGGCCGCAGTAAGAAGCTCACTAGTTCATATTCTCGACGAATTGAATCTTCCATTTTACAAGGAGTACGACGGCGATATCGCCGAGATTTTGGAACAAATTTTCAATCGTACCAAATACGTCAGACTAGATGACCACGGACCAAAGCAAGGAGAAATCAACTCCAAGAGCCCTCTTATCGAGTCTTACTTCACCAGATTACCGCTCAACAAAGTCACAGAAAAACACAAGAAAACAAGACTTGCACTTGTGAATAATGGCTGGATCTGGGGCGCAAATGCGCTCATTGATAATGCAGGACCATTTTCTAGAGCCTATCTTAGACGAGAAGTCATTGTCTGGGGTGATTGTGTGAAATTACGATATGGTGCAAGCTGGGAGGAGAGCCCAGTCCTCTGGGAGCACATGTCAAAGTATGTCCGTTTGATGGCCAAATATTTCACTGGATTCCGCATAGACAACTGTCACTCGACTCCTATCCATGTTGCAGAGTTCTTGCTGGATGAGGCTCGACGCGAGCGACCTAATCTTTTCGTGGTTGCAGAATTATTCTCGGGTTCAGAAGAAATGGACTACGTTTTCGTTAAACGGCTTGGTCTGAGCGCTCTTATTCGTGAAGCTATGCAAGCTTGGGGAACTGGTGAACTGAGTCGTCTTGTCCACAGCTACGGAGGTCGACCTATTGGTAGCTTTGAGGTGGACGAGATAGAACAAAAGCCATTAGGAGAGCAAGCAGCTGGATCTAAAAGACGAGAAGTTATCCGTCGTATTAAGAAGACGCCGCTCAACGCACTTTTCATGGACTGTACACATGACAACGAGGTTCCAGCTCAGAAGCGTGATGCTAGAGATACCCTTCCAAATGCCGCTCTTGTCAGCATGTGCGCAAGTGCAAGTGGCAGCGTTATGGGTTACGATGAAGTATATCCAAGATTGATCGAGCTGGTTCACGAGACTCGTTTGTACGACTCGGCATCTTCTGTCCAAAACCCTACCGGCGCTGATGAATCTGAAGGTGGAATTGGTAGCATCAAAAAACTCTTGAACCAGATTCATACTATTATGGGCAAGGATGGTTACGATGAAACCCACGTTCACCATGAAGATCAATATATCACAGTTCACCGTGTTCATCCAGAGTCTCGCAAGGGCTACTTCTTGATTGCTCACACTGCATTCCCTGGCTACGGCAACGGCAATGGTGGATTCAAACCAGTTCACCTCGGTGGGACAAAAGCACGACACCTTGGGAGCTGGATGCTGGAAGTAGATACTAGCGAAGAAGCAACGAAAGTGGTATTGGAAGACAAAAAACTTCTCCGAGGTCTTCCAAGCAAAGTAGTCGCCCTGCCCGGGATCAAGATGGAATCGAACAAAGACGAGACTGTTATCTCTGTCCGAGATAAATTCCCACCTGGAAGCATTGCTCTATTCGAAACTTGGAGTAAGTACCAAAAGAGATCCCTCAATCAGTACTCCTTGAAATAATACTGCGTACAACTACTAACTTATGGCTTTCTTAGTTCCTGCAGCAGAGCATGCAACTGGCCTTGACACCTATGTCACTGCTGGGGCGAAGACTGCATTCGAAAAGCTCAACTTGGTCGATCTTAATTTTGTACTTTACCGGTGCGAGGCTGAGGAGCTGGACTACAGTGAAGGCAAGGATGGATGTTATTCGATTCCTGGACACGGCAAGCTTGTCTATGCTGGTCTACAAGGATGGTGGAGTGTTGTGAAAAATATGATTGCCAATAACGATCTAGCTCACCCACTCTCCCAGCACTTGAGAGATGGTCAGTGGGCACTTGACTATATATACGGGCGTCTTGAGAGACTCTCGACAAAGCCTGGCTTTGAGCAGTTGGCAGAGCCAGCTGCTTGGCTGAAGGAGCGCTTCGATGCTATTCGAAAGATACCTAGTTTCTTGCTTCCGAGGTACTTTGGCCTTGTTCTTAGAGCTGCTTATACAGCAGCTTGGGATAGGGGCTTAGAGCTCATGAATGCTAATGTTCGCGAGGGCCAATGGTTCTTGCAAAGTCTCGCCATGGTTAGCATCCAACAAACCGGATTCGTTAAAACTGCGTCACTTTATCCAAAGAAAGCCGTACCTTCGCTAGCTGCTGGCCTGCCGCATTTTGCGGTTGAGTGGGCTAGATGTTGGGGTAGAGACGTGTTCATTTCAGCACGTGGCCTTTACCTGGGAACTGGTCGGTATGAAGAGTGTAAAGAGCACATCTTCGCCTTTGCTAGTGTTCTGAAGCATGGTATGATTCCCAACTTGCTCAGCAGTGGTGATGCTCCAAGATACAACGCTCGTGATGCTATCTGGTTCATGCTTCAAACAATTCAGGACTACACCAAGATTGTTCCAAATGGAATTGAAATTCTTCAGGAGAAGATTCCTCGACGATTCCTGCCATATGACGACACTTGGTTCCCTACCGATGACCCAAGAGCATACTCAAAAGAGTCTACTCTTGAAGATATCATTCAAGAGGCTTTACAACGACATGCTACTGGCATGTCATTCCGGGAGGCGAATGCGGGTGATCAACTTGACCGACAGATGAGCGATAACGGTTTCAATATCAATGTTAAAGTTGACTGGTCAACTGGAATCGTGTTTGGTGGCAACCAAAACAATTGTGGAACGTGGATGGACAAGATGGGAGAGTCTGATCGTGCAAACAGCAAGGGTGTGCCAGGTACACCACGTGATGGTGCCGCCATTGAAATCACTGGGCTCCTCTACAGTGCCTTGAAGTGGGTTGGTGAACTTCATGACGATCAAAAAAAATACAAGTATGCTGGAGTGAGCATAAATGGTACTAAGTCAGACGTGATTACATTTAATGATTGGGCTGCTAAGATCAAAGAAAATTTCGAGCGCTGTTATTACGTCCCTCTCTCCGCATCCAATGATAGCAATTACGATATCAAGACGAATATGATCAACCGCAGGGGTATATACAAAGATCTATACAAATCCGGGAAGGAATATGAAGACTACCAACTCCGCCCTAACTTCGCAATTGCCATGACCGTTGCTCCTGACCTCTTCGATGATGAGCATGCCCTGAAAGCTCTCGCCATCGCCGATGTAGCTATTCGTGGACCAACCGGTATGGCAACACTCGACCCTGCTGATCTCAATTACCGTCCATACTACAACAATTCCGAAGACTCCACCGATTTCGCAACCAGCAAAGGTCGTAATTACCACCAAGGTCCAGAATGGGTGTGGCCGACTGGCTTCTTCTTGCGAGCTCTATTGAAATTCGATCTAAAACGCAGGAAGGGGCCCGAGGCTAAGACTGAAGCTTTCCAGCAAATCACTAGACGGTTGGCGGAGTGTAAGAAGGCTATTCAAGAGAGCCCCTGGGCTGGATTAACGGAGCTGACACAGAAAAATGGAGAGTACTGTGGTGATTCTGTAAGTTTCCCATTTTCGTGATCGCTATTCAAACATATCACTAATATTTGAAAGTCACCAACTCAAGCGTGGAGCGCAGGCTGCCTTATTGATCTTTATCATGACGCAGCTCAGTACGATGTTTCCGAGCTCCGGGAATAGGTATCAATAAGGACTTTGAAAAGGTACCGAAAGGCTAGATATGATAAATATGGAGTTTCTTGGAAGCGAAGGAGCAGCCTATAGACGCGTTGGAGAACAGAGCAACGGAAAATCATGATTATATGATTATGACATGCTGTGTTGTGGGAATACTTTAGATGGACAAGAGAGATGGTAGGCATGGACGGTGTATATAGACCTTCTGTAAATGAAAGCATTCTTACCTTCATCCTAGCGAATTTTCTCCTATTGATCGATCTTGTCGATTAGGATGGCCCTGAAAGCCTTTCTTACTTATCAGTTCATATGTACCAGAATTGAGAATGAAACACTTGCGCATGAAATGTCTTTAATCCATCATGAAGAGATGATTTATCTCACAAATTAAAATGTACCATGTTGTAATCCGTAATCGCCCCACAAGAGGCCCGGCCAATGGTGTTGCATGGCAGGTTATAAGATTTGATGGTCTTGCGGTGCGGGGTAAACAGTCATTCTGCTACAATCTCTGATAGACGGTGCCTGGTGATATTCCCTGGCTTTTACAGTATAATTTATCATCATTAATTTGACTGATACGTTATATCTAAGGTAGCTTAGGCTTAAGCTTAGGTAATTACCTACCATTCAAGGTCTATCTAACGACTAACAAAGTCATAGGAATATAACCGACGAGAGTACTGTACAGTATAAACAGCTACGCCGCGCCTTACACAGAGGTAGTGTTTAGCGCATCTAGCGCATCGCCATCCATCACAGCCTACAGAAATATTCCTTTTAACTCTTCCAAACTCCTCGGCCAATGAGAGGATCTGTTTGTGAATGTTATCAGGCTATATCTCACCGTGGTTTGCTTCTGCCGGCCGGGTTCTTTGTATAGAGGAGGCTAGCATTGCTAGGAAGGCTCCTCGGAACTCCTCGGCCAACCGATTTGTACATAAAGAACACATCAAAACCGTAGTTAGAGGTAGCAAAACGGTAAGCGTGCCAATGGATTTTCTGAGGGGAATGCTAACGAACATAGAATGTCGGAAATTCTTCTGAGCTCCTCTAAACTCCTCGGCCAAGGAGTCTCGTGGTGTATGCGCGATTGATTCAATTTACTAAGGATCTGAATGATGAGATGAGAGATGTTCGAGACTTGATCCAGGAAGGTTCATGATACTGGTCTTGGTTATCAAAGACTCTCTCATAGGCCGCTCTGGGCTAGTTTTTGATATAGCGTTCGCTTCAATAAAATAAAATAAAAAACGAAAAAGTGTCAGATGGCTATTATCTCTTTAGAAGACCTATGAAGTATATTGTGATCAATACCTATTGAGCGTAATGGATCTCTGAAAGGATATTGAAGTGCAATCTGACCGATTACTCTTCGGCGCTCATAGGGTAGGTTTACTGTTTGATGATAAATCCTAGCTCGTTCAAGAAGGATATTATTGTGAGTCCGAATGGTGGGAATGTGTGGTGATGAGTGTTGCAATATGTTACGGAATGTTAAATCAGGACCTTGAACTCCAGGAACATACTCAGCCTTTTGCTATAGTAATGGTATAGACAATAAACTCTGGTGGAGGATGGTGATTGGTAAATAGAGCATCATGTGTGAGTAGTAATTGGATGGCACGAGGACAAAGACCAAGTGCAAAATTGGTGTTGAGCTCAAGCGGAAGTGACAACTTGTGCTTTTCATGGTTCTGGTAAGAGTATGCACTCTTTGATTACTAAAGAAAACAGGTGGGTTATTTGACCAGGGAATTTATCTTGACATTGCTTGAGTCAAGGGGAGACATGTCTTCTCTATCGGTCTCCCTCCAGTTGCGCTCTCTTTCTCACACTAGATAAGTTGTGCGAGCATGCATACTGAGGTTCACGGTTCACAAGACTCATCAAGAAGTAAATGTACAATACACAAGACGTAATCAGTTATCACAAGAAGCAATAATTCAGCCAGCAACTAAATTTGAATTTCAAGCTAGAGGTGTACCAATCTTGGAAAGTTTAATCATCGTTATAGATTTACCTATTTAAGAACCGCGGAGTTAAAGTGAGCAGGGCAGGATTTGGGTATGATGTTGATATAGAATTTGGTAGCTTATTAGGCGAGCTCCTTGGCACGCTAAAACTTAATCTTAGCGTGATTAGCCCCAGTCGCGTCTCTCTAACCGGTGCTACTTTATAAGTAGGAGATGCCCCAGCTTGTTCATCACATCAACAAAACAACTTCAAGGACCAACATCTCACAAATCCACGAAATTCATCAATCTTGGTCGCCTCATTCCTCCTCATCAAACCTATCAATCAATTAGTCTCACAAACCTCAAAGTAAGTCAAAAAGCAACGCGCCTTCTCGTCTTTGGCCCATGTTGACCGTCGCATAGCCAACCAAATTATCCGAAATGGCAATGTCTGCAGCAGCAAAGGCCGCCATGGCCAAGGGTCGCGAGAAGACTCTCCAAGCACGCAAGGCCAAGAAGGAAGCCGCACGTAAGCGCGCAGCCGTCGCCAGAGAGGCGCGTACAGGAAAGAAGTCACCACCAGCCAAGTCTACTCCCAAGAAGTGAAGTAGACTGCGCGAGGGGCAAGGGACAATCTGATAATGTGTTATGATATGGTTGGGTGCTATGGGTCTTTGGCTTTTTACACATCGGAGCTGCGGTTCTTTCGTTCTGGTCGCGCACAATTTCTGGATCAGACGCGTCTCGGGTGGAGCACATGGGTTTACGGCGGTTATGGCGTTCTTCTATTTCTACTTTACTGCCTATGGATGCTAGAAGTGCTAGCTTGCTTGTCTCGAGGGCAGGGTCGGATTGTGGGGACATTGCTATTCATCTATGATTTTGCAATACGCGTGATCTGGTCCGATATCCTTAAAAAAGTCAATCGGTTGTTCACTATCTTCTTGTCTATTCTGGTGAACTATGTTAATGTTGAATATTTTGTGCAGGTTTCCAATCTCCAAATGATTAAGGAAGCAGCCTCTCTCTGTCAGTGCTGCCGTTGGTTCAGTATGCTGGCTACCCTGTGGTATTAAGCCCTCCGTCGACGACAAAGTCCACCGCAAGCAATGCGACACCTCAACAATTATGCTATTCCTCAAGCTTGCCCACTACCATCAATCTGAATTGGTGGTGGCCATGTCTTCAGATCTTGTCTTGATTTGAACCTTCTGTGGCAGTCTGAAAATAAGTGACTAATCTTCAAAGTCGAGCTCGTCACACTTCAAATTTCTACCACTGTATGGTCAGATATCGTAAACTTGAAGCTCCCATACATACTGTAGTATGCCATTCTGAATTTTACACACTACTACTACACTGACGTCACTTCTCGCAATGAACAGTTATTGACTGATTCAGATCCTATTCCTAATGGTATATAGCAAAGAGTATAGAGCTATGATTTGCCAATCACAGCTAACGGAGTTGGACAAGTACAGACTGATGCCCCTAGCGTCCACCACTTGTGCCTTTCTGAGGGTATCAAGTGAATGACTCGGGCTCCTCCAAATTGATAGTAATCCTCATCCCTCCTTGGTCATCCCATGCGATGTTCCCTTTCATAGCAGCCCGCATTAACTCTGGGCTAGCCACTTCCTTCTCACCTGTGAAAGGGTCCCACTCAAAGCCTTCCTTCAACCACATCCATCGCAAATAAGCCCTCAATTCCTTATCCTCAGGAAGAACCCTCATCCACTCAGGTTGAAATTCTTTAGCTGCACCTTCACCGTTCCAGCCTTTTGCAACACCTCGGAGCACATCACGGCAAAATATCCGCCATGAGTCTAAAGCATAAGCCCCTTGTGTCATGTGTCCGATCTCCCACGCATCACGCTCATCCTCGTCATCTAAAACTTCGGTTTTTTTGATCCTGCGACCTGATTCTCTTGTAGGATACCCAGGTACCGCAAATCTCTTACCTTTCTCTGGCGGAGCTTCAACCCAAATTTGTGCATATGTCTGATAAGTTGTAGCACGCTGGTTTTGAAGTCCAAGATGATGTATAATCTGAACCACATCCTCTCTATCAGCAGTAGCAAGTGCTTCGGGGGTGGGATATTTGGCCATTAGTTCGAAGAAAACCGGAATCGCATCTTTCCCCCTCGTCTTGATTAGAAATGTGACTGCAATGAGAAGGCGAAATGGGTGGTGGGCAAGGCGTTCTTGAATGAGTCCAAATGCTGGAGCAGAAAGCGGAGGGAAAGGAATACAAGATACAGTGCCACTTGGGGAGCGAGGTGACCTGCGTGTGCTCTTCGGGGAAGACTCTGGTAGTTCTGTATTTGACTTGGAGGTTTTAAGAAGTTTCTTGGGGGAATTGGTTGGTGTAAAGAACGGTGATGTTACTGGTGCGGTTTTTCTTTTTAGTATTCGCCTTGGGGCATCTTTGACTTCAACATCTTTGACTTCAACCGAATCGTCCTCGGCTGACTTTATTTCGTTGGCTTCAGGCTTGCTTTTGGGGGTTGAGTTCAACGGTGATATGGCAGGAAGCAAGCCTACAGCTTCTGTTGTTGGTTGCGTTTTTCTGCTCCATAATGATTGGCCTAGTAGAGTATCAAAAGCACGTTTGAAAATGCTAGTTGATCCTATATCTCTAGCAATCTCCTGCTGAGAACTCACAACGTTCTGATAATCCACATGTGTAGCAAAGGAATGGTGTGGCGCTGTTTCAAGTAGATTTGGAGTATACAATTGTTCGCTATCTGACAAGGCTTGATTAGAGTCGTGTTGTTGTGCTAATTCAGCCTTTTTGGATAGATGAATACGAGATATCATATTAGATGGTGGAGTTGGAGGACTTGAGCTTAAGTGAAGTTTATGATTCACCTCATGACCTGCAGGATCTTTAGAAGACAGGAAAGGGTCTATGACGATGTCAAAAGATAACTTAGGGTGGTCGTTCAAAGTGTGTTGAAAAGTGATTTGATGATGCGGCTCGTCATCAACAATCTTCTCATGTATATCAAGTGGAGCCAGTGCTGCATCGAAGAGCTTTTTGACATTATACGTGGCAACACTATTACGAACCCGCCTTTTTTGCCGGCTGCGGGGATTCGCGGGTTGGGAGTCTGATACTTCTTCACCTCCCCAAACATTGTTACTTGAGATTGATTTCGAGTTGCTGTCAGTTTTTTCTGGGCTGATTTTGGACTCTGAGGTAGATTTGAGCAATTTGGGCGACAATGGTGGTTCTCGAGGCTCCTGTGAAGCATTCTCTATCGCTAAATCAATTTCTAGATTCTCTTCACTTTCTTGCCCTTCGTCATCATCTAAGGCTTCTAAGTCTGGACTAGACTTCGATAATGCTGTACAAGGTATCTCCTTCCCTTTATCATTCGACTTCGGTCTTTCGTTACTGTTTTGACATTTCTCTCCACCATCACTGGGTTGTGATGAAGCACTGACTGGTGGATGTTCTTGCAAATCCCATGTCTCGCTTTGATTAGATGGCTTCGAAGATGGAGAGATATCATGCCGTTTGGTATCCACCACCCCTTTGATTGTTTGAGCCACTTGTACTTCTTTTGCTGGCTTTCGCTTTCTATTGCTGCTCAAGAATTTACCAGCATTATCTCGAAGCTGCGACGAGGCTTTGAATGACAAATATTCGTGAAAATTTCGAGTTCCGCTCTTATTGCAAGGCCTCGAATTGGCCATTTCATGGCTAGCCGTACGTACATCTTCGTCCATGACTTCTCTCCTAACTTTGTCTTGGTAAGTCTCATCAGAGACTTGAGAAGCTGATCTTTTTTTTGACTTCCACGATCTACCAAAGTTTAACGTTTCTTCTCGAGGTTGCGGAGCTTCATTATCCGACATATCCTCTCGCATGAAGTGCTTTTCACCTTTAGTTGAACTACTTGGCAGAGACCTACCCGTATTAAAAGTGTCTTCATCTTGATATTCATCACCCCGCGAAGCTACATCGCCAGATTTAGTCGTACTGTCTTGAGTTTGTGAAGCAACTCTGGAATTTCGGCATTCCAAAGTATCAATTTTACCTCTAGTATGTGGGCTCGATCTGGAAGTGTCGCGACCAGCTCTTTCAGCCGAATTTTTATTAGGGAGGTCAACAACGACATGAAACCTCTCCGTGATCTTCCAATTTTGATTTTGGCTGTGATTTGCCACTGGCACAGTTTTCTGATGATCATCTACAGATTCGGTTGAAATTGTGTGAGATGTCCTCACATGCGAGTTGCCTAAATTCTGCTTTGCTTGCTTTGAAAGTCCGGAAAGAGTGATACCCACAGAGTTGTCTAATTTTGATGCAATTGTCATGGCCTGTTCGGCATCTCTTTCATTTACCATTGGGAATGATGAATGTCTTGCGCCTGTCGGTACGGATTCGCTCCCGCCAGAGTTGTCCTCAGGTTCTAGAGGTTCAGTATTCACATCCTTAGGCACCCAGGTTTTAGATGGATTTATCACGACCTGAGCAATGGAGAATGATGTCTCTGGTCCTTTGTTGGTGGAGCTTGTGAAGGGTGGAGCTGGTGTTTCCTCTATTAGAGAAATATCTTCGGCCTTTAGCATGTCTTGGTCGATAATCATGGTCGCCTTTTCCAGGAGATCATCACCACTCGAGAGTTCCTGGTGGCTCAAGAGTGGATGGCTTTTCCCGGCTCATCTAGAGGTTGTACTTCTGATCCCAGTGGTTTAACAGTACCGCTTTTCCGTCCTCGGTCACGACGAGCTATTTTTGTTTTGGTGGCGTTGCTATTATGAAGTTCTGAAAGAGCTCCATCGACTTCATTTTTTGAATTATCTTCCTTCGTGGCTAAATTTGCGTCGTATTTCAAAGGTGTACTTGAGGAAGAAAGAGTACCATCAATGTTGCGCTTTGATTCAAAGGAAATAGATTTAGTGCGGTTTGGTTGACTTTCATCGAAAGAAGTACATCTAGGTCGTTTTTGAGATAATGGATGTGGGTGACTTGTGCTATCAATCGCTTTGCCAGCTTCCTGTGACAACTCGGTGTTCTGGGTTTTCGGTACGGAAAGACGGTTCTTATTTCGCTTCTTTTTCCTATTCTTCTTTCTCCGCTTTGTAGAGTCCTTCTCTGTATCTTCATGAAGCTCGACCAGAGGCCTATTACCCGTTGTTAAAGGTTTGGGATCCGTCACATCATGCAAAAGCGGAGCTTGCCTAGCCACTTGAACCGATTGCTTCAGCTGCTTAACCTTTCTCTCTTGCTTCGTCTTACTCATCCGTTGATCCTTAATTGTTTGAAGAGATATTCGCTCTAGTGCACTTTCAGAAGTCTCATTCGGAAGCACGGACACCTCCTCAATCGTCCCATTACTTGACAGCTGCTGTGAAGCTACGTGTCGCTTTTTGTAGGATTTCCAAGCAGATTGGCTCATCGACGGAGGTTTGGGACCAAACTTACCAACTCCAGCTGCAATAACAAGGTCTGGTGACGGTAGTTGAGATACTGTAAAATAAGCTGAAGTTGCCGGCGCAGGTTGGAGCTTCTTTTTCTTATTCTTCTTCTCTTTGGATTCCGGTGATACCAAAACCTCGGTGATAGCTTCTGGAGGTGAGCTATTGATTTTCTTTGGTACAGAATGTTCTACAATTTTTGGATTGGAGGCAAAGTTCCCTGTTTGCCCTGGCACCGTGGAGAAAGCCTTTGCTAAGTTGTCGACATTGTCCACTTTCCTGCCTTGCAAAATATCCACCTTTCGCGCCTTTTTAACACCTTTCTTTCGACGCTTGGCTACCATTTCGGTCCTCTCCTCTTCTGACATATCTACCAACTTCCGCTTCCAGTTACCCGTAAGACTGAAATTTGGAGCGACGTTTGCAGTATTTGAATACGAAGTCTCCGGATCGTAATTAGGATAAACGTCAACAGCTCTTCGCAGAATAACAGATGGTTGTAGAGGAATCGCCTCTTCTTGCTCTGAACCATCGACGTCCAATATCGTGCCATTTCCTAAACCCACCTTCCGCTTGAATGCAGACCTTGCTTTCCAAACCTCTACTTTTGCTCTATGTGATCCCATCCCAACCCTTTTAGCGAATTTGTAGACGTCTTTTTCGAAATTTACTCGCTGTTGCTCAAATGAGGGATCATCTGCTTGCAAAAAGAACGGATGTTGCTGTACATATTCATCCACGGATTCAAACATGGACTTTGAATATGTTCTAGATTGAGTCCAATCCGAAAATTCTCTTGATGGCGAGCCAGTGAGCAAATTTTGAAGAATTTGTATTTCCTCGGTCGGTGCTTTCTCTAAACCTGATATCTCATCCCCAGCAGAACTGCCTGTGAAGTCAAAAGCATTGTACAAATCTGATACCTGTATTCCAAGCTGATCTCTTCTCTGCTCCCTTTCAAGCTCTTTTGGAGGCAATCCGATAGATACTCTTCGCAAGTTTTCGATTTCTTCGGGAGGCGCTTCCGCAAAGGTCCAGGCGACATCCTCACGCGCTTCGGGAAAGTCAAACTCCTCCAGAACGTCAGATATCATGGCGAGATCCTCCTCTGCCATTGGTGGTAGATCCTCCGTGTCAGACTGCCCGTCTACTTCCACTTCATCAATTTCGCTCTGCTGTCTGGGTTGGCTCGAGGGCGGCGCTACAAAGTCTGGATGTTCTTCTTCTTCTTCTCCTTCGCTTGATTCAGAGGCGAGACCCCAGTTTCCTTCAGAAACCACATCGCCAGGGGTTCTATTGTGCAGTGTGCCGACGAATGCTACCGGCCCATCTAAACAATCCTCTTCTTTAGTATTCCTGGTTGACATATATCTCGGTACTCGGCCATACGTCTGCTGGAAAACCTCTTGTGTGCCGAACTCGAGCTCTTTACTGCTTGCCTCACTCGTAACTTCTCTCCACGATCGATCAAGCCTATCCCCAGAGAATGCCATTGCCCGACGGCGAGCTTCTTCCCGAATAGTATTCTCTGCGTCGTCCGGCAATTCGTCTTCACTTCGATCGTCACTACTGCTATCTACGCAATTGACATGCGAGAACTCCCTGCGTCTTTGTTCCTGCTGACTCTTTTCCTCGCTTTCTAGAGACCGATTCTCCTGTTCCCATGCCACAAATTCCGAAATATCGGACATAATTAGCGTCAATGCTTAATTAAGTGTCGCATGCTAGGGTTTGACAAGGAAATCGAGTATGTGCCAGACGTACTCATTACTGCGTTCTGGGATTTGCAGGATGGCGGAGGAGCAAGCAAATAATGCAAACGCGCTAGCGAAAGGGTTACGCGATTTTGAAAAATGAGGTCACGTATTAAAACTACAAATTGAATTCAAAGTGTTTTATTTACGGGTCAAATTCTCCCAAGGTGAATCGAGACATGTTTCAAAGATGAGGACGAGGTACAGTAATTGTTTAATGTATTGGCACAAGTCTAAATTCCCCAATAATTCGTTTTGAGGTTCTCCAAATTGCCACAATCTTCCACCGTTTGTACAATCGCAACTAGTCACACACTCAGCTTTCCCCAAGCTGCCCTGACAAATGAAACCATTAGTGGTGCTTCGTGATTTTGGGTGGGTTATATGTAATCTTTCTTGTCTTGATGGAGCTCCACTTGTATCTCTTTACCCAAACGGATAAAGCAAACAGAACGGAACTAATGGCGATAACCTAGTTGTGCAATTAGCGGTTGTAATACATATGAGCACGAGCGAGTTGCATACCTTCAGTCCCATTTTCTTCCGTTGATCCATCTCCGGCTCTGCAGCCC
>Ga0247807_10000463_pt1 | contig 25165 bp, 21 predicted proteins | sample UWRJL074202C1_FD_179931 | JGI IMG/M metagenome (GOLD analysis project Ga0247807, IMG submission 179931) | Plant litter microbial communities from Arlington Agricultural Research Station in Wisconsin, United States - UWRJ-L074-202C-1 | ecosystem: Environmental > Terrestrial > Plant litter >...
ATCTGGCTGGACGAGCAAGGTACCGTTCACTTTAGCACTGGGATGAGACAACAAGGCATAGATATAATCGCGCGGATCAGTTGACCGGTGAACCCGCGCCCAATGGAGAACCTCGACAAAGCTGTGTACCGGCGTCCCCGATGAGTCTGTGGCCCACACAAGATTGATATGGTTTGCAACCCATGACTTCATTTGGAGAGTGTTTATGACCGATGCACCGTTACCATCCATGAAGTAGCAGAACTCTGCCACCTCGGTCCAGTCAAGCCAAATGTCTTGAGTTCCCCAAAAGAAGCGCGCATGGTGTGCTAAGCCGACTTCCTGGATGATCCACGCACGATGGAAGTACTCAAGGTCAAAAAGCTCCTTGACCGCAAGCCAGGCATTTAGCAATGGCTTATCCGCGTCTGCCGTGTCGTCTTCCGCGTGTAGATGTTGACGTGCGACCTGCAGATGCTCATTCGGGTTCTCATTGAAGGTCCTCAAGAAGCTGATGGCGAGACGGGCTCTAGACTCAGCATCCTCATCCTCTTCATGGAAAGGACCCAGCCAGCACAGTACGTGCTTTGCTTTGCTATAAATGGTGCCCATCATGCGCACTTGGGACTGGCGCTCACCAACATCCCTCTGGTTGATGCAAAGGGCATCGATCCAGATACTGCGTGTGTGGCCGGTGAGCCGTAACGCAACTAGCGATTTGAAAAGACCTTTACCAATTCCGAGTTCTCCCTCGTTAGCCTCGTCAACGCACCTAACCGATGCGATGGGGGTTGGATCCCCCCACACGTATGAGATTGCCTCGTAGGGCTTGCCGTCGATGTGCTGAGTCACGATGTTGCAAACAAGTGGTGCATCATTTGAACCGGGGTGAAGCTCCAAGATGCGAATGCATTGCGGGGACAATGATTTATAGGAATAATGCGGTAGATTAGCCATTTAGTTGGAGATGGTTTGCTTCAGCTCATCCTGACGCTCAACGAAGGTGCCAGCTGAACCATGGTGTCACCACAAAAGTCGAGCTATTGATAATAGCTTCTTTGGGCATAGCCTGGGTTCCCACCGATGTACTGCATAGGCAGTCCACGTGGGGATCATTTCAATCAATACTACGCCAAACTAATAGACAGAATTAATATATATAATCGACTCACACCTCAGATTAGCAAAGATCAAAGAAGAATACTTTTTCTCATACGACTTAACTAATGATGCTAGTTTATTGTAGGGCTGATTTATTCATCACGTGCGTTAAGCTACTAGCTTTGTGACAAGCACTTTGTTCTGGAGCAGCTGAAAATCTATATGGATTACGATTGGCGAGAATACTGTTCTTATTTGGCTGCCACAGATTTTATGTAGCAGTAGTTTTATACGTTCTCTAGGCATAGGCATTGTTTCGTCTTGTCGTTAATAACGGTTAACTATATCAGCTTATGAGGATACACGAAATGTAGAGGCATCTACGTCAAATAGAGCAGCGATGCAAGTTTTCTATATAAAAAAAAAGAAAGGTAATGAGTGAAAGATGCAAGATATGTGGTAGATACAAAACGTGTAAAAGGCGGATTTGCGTTATTAGAACTACGGTATACAAACGCCAAGTTCAGGTTGTAATACGATGGAGTTCAACGCTAGTATATCTATGGAATCTAACAGAATATACTGACAAAACGATAATCAAACCCGTTCTGGGGTGATCGCTACAGGTAGAAGTCGCCGCAGTCGCATCGAGATCTCAGCATAGCCCTCCAGATTATCTGGGGTGAAGATTCCATGGCGAATGAAGAAGTCCATCATGACAAGCGAGCTGTTCGGTTTAAACTTTTGAGTCATCATTGCCTCCTTGACTTCTTCGATGCTCCAGAGATGGAAGGCCTCTACCTCGTCATCTCCAGGTATTGGAATAATGGTGTCAGGAAGCTCAATGTCAAACAAGTAGAGAACTTGTGAGTAGACTAGTTCGAGAGGTCTGCTAATACTGCTCTTAGCGACATGGGTAATGACTCCCACAGGGATAGCATGCTCTTTTACGTATTCGGTGGGCAGAGAAGCCTCCTCGTGAGCCTCGTCGATGATGCATGAGAAAGGTGTGTCATCGGCCTTGACACCGCCTGCCACAGATGTGTCAAGCATTCCAGGGTATGTCTTAAGATGACTACTTCGTTTAGGTATCCATATCTTGATCCCTTCTTTGGTTCGTACAAATGCAGTCATATGGGCGCCACGACCTGCCAGTCCCAACACTGGCGACGTGAATCGCTCGAAGACTACATCGTAATTTGCGCCCATGAGTCGGAAAAGCTCGCTGTGTTTGTTCACTGCTGAGAAAAGCTTTGAATCCACCATTCCGTCGATGGTTTGCTGGAAGGCTTCGGTGCATGCTTTTCCGGTATCTGCACCGTTGGAGCTGTCAATCAACTTGATTGTGAGAGCCTCGTGGTCGATTGAGAATTGCGATGACCACGGTATTTGCGAGACGACAACCGGTGATAAGAAACCATGCGGACGGTTGTCGTTGGGTAAGAGTAGCTTATAAAGTACTTTGAAGTCATAATCGTAAGGTACACTATTACCAATTAGTAAGTGACTTGTTATGGCCGAAGTTAGACGGACTTGTCAATCAGGTTGAAGAGGTCAAGAAAGCTCTTAGGTGGAGCGGGAGGAGACATCCTTAGCCAAATGCTGATTTATAGTGACTGTAGCAGTTGCAAGCTCAGAACACTACAAGGAGGGAGATCGCTAGTGAGTCAAGCGAAGTCGTAGCGAGGTAGCGTTTGCAAGGCAGAGAATGTCACTTGCTCTTTATAGATCAAGACACAAACAATCTGTTGATCAATACTAAATAGAGAGGAAGTAGAAGAAGCAATTATTAATATATTGTTAATGCGTTGAACTCAGCCATCCCCTCCAGTTTTTGTTTAGCTCAACGTCGTTAAGAAGCCTTGGCAGTACGCCCCACACATGAATTGTAGCTCACATGACCAGGAATTTCTACGCTCAGTTGTTGAGAACGTAAGCAATTGCAAAGATATCCAGCTGATTTGGCTTCTATAACATTTACGTATGAAAATGAGGCTATGGAATAAAGTAGGTTAATGTATAATGCAGTGTATGCCGCCCCCTTTTTGAAGTCTCGCTTAATCTGCTAGATAACCCAGATAGGGTTGATCATTTCTTGCTATAGAGTTCACTTTAAGGTCGTATAGATGCTATGGTAAGCTATACTGCCGTTAAAGCACGGCTCTAGATATGACTTATTTTTATCATTCCAAGAGTATGCGCTTTACAATATTTCCCAACGCGACCTGTAGCAGCCCTTGCGATACCTTATATTATGAAGTTTTGCACAACTGTCCCTTCGGACACTGATTGTCTCTACCATGGATCCCGCACGGAAGAAAAGATCAAAGACATGAGAGTAACTTTGGATGCAAGCAAGATGTTACCTCAGAGTAGGCATTATTTAGATGTCTTGTAGATCTTGGCAGCATGCAAAATCTAGCTGAAGAAGAAACAAATGTTTTTCTCGTAACGATTGAATCCACTTTGATGTGAAAATTATGCACGCCTCTTTTGATTACAAGATTTAACATCAGAAAAAAAAGGGCGGGGAAATCATTCCCTAGAAAAAGAACCAAAACAGATAAAAAACGCAAAAGAATAATCGACGTGGGCAGGATTTGAACCTACGCGGCCGAAACCATATGATATCTATAAGATTCTTTGCAGAAACATTCGAGTCATACCCATTAACCACTCTGGCACCACGCCATTTATGAAGAGTTGGCATCGCACACATGTTATTATAATGCGAAAACCGCCGACGAATCAGAGGCCGTTAAATATCCACCGCCTTCGGGATTGTGGCAGAATAATTATATGATGGGCACATTTTGAACATCAACATTCAACAGCCCTCTGTCCGCTGTGCTACGAATCGCGCCTGGGGATCTAATCTGCACTCCAGAGGAACTACGAAACACCAATATGTCTACAACTACGCCCCCAAAGCCCTCCAACCCTATGGTCGTCCCGATCGAATCCCAAGCCAAACTCCTCTCTGTCATCTCCCTCGGAGCCTTAATAGTCGGGCCCATCATCATTGCGCTGCCGCCGCGAAAATTCGATTTCTACACAATAGCTCTTATGGGCGGGACGTTTGCGGGAGGAAACCATGTGTGCCACGAATACACGGGGCGCTCGATAATACGGCGGTGCAAAGATCGGGTCAAGCTGGCGACGGGTGGGGAGTTACCGGAGAAGGCAAAGCTTGTGCAGGCGAAACTGAGGGCGGAGAAAGAGGCGAGGATATTGAGGGAGATGAGACAGGAGGAGAGTCTGCGGCGGAAGGCTGCTGGGCTTGGAGATGAGCCGGCGGAGAAGAGCGCTGTCTTGGAGGAGGTTAGGAGGAAGGCGGCTGAGGAGGAGAAGAAGAATCTGATCGATCGCATATGGCTGGGGAGCGAGGATAAGAATTGGAAGGAGAAAAGGGATCAGCGGGAGAGGGAGTATCTGGAGGAAGGAAAGGGTTATGGAGCGTTGATCATGGACCAGATTTGGGAGGTGTGGACGTGGGGTAAAGACAAGACGGAAGAAATCAAAGAGAAAGATGAAGAGGTCTTGGAGAAGAGGAAGAAAGACGCCGAAAACAACCAGAAGAAATAAGAGACGGCAAATATTTCGACAGTAGGGATATAGGATAGCGGCATCTGGATCAAGTCCTGGATGTCAGTTTTGTACAACACATTGGTACAAATTATTGGGAATCGGCTGTTAACAGGCGTCAAGGCTCTCCAAAATCTCTTAGGGGCTCACATATGGAAGAACATAGCTGTATAGTATGTACTATAATATCACGATCTACACCATTATATCTCTGGGGCTGAACGATTTAAATATTTGAAAAGTTCCCTGTCATCCAAGCACAGTAGGGTTAGGTGCGTTTGATGCTTGTTGCGGAATACCTTTCAAAAACCTATAATGTTGCTGTCTTCAATCTTTAGGAGATCTGCAGTGAGAACGCATATACTAGGTAACTTCAAGCAGGTGGAAGGAATTCACGGTTTTGAAAGCTTGTAGCACATAAGGTATAGAGGGTATTTGGTTTTGTTCGCTAGTCTAACATAGGATTCATATCTACATACGGCTCGACGTTTCCAACCTGGGCTCTGTACATTGGTTAGGATCGTATGGCAGCAACGACGCTTATTCCCATCATTCACAAATTTATTCAAGAATCTCCACCAGCAGCTTTCCGTTTCTTCTCCTTCTTCACTTTCTTCTTTTCCGCTGCCTCAGAACCAGTACTAGTCCGCTTGCGTTTCTTGTCTTTCTTAGATACCTCCGTTGACAAGATCTGTGCGGCAGCTGCGTCTTCTTCCTCTTTGGCCTTCATGCGCGCTTCCACTTCAGCTTGGAGTTGTCGTTCGATAGCTGTAAAGTCTACCTTCGGTTGATTCGTCTCAGGCTTAGCTTCCTCGTGAGTTAGGGTGGAGTCAGCAACTTGAACGATTTGGTTTTTCTTGTGTTTCTTTATTTTCTTCTCCGAAGGCTCTTCCTCATCGTCACTTGTTCGCTGCGTTCTTTTCTTCAGAAACAACTCATCATTCGACTTCTTCGCTTTCTTTGTTCTCTTTTCCGTAGATGGCTCAACGGGCGTAGGCTCGGTATCGACCATGAAATATGGGTTTGATTTGACTCCCTTTGAAGTACTATCTTCTTCGGCTTCAGATCCAAGCTTGCGCTTCTTCCCAGCAACAATGGGTATGAACTCTGGCGCGGGTGCATCTTTTGCATCCTCCACCTCGCTTTCAGAGTCGGACGTGTCGCTGTCATCCTCTGAACTAGAGTCTGAACTAGAGCTCGAAGATTCTTCAGGCTTCGCAGACTCGCCAGAGACAGCCGGTGCTTCCTGCCTCTCATCCACAACCATCGGCTCAAAATCCAACCCCATCTTCCCCAAGCTCTTCTTGTCCTTCAGCTTTTCTGGCGGCAGAATACCCGTGCCCGCCTTCCGCGCATCATCTAGCATGCCCCGCGCCCTCCTCATCATCCCACCGAGCGTATGCCAGTGTCCCTCCTCGCCCCTCTCATATCTTCCCCGCTCTTCGGGGTCCATGTTGTCCATTTCCGCGCGCATACTCTGCATTAACCGATCGTAGACTTTGATTTGTGATTCTATCAGGCCGAGGTGGCGCTTGAATAGAGAGGGCCATTTTGCGTGGATGGGAGCTTTGACAAATGTGCGTGGGGTGGTCGATGAGAAGGATGCTTCGGGTTTAGCTTTGGGATAGGGACGAACGCGAGGGGGTTTCTTTTCCTTTCTGGGTGTCCTATCGTTCTTTGGCATTTTGAGTTTTGGAAATGCGAGGTGCTAGGCGTGAATTGGTGCGTGGTGGGTGTTGGGGCTGTCAAAGTTGCGGGCGCTTTTGTAGAGCTTTGAAATTTTGGAAAGCCTAGAAATATATTTTTGGCGAGGCTGGGAGTATGTGGGGCAGAAGGCTGAAAATTGAACCCCTGTTGTTACTTGTCAGTCAACTCTGAGACAAAAGCGACTTCTCTTTGATCAAAATCTTTCAAAATAAAACCTGGATCAGAATTCTCTGGAATCCTAAAGGTATTGTTTTATTGGTTAGATCATAGAACAAACAAGAGGTTCACTTCTAACAGAAAGGCGAAGAAGGTTACAGCCACGTGACTTACCAGATATAACCATTGATAAACATGATTCGCTCTAGGTTTCCAATTGTTCTAATTTTCAAGCTAGGGAAACGAGTGCTATAGGTGTGTATAAAACGATCAGGCTCTAAAGTTAAGAGATGCGATAGTCCGTTTCACTAATGAGATGGACATATGCGCTGAACTTGATTTGATCGTCTTAAGCATCAAGCAGAGTTGGACTTTGACAATGGGAGAGAGAATTATATTAAATTGAAGGTTATTTTGTCCATACCCATGAACCATTTTGGTTACACTTCCATCCCTTGTGGGTGATTCCTTAAGACGCCGTAGCTATGCTGTTCCTATCAACCTTATGTAATGCTCAAAACCAAAACCGTTCAGATTTCCTGAAGCCTGACGGGGTATATGGCAACGTGCGCCTGCACACCGCTCTCGCATATTGCATTTTGCAAGTTGCGATCTAGGTCCCTATCTTTCCAATGTCACACCAGCCACGCACATCCTACTTTTGGTCAGTAATTGAATACTAGGTCTGAATGGAGTGACTTACAATACAACTGACATACTTGCACCAGCTACATTGTGTCTGGGGCCCGTAAAAGTTGTGCAACAGCAGTATGAAGACGATGAAGACTAATACTAAGCTTGCAACTCGGACGAGCCACCACGCCCACCATGCAGGCTTCCGGCCTTTGAAAAACCCAATAGGAGACTTCGCGAAGCCGGTCAAGCCCTCATTAGGAGCGGATGTTCTCACAGGTGTGTAAGGAGGTTCGCCATGTTTTATTCGTTTGCGTAGTGCATTGGGTGAATGTAAAATGCAGATACCTAACGCAAGACCCATCAAGAACCCACCAATATGGGAGAAATTATCCAGGCCGGGCAGAAGGCCTAGGACAAAAGATATCACAACATCTAACCCGATGAAAGCAAGATCTACCATTGGACTGGGGCGTTCTTTCCAGGTGTAGAGTAGATCGAGAAGGGTGAGGGCAAGGATACCAAACAAAGAGCCGGAGGCACCAGTTGAGCTGATCCCAGGTGCTGCAAAGTTGCCTCCTAGCACAAATCCAAATATGCCTGACGAGATGTAAACTAGAAAGAAGCGGATAGGTCCGATTGCCATTTCCATTTCGCGGCCTAGTGTGAGTTGGAGAAGCATGTTGAATCCTATATGGATGATTCCAGCATGAAGGAACATTGGTACAATGAAGCGGAACCATTGGTCTGGCTTGTTTGATTCCGAAAACGGCTTGGCACCAAAACCGCAGAGTTCATGCAATTGGCATCTCGTTGTACTAAAGTCGACTGTATTTGGACAGCCCCACGGTTGTCTGAATTGACCCTCGCTGATTTGTTCGCCGACAGCATTGGTAACGGTAGCATTGTAGTGCATACAAGGAACGTATCGAGAGCCCATATTAATGGTCACCCATGGCGAAGGGCCAATCATGGGGTTGAAAGGTTTGGTTTGTATGGGTGAATTTGTGAGTTGCACTGAATTATGTTAGTATAGCCTTCATCTCCACGCGGTCTTCAAATTTCATACCATTCTTGACGATCTCTACAATGAATACGATAGATTGTATCAGCGTGAGAGTATAAACCACCCAAGGTATTCTCTTCTTTGTCTTTTTGTTTTTGAAGAACTGTCCCAGCCCCCCACTGCGTCTTTTTCTTCCATCTTCACGGTCATCGAGCCCATGGGCCGCAGCTGGCGCATCGTAAACATGATCGGTGTCGTCATGCTTTGTGTTCGGTTGGGGATAGTCTCGTAGTGGTACAGTATCTGAGAAAGGATTCTGCGAGTGGTCCCGCCCTCCCTGCTGCCCATAGTATCTTGCGTCCGACCCTAATGTATTTTGACTATCCTGTCTGTACGGATCGTGTGTCCCCATAGGATATACATGGTCGTCGAAAGGAGTTTCGGCGGGGTAGCCTCCTGGTTTTATGGGAGAGACTGAGGAATCGCCTGCTGCTCCTGGTCCCTGGTTGGGGTGTAATGAGGGAGGTTTCGATTGATATGAAGGGGCTGGATCTGGATTGTAGGTTTGGTATTGGGAGCTGGACTGATTGGGATTGGAGTTGTAATAATCGTTAGCAGCCATGATGGCGATGGGGATCTACCCTCCCACGAACGTGCACTGAAGAGAAGGTGACGACGTTGATATGTGAGTGGGCAGGTCGTGTATTTGGTGGCCCGAGTGAGTATGAAACAGCTGAAAGAGACAGGTGTTGGTATGGTGCAACAATCACGGATGCGCCGTGAACTTGTATGAAGTGGCCAAAGGTTATGAATTGCCTCGCAGCTTCAAGTACGAAATGGAGTGAGGCTCCGAAAAGATGGAGCTGCTGGAAAGCGTAGGCTATGTGATGTCTTGGACACTGCCCCCGGTGTTTGCGCAAGTAACTGGTGTGAGATGAGGTCAAATTATGGGTTTCCCCTGAAATAGATCTGAAACCTGAAACTAGCGACCGCTGCTAATAAATAAACGCGTACCTCTAACCCCCTTCCCAGCCTTTGCTACCCAAGCTACTTGATAAATTGAATTCAACCATATTGGCCCTTGAGATGGTAGAGTTGCCACGATCACCATTTCACACACACTCTCTATTAGAGTGCTCTGAATGTGTTGGCTGTTCTCCGAAACAACCAACAACACCGGGATGAGCCATCCATCCCATGTGGAGAGCGCCTGGGGGTAACAGGTGGCGTCCGTATACATGCAGCAATCAGTACATGAAGACTTTTACGTTCTGCGCAACGCTTTACAAGTGGAAAACTCGTAGGAAACATCTCTTCCTCGTTGAAGCCTCTGATGGATTACCCGATAAATTACCCAATAGTAGGAATATGTGCTATGTTATTGACTACTAGTTTGTTGAATATTCTATACGGGTTCTGCCAGCCCCCCTGGACAGCGTCGTCAACAATGACACAACAGTGGCTTGTTGCTGTGGCTGGGCAGAGCTGGGCTTTCTAGGCTGGTTACGCTGGCTAGCTGGTAAGGAAAAGGAAGGCTTTGCTTTTCTCACCTGTGGATTCATGACGGGCTATGTTGATTAATGCCACTGGTACTGTAAAGCTGTTGGTTCTACTGTAGCTAGCTAGCAGGTTGGGAGCGGAGAAATGATCAGTAAGTAGTCGCTAGGTGTCTCTAGAATCGTGCCCCTTTTGTGGATCGGATGTAGAAAAATACCAGGCTGTATATAACGTTGCCTGCATTGCAAAGGGAGCTACTCAATACAAGTATGGGTCAGCAGTAGTAAATTGGAGACCAAGCGAACATAGTAGACAGAGGAATGGTGTCTAAGACAGAAAGTAATCATGGTTAGATGACATATTTATCCATACCTTCATCACAATTTACACCATCATGGTAATAGGCATCAAGAGCTGGCAAATTGGTAAGCTATCAAATCGAGCCTGACCATGATCCAACTGTGGATTTCTATAGCTAGTAGAGCCACGGCGGAAATCAAACCATGCTCTATGTTTGGCGTATGATTCTTTAGTTGTAGTTCTGGTGGTCTACAAGGATCTAAACTTAGCACAAGCTCATGTGTAAGAATTAGAGGTTTCTTACTGCGAGCTATGCCCGAGTAAGGAGCAATCAGATACCATCACTGTACTTCGACCTTTCATAGACTCTCTCGGCTACAAATTCTTTTGAGAGGCAAATTATGATGAACCGGCTCAGCAAGACGATACAATATATTGCTTGCCACTGTTCTTCAACCCTGATCAGGCAAGCTAGCAGAGCCCGCGAGGCTACCAATGGAAGAGGTATGGGAAGATAATACCAAACTCATATCGACTCAAAAGGTACTACTGGAGTTGGGTATAGTATTGATAGGTAAGACATGGTGTGGCAACGATATATCAGATCTGACGCTAAACAACCCAATCAAACAATGCGACTACCATAGAGTACAAGCGTGAATCAGTATATGTCCCTAAGCGCAGCTCCTCCCTAATGGAGACGCAGTTGTTATTTCTTGCATGAACCTCGCCATGTCACCAGCTCTTTGCACCTCCTGCTCTTTAAGAATCCATGAAGTAATTTTGTTTCTGGTTTGACGTCGAGTAAGCGCCTTGTCCGAATCTTCATACGGCAATGTTCTGATCCATTTTGTCCATTTTTCAATAACAGTAATAGCCTCAGCTGCGGGAACCCGCATCCATTCTATATGCCGCACTGGACAGGCTTTACAAACTACCGTTTCGTTTCGATACTTCAGCTCCGCTAAACACAAACCTTCAACTCGATTAGCATGTGGGATCTTCTCAGAAAATCCGAGAGGATATAAAGCGGTAGGTTCCCTATCGCATTTAGACTTCCATCCTGCTAACCGATCCTCAACACATTTTGTAGTAAATCCAATTTTGACGAAGCCTTCGTTACCTTCAACCTCATAAGCATACACATAGCCCTCTTTCAATTCATCCTCCGTAAGAGGCTCAATCATCTTTTCTCGAACCAGCGAATGACAGGCCATGTGATCCGAAGGTCTGTCTTCCTCTATTTCAGTAGCGAAAGCACTTGTGTCATAAGTGTTTTCCCAAAAGTTTTCTGGATCACCCTCAAACTTGCAGGGCAAGCTTGCGATGCCTCTCAAGCTGAGCGGCAAACCATTTACATGATAAGCCTTCCATATCGTCTCGACGCACGACTTCTGTTTTGCTACCCAACCAGAGATTTGTTCTGTATGATGATGACAGAACACATTTATGGCAAGAACTTTCAACAGAAACTTGAGGTTAGTCTCGTGCAAATGATGTTCGGGCTCGATGATATATGCAATAGTTCTTTTGCCATTACGAACCCTCTTCCCTCCAATTGGAAACCTACATTGCGGGCGCTCAGGGTCACTCGTCAGCCCCACACATGTATATGTGGAAGTGTGTGGGAAGCAAGCCAATGCATTGGTGATTTGTTCTCCAATCGGCTCTATTGGCACTGCTGTCCCTTTTGCAATTGGGAAGCACTTTTTCCAGGTTTTGATGCGGGCAGCTTTAATATCTGGCTTAACGTGGTCATGGCATAGAGCTAGTTTTGCAAGCTTTTCAAGATTTCCATGTAGCTCACAGGAAGTTTGAGTTAACGTCTTCATAGATTGGATTTGATTTTCGATGTCCCTAGGATTTGGTCTCCTGCATGGAGGATTCCCCTCTTTCTTGGTTGGGGATCCGCAATTTCCATTGTGAAGGCCCAGCCGAGTCTTTAGAATTTCAAGGTCCAACGGCGCTGCGACGGTCAAAGTCTCACTGACCGTAGTAGCTATGTTCTTTGAAGGTGTTTTAGTTGGTGTAAGCATTTCATGGCTGCCAGCTCCTAATGAAGAGGTTTCGTTCTGGTGTTCTGGATGCTTGACGATTCCAGCCTTCACTAAGGAGGGTGTACTAGGAGGAGTAAGATAGGATGATGCCATTTTCGTACGCAACTATTAAATCGCCTAGCGCCTAATGCTTAGTTCCCTTGTTATTACTGAGTCCTATAGAGGAGACGTCTGTGACTAGATGTCTACCTACCTGGATGCCACGGGGTTTAAGTCACAGGATTGGGAGTAGTCACTATGTGAGGAATCGGACAAAAAGTTAGACAATGCTATTAATGAAGAGAGTAGGTGTACTAAATAAATATTTCAGATAAAGATGATCCAGCAGAAAGTGCGAGAAGTATTTAAGATGGACTCAGCTGGCCGGCAGCCTCTGGTAACTCAGCCACTCGCCAGCTGAAAATGGCTTTTGAACTTTCTCTTGGTAGGCAGACAATCAACGATGTCAACCAACAGAGACGTCATGGTAAGGATTGTGTGCTTAATATTTTATTGATTGTCGTGGAATTCTGTAAGGGGAGTTTTTCAGGCTCTTTCTCTAATACAATTGTAGCTTTTGTAGCTACTCCTGAGAATGAAGGAATATTCTTTTTCCTAGTATGTTTAGCCAACGATAGGCTCTTGTTAAAATCAGGGATAATTTTTCTAAAGGTTCCAAAGATTGAGCCATTAATAGTGATAAAGATGGCTACAGCTTTTAGTAAAAGTTAGTAGAGACGAAAGTACACAGATATGGTCAACTAAGAAAGGAGTTGGCCAGTTTGTGGCTAAACCTCGGCTAAATCTACCCTTGAAATCAATTAATCACGTCGCGTCTATTATGACGCGAGGTTGTCACGAAATAGTTCCATCACCAAACACTGCAAAATCCATAGATTCCCTCTCTCAAACATCTGCCGTTGAAGGTAATATCCTTAAGATGTCGACTCCCAGACTCCCCCAGAAACGAATCCTTGGGGATACCTCCAATACCCGCCGTAACCTCCTTTCCTCACCTGCTGCAGCAAAGAAACGGAAGCTCGATCCCATATCTTCACCGGCGGCAAGATTCAAGGGCAGCCAGAATGGACCCATGGGAAAGCCTGGCTCGAGTCAGCCCAGTCAATTCGAGTCGGAACTGGAGAAGATGACCCAGGACATCGCTGGTTTAAAAGAGCACAATTCAGAAAAAAGTCAATCATGGGGACGACCACCATTAACGCCCATAGACCCGAAAACAGAGACCCTGGTTTTTCAGCAGATTGAAGTTGAAGAAGGTACTTTGAGTGGACAACCAGCAGTAAAGCTTTTTGGGGTGACAGAGGTATGTTAATGGCTGCATTCCAGAAATCAAGTGCTAATGTGCTTCGTGAAGGCAGGCCATTCTGTAATGCTCCACGTCAAAGACTTCCTTCACTACCTCTATGTTGCGGCCCCTATTAGATTTACCCCTCAAGATTGTCAAGCATATAAAGTATATCTCGAAGCTCAGATTGGGAACTATTCCCCTGTGATACACTCGGTGGGCATTGTGATGCGCGAGAATTTATACGGATATGCGGGAAACCAGGCCAATCCATATATCAAAATCACGGTTACTGATCCGAAGCATATTGCCAAACTGCGGTCGAAACTGGAGGCTCCAGGCGGCGCAAACTGGAAGGGGATGTGGACTGTCGGTGGTGATCAGGGTATCCTGACCTTTGATAGTGTTCAGTATATACTGCGCTTCATGGTCGATCTGGGGGTCAGTATCTTGTCCAGTCTATCTGGAAACTGCTAAAATAAAATTCAGATTTCGGGCATGTCTTGGGTCGAAGCACCTGCAAAATCGTACTCCCTTATCTCAGAAAACATGCAGCAATCCAACTGCCAGATAGAAGCGGAAATATCCTATCGCGATCTTATCGCTCATAAGCCGGAAGGAGACTGGGCAAAGATGGCACCTCTTCGAATTCTATCCTTTGATATTGAATGCGCTGGCCGCAAGGGAATATTTCCGGAAGCGAACTACGATCCGGTTATCCAGATTGCAAATGTTGTTACTAGATATGGAGAGAAGCAACCATTTATCAAGAACGTATTTTGTCTAGATGAGACAAGCCCAATCACCAACACACAGGTTCTTGAATTTGACAAAGAAGAGCAGTTGCTCAGAAGGTGGAGCGAGTTCTTACAAGAGGTTGATCCTGATGTTATCATCGGATACAACATATGCAATTTTGACTTTCCCTATCTCCTGGACCGTGCAAAGCATCTAAAAGTCAATGGATTTGACCAATGGACGCGTTTGAAGAATATGAGATCTGAAGCTAAGGCGACAAACTTCAGCAGCAAACAAATGGGCAACAGAGATACCAAAGCTACCAACACAAATGGGCGGTTGCAGCTTGATCTACTTCAACTAGTGCAACGAGATCACCAACTACGGAGTTACACCCTAAATTCTGTCTGCGCCCAGTTCCTAGGAGAGCAGAAAGAGGACGTACACCATACCATGATTACAGAACTTTTCAACGGTACCCCAGAAAACAGGCGAAGATTGGCTGTATACTGTCTAAAAGATGCTTGGTTGCCTCAGCGATTGATGGACAAACTATCATGTCTCGAAAACTACACAGAGATGTCAAGAGTGACGGGTGTCCCGTTCAATTTCTTACTCTCCCGAGGTCAACAGGTTAAATTCATAAGCCAGTTATTCCGCAAAACTCGCGAGCAACATCTGGTCATTCCTAATCTTCCAAATGCCGGAGGCGATGACGGTCAATATGAAGGTGCGACGGTCATTGAGCCCACCAGAGGATACTATGACTGTCCTATCGCTACCCTCGATTTCGCATCTCTTTATCCCAGTATCATCCAAGCTCATAACCTCTGCTATACCACTATGTTGAAAAAGGAGGCAATCGATAAACTGAAATTGATAAAGGATGAGGATTACATTATCACACCGAATGGTGACATGTTCTGTACTGTAAAGCAGCGGAAAGGATTACTATCACAAATTCTTGAAGAATTGCTCACCGCGCGTAAGCAAGCCAAACGCGAATTGGCTACCGAGACCGATCCTTTCAAGAAGGCTGTGCTAAACGGTCGACAACTGGCGTTGAAGATCAGCGCGAACAGTGTCTACGGTCTTACCGGTGCATCAAACGGAAAAGTGCCCTGTCTAGCTATCGCTAGTAGTACTACTGCCTATGGAAGACAAATGATTGAGAGAACGAAAGGCGAAGTGGAAGCCAAGTACACAATTGCGAACGGATATACCCATGATGCTCAGGTTATATACGGTGACACGGATTCAGTCATGGTGAAGTTTGGAACCACGGATTTGAGAGAAGCTATGAAATTAGGCGAAGAAGCTGCAGCCTTCGTATCTTCCAAATTCGTGAAACCAATTAAGTTGGAGTTTGAGAAGGTGTATTTCCCATACTTGCTCATTAACAAGAAGAGATACGCTGGACTGTACTACACCAATCCGGATAAATATGATAAGATGGACACCAAGGGTATTGAGACAGTACGAAGAGACAATTGCCGGCTTGTCCAGAACGTCATTGAGACGGTGCTTCGAATGATCTTGATCGACCGAGATGTCCAGGGTGCTCAAGAGTAAGTTTTAAGTCACATCTCGCACGATGTTTTGCTAACAGTAAATAGCTATGTCAAAGACACCATTTCAGATCTTCTCCAGAACAAGATCGACATGTCCAAGCTCGTTATTACCAAAGCTCTGACAAAAACTGACAAAGAGTACAAGGATAAGCAAGCTCACGTCGAACTTGCTGCTCGTATGAAGAAACGTGATGCTGGCTCTGCACCTGCATTAGGAGATCGAGTTGCCTATGTTATAATCAAGGGTGCAGCTAACGCCAAAAACTTTGAGCGTTCAGAAGACCCTATCTTCGTGCTCGAAAACAATCTCCCCATTGACACCAAATACTACCTTGATAATCAACTTTCTAAACCTCTTGGCAGAATATTCGAGCCAATACTCGGCGAAACGAAAGCTAACTCGCTACTTGCGGGTGATCATACACGGGCCATATCTGTTGCTGCATCGTCCGTTGGTGGTTTGATGAAGTTTACCAAAAAGACCTTCACCTGCATGGGCTGCAAGAAACCATTACGTGGGAGCGAAGAAAGTGGTGGAGCTGTGTGTTCAGATTGCGCTCCTAGGCTTGGTGAACTGTATCAGAAGACGCTCGGCAAAGTCTCCGACCTAGAAGTACGCTTTGGGAGATTGTGGACGCAATGCCAGCGGTGTCAAGGAAGCATGCACTGCGAGGTTATTTGCAGTAGTAAGGATTGTCCGATCTTCTATATGAGGATGAAGGCCAAAAAGGATGTTGAGGATGCAGGTAAGGAGCTAGTGCGGTTTGATCGTGATGCTGCTGCTTGGTAATGATATATGACTTGCGAACTTGGCGTCTGGGATGGCTGGAATCGTATGGGTAATTAGGTCAGGGAATTATGTGTACGATTCACATGTACTCACAATAAATGAATCGAATATTTTTGAGTACATTTATTTTATTTATTCCGTGTTCTAAGTGTCAATGGTTGCAAGTGCAATACTCTTCTTAAACAAATTTATCTTGGGACGATCTCCAGGACCAGGTATCCATATGCATGCTTATTCTCCAATTTGATCTTTTAGAAAACAATATTCAGGAAGTGCAACGACTGGAGCAATCAAACAATGGATCATCGATTCAACACGGCAGACACATTCAGTCCTAAGTCCGTTGTTGCCAACAGGCCCCATGTGCTTTGCATATGCCTTTCTTTGGGGACTCTTCTTGTCCCAATTCCACCGATTTGTGCTGCATTTACTACAAAATCATACAAATTACTTCTCAGCTTCCTCACTTCTGGCCTTACTCAACAAGTGTCAGTCACGGAACGTAGTTGCATCGATGGTGCTCAAGTTATTGGCACGAATGTGACTCGAGTAGTTTTGGTGCTTACGAGTGCAGAGAAGTCCCTTTCCTCCCAAGTATGATGATTGTGTTTGTGTAAGCTGGCATGTCTATATATGATACTCACATATATAGGTTTGGCTCAAAGCTCATTACGGATGTTGAGGTTCATAGCAAAGTCTTGTTAGAAATACTTATATCATTCCCATGCAAAGTCATTTATTCCACTGGGAATATAATATCATAATGCCAAGGGCGGCCCGAGACGCACGTTCTTCAAGGAAAACCCCCTGTCGCTTAAATCTTCATTTGGAGAACTTTAGCGATATACGATTATGGTCTCGTAATTGGTTAACATATCACCACAATCAATATCGCAACCTACATTTGAGATAAGTGCATTAACGATTTCATTTCGAACAGGGATCGTCAGAAGTCCTGGGTCGAATATCGTCTGCACCTCAGAAAAAAAAACTACAAAAGTTATTGTGAATTTGAAAAATGGTTAAACGTCCAATTTCTGAAGAAAACCTTCAGATCAAGATTTGATGGCTTGAAAGACAGCACGGAATCTTTTATCTATCAAGGTGATATTTTTTGGATTATCATTGGTACGACATTAGCACTATTCAGGATGTAGTTACGTGGTCATGGATTCTGACTACCCTTGTAGCTCCTGTCACTTACTCGGTCTCTACGACAGCCGACTGTGGGGTACAATTGCCTATTATTAGGAGCACTGAATATGGGGGCCGTTTTCTTTCTATGTAATTTTATTTTACCTGAGTCTGAAGCAGGCAAAATGTTTTTCTGTAGATTTTTACTTATTGTTAAAGTATCCTGTTGGGCAGCGAGTTTGAAAGATTTCACTTGGAAAAGTGTCATTGCTGCGCATATAGACTTATCATGGCATCTTTTCTACCCTCGAGGCTTCTTGGTCATTCCGATGGGAAGTTCTTCGTCTTCGACCCCCGCTCTCGCGATGTGGACCAATTTGACATAGTTTCCTATACCTGGGGAAAAGAGGTAGCCAAATATAACTGCGGAATAGAGGGCGTAGATTGGGATGTGACTGTATCTCCAGCAAGAATAGAAGACATCAAGAAGCTGATAGTCAAGGCCGACTTGCAATACCTATGGGTGGACTGCGTGTGCATCAACCAAGCAGATACGGCACAAAAGAACATCGAGGTCGCTCAAATGTACAACTATTACAGGAATGCACGGCGGTGCCATATCCTGATGGACATGTCTGCTGTGTATTTACCACAGGACATTGTTGATAACCTCAAGTTCCTCGATCACGTCTTGTCCCATATGCGTGAAGCGGCGGTCTCTTCAGAGGCCAAGGGGCTGACGGAGAATATGAATAACAGACTCGCTACGTGGGCGAACAAAGAATGGAAGTTCCCAGTCGATAAACCTACAGCCAGGTCCGCTGCTGTCGACATGGGTGTGTTGAATTGCTACTCTACCTGCATTAGCCACGTTAGATCTTTTTTTGACAATCCATATTTCACGAGGGTGTGGACATTCCAGGAAATGATTCTGGGAAAGAACATAACTATGTGGGGGGTCACTCCTGGGAGCGAACCGGTAAAAGGTATCGAGGAACTCCATGTTTGGATGGACCTGGCGACAGACGCCAAGAGCAAGTCTCGCAAGCTTTTCGACTGGATCAATGACTCTAGGCTCTTGAAATCCACTGGAGTAAATGCAATATTGAGGATAATAGAGGAGGATGCCCAGTCACTAGATTCCCTACAACTACAAGTCCAGGGAATCAATTGTGCAAGGTCCGACATTATAAATGGAGGCCCTAATTGGTGGTTTGAGAACTATAAAGGAATTAGTAATATATTCTCAGCTGTTTCAATAACGCCTCGGGAATGCAAGGAAAGGGGAGATATCTTCAAAGGGCTTCTAGGGATCTTTAGTGGACTTTTTACTGCAGAGGAGATTGAGGAGAAGATGTCAGGAAGTGACATAGAAACGATCTCGTTCAACTTTTTCAAGCAGCTATCTATCAAGACAGAATTCGCATGGACAAAGCTTGCAATAAGTAGCAGACCTAGAGGGGAATGGGATTGGATACCGGTGGTGGAGAACTACGATGGTAAAATGACAACTGATTGTTTTGCTGGTGTAGTCAACCTGGGGCGACTGAAGCAGAAAGGCAGGGCAAAGGCCTTCGCGATGACCGGTATTAGCGGGTCACCACGGAGCTACATGAAGATCTCACTAAACAAAGAAGATGACAAAGGGTTTCAGTTCATCTTCAAGGGCTGCAACTGCGGTAAAGCAGTGAAAACTAGCATGTTTGCCAGCGAGCCAATTCCCACATATGACGAACCCAGGAATGTGGTCAAAGATGAGACCGGCAGGGTACTGGTGCAGTGCGCAACGGTCTTAGGAAGTCTTATGGATCCTGGACTCGATACTGAGCAACTTATAGCATATAGACAGAGACTGCTAAACAAGTTACGGCCAGATTGGACTATTAGCGACCCTAATGCGAAGCCTATAGGGTGGATAAACCGATGTGTGAGCGGTACGTTTTGGGCAGATCCAGATCCTTTGTTACTTAGGACGCACAACATGTCGATGAATTACCGGATGGTTGATATGCAGGGCTGCGAATCCCGCCTTGCAAATGAAAGTACGGCGAACATCTCATGCGAAGTCCAGGTAAATTGTGGATGTACGATCACTGCTCCGTTTGCACTTGTATTTGAAGCTATCATTGCCGTGCAAGGAAGTTTCCTGGGCGAAGTATCTGCGAGAATAGAGGACGAAAGGATAATTCTGAAAGACGGAGTGGGGTTGGTGCAGGTCGGAGATGTTGGTAGGACCTTTCAGTTGGTTGCTTTTGGGGGAGATACAAACTCCCACATATCTTATGCCTCAAGTTGCAGAAGCACAAAAGTGGATAAGCCCGTAGTTCCCAAGGCGGCATGGCCTAAGGGCAGGGCTCTATTGAGACAGGAATTTACCCATGATTTGGGGGATATGATGAGAGATTATGGATATGTGACAACTGGAGGCTCCGGAAATTTGTTGATTTCGAGGGACCGTCCATGGGATCAGTACAAGATTATTGGGGTGTGTATTGACGAAAACATTGACCACAAGACTGCAGGGAAACTGGTAAATCTACAATGAAGAAAGTATTTAGAGTAATGAACGAGTTTACTAGAAATAGTGAAGATTTTGTGTTCTCACCTTCCATCTCTCCCCAAGTTTGAGGCGGAATATTGATGGACAAGCTACCAAGAGATGGCACGGACTCCGTACCTTTTTACATTCTGTATGCAGAAATGCCAGGATATGGCTCCTACTTGAATTTGTTCCTCAATAATTCACTTTTCGTTATTTGAGATATCATCGTTAAGTATTGCCGATTAGATAGACACAGCTATGTACTTTTGTCATTTCTCATATATACAGTGCTTTATGTTTCTGATCAACGCTTGAGCATTTGCTAGGCCTCGAAAATATTCATTTATGTAGATTAAAAGCCAGTGAATCATGTCCTCTCTGCATTGAATACCAAGTAGAAAGTCTGTAACTAACTCTGCCAAGCACCTTTTCACAAACAGCCAGACCACGATTCAAAGTTCTAGTGTAGCTATTTCCGAATTCTCCAAGTACATAAAAGCTCTTCTCGCTATTAGCCGAGCACAGGGTCACCAACAAGCAGATCCAATGGTTGAGACATGGCTAAGACGTGGTGTCGTTGGCGCCAGCTGATGCTTCTCATCTGTTCGGTTTGGCTATCTACATACTCTAGCCCAGGCATATTCACTTACCACACTGCACTGACCACTGTCGTTAATAAACCTACCGTTGTCATCCCTAGTCTTTCATTCTTTCCAACTCAAACGACTAAAAATATTAACACGGCGTTTTACACATAATCTATTGCTACATACTCGCGTAGAAAGCATCCCAACCCAGCAATATCAAAATGAAAGCGACTCGATGCTGGTGAATCTACAAAACATATCTCTCTCTTTCTTTCTACGTGACTTCGCTTCCTCAAAGGATCTTTCCATATGCTTGGTACGATGTGTCAGTTTCGAGGTTGCTTATATACTCGCGTCAATTCACCACGCTGCCTCTTGTGTCAAGGCATTCAGTCATACATTCATACAATCATACAAAACCCGACCTGGAAACCACGCGTCGTGACTCACTGTCAATTCCGCCATACTTTGATACATGAGCCAGAATACCAATTCACCCTGTATTCACAGTCATGGTGTCCCACCACGTGATATGATGATTGTGGTTCCGACCGGCTATATAAACAGCGCGTCGCGAGTTCTTTACCATTATCATCAGCCATCTCAGGCTCTCGACACAATGTCAACAGAGTATGCGAAACTTGCAAATCTCCCCGCCCTAGAGTCAGGGACTAGTGGCACGTGCGAGCCATATCACATGACCCTCACCATAACCTCCCCCGCATTATCCCACTACCCCCTTGAAAAGAGAATACCACACTGTCATAGCATTGTATATATACTTCGCGATAACCTCTAACACATAACCAACCCCCCTAGATTTCAATATAGTGATCACACCCTTCCATTCCCAGCCGGGCCGGCCCCCTTTTTAAGTTCCTTGTATGTCTTATATGCATGTGCAAAACCTCATGATAAAGCATGATGATGATAGATATCCGAAGCTTGCCGACGGCATCACGCCTAGTTTGGCCCAGAAGACGGCCTCGGCAAGTTTCGAGCGGCTGGAATTCTTCTCCGACAAGATAGGAAAAAATCTCACTTCTGAGGCTTTTTTGAGGAGCAAAACTAGCCTATACGGAGTAGTTGAACGCCAAGAAGGCCGCAATAGCAAAAGAGTTTTGGTTGACTGTAGAGGCTGCCTTCGAGTTTCCAAAGCCCCAGAGGAGGAGAGCGAATGTGATCAGAACACCTCGAGTGATAGATAATTTTGTGATGGTGTCATGGTTGTGAATAATTACAAGATTTCACATTAAATTCGTTAATTAATTACAGTTTGCGGTCTATCAAACGAGTTGTTCGCCAACCCATCTCCCAAACTTTACGGCCTTTGCATCGATATATCTCCACACCAAGTCTGCTGTCCAGATCATCGTTGGATAGAGCACTATAGCAGCAGTCACCACCGTCCAGCCGTAGTGACGAGGTGTGTCCTGCCCAAAATATGCCGCGGTGCGATGGTGGATGTACCAGCCCAGTGTATATAAAAGAGGACCATGTACCATATACAAACTAAAGCTAATCTTCCCGAGATATTGGGCAAATCTAGTTTCAAAAATGCTTTGTAGACATGTTTCGTTGTCGATGGTAAACACAAGAAATATGGCAGCAAGCGGAACCCAGAACCCATCCGCTCGGCTAATCGAGAGGTAATAATGGGGGATGTATTTTGTGAGTGTAATATAGCCAGGAGTAGTCCCCGCGCCATGATTGACTCCGGGCATACTCAAGACAAAGAGAGAGAGGATGAAGGAGAGAACCCAGATGATGCGACGATATGCCCGAAAGGATTCCATAATGGCAGTAAGAGGTGTAGGTGTTGAGGACTCGTGGGCATGGCCACAATCGCAGTTGCATTGCGGTGATATTATCTCCTTCTTTGGGGCCGAACGACGGAATCGAAGGTCTGCAAGAAGCATACCGCCAAGGAAAAGCATGATGTCCCAGTGCGCCATATAACAGCAGAACATCACTACTCCAGTGGTAAAGATTAGTCGAGGATTGGGTCGAAGCTTGCAGAATCCGAGAAGAAGGCCATAAAGATACATGGAGTTGCGAAATTCAACCGGTAACGTCCACAGGTTCATATCGTATGCTGGCACGGAGTGATCCGGGATGTTGAATGGATGGGCCAGCCTCATAGACTCTGTTACCCAGTTCTGGATCTGGAGGTATAGAGTCTTTTCATGCGGTGGTATACGGGGTCCAGCTCCCTCGCCATACCAGTCCATCCATGTCATGAACGCATTTCCAAGCATAACAGCTGTAGCTGGAAGGAAGAGGCGTGTATGCCGACGAAAGACCGACATCCCCAACGAGTCTACGAGTTCCTTGTACCGACCACTATGCATAAGCTTTAAGGGTTTGTAGCTGATTGCATAGCCAGAGACGACGAAGAAGATTGCTACCTGCGGAGGGCCTGCGATAAAGAGACGAATGATAGGGAGCTGGACCAGATAGACATTTAATCCATCCTCTCCACTTCCATATCCTTTCTTGATTCGGTCCGTAAACCAAGAATGAGATGTGTGATGAAAGACCACCAACAGAGCTGCTGTTCCACGAAGTCCATCGAGCCATGCAGTAGGATGGAGTTCTCGAGCCGGTGTCGCTGGTTGATAGCCTCTCGATGCCGGGATGAAACTTGGAAGCAACAGTCGCAAGAAGTTGCAAAACATGAGCCAAAACCTAGCATAGCGAGGAGGCAAACTAAACGTCGAGTATCTAGCAAGGTGTATCGACGGTCTAAAAGAAGGAAAGAATCTGGAGAAATTTAGGGAACTGGTGAAAGTCCGTGGTCCCGGCATAAACTCCTTTTCGGTGTGGCTGTCGAACTCATAACTAGATCTTTCGTCCTCGTTCAGGAGCGCCAGTGCCTCCATGGCCGCCGAAATCCCTTATTATTCCAAGATGAATGTAAAATGGGTACGAAATGAAATGAATGGGTGCGAAGTGAAAGAAACTCAAGTAGAAATTCGTGTGTGTATGAACAACACTTTAAGGAGAGACAGCTTATTAAAAGAGGAGTGGAAATGAAAGATGAAAAAGGATGTGGCAATCCCATGATGAGATATCTGGAGCATAAGAAGGTGATCGCTTCCGCGAATTGCAGTTGGTGTAGGCTATTGGCTTTGCGCCATTACCGCTACTAAACACAGTCAGTTAAAGGTTGACGCTTCCAGATTAGGATTTTGGCGTTGTTGGCTTACATTCCTTCACTTGGCAGTTGGAAGATGTGAGATGCGGTCCGGAAGATTGCGACTAGGTGTGTTCTGTTTTAAGCTGACTGCCCTTGCACAAGTCCCGCTCAAGCTCGTTGGAAACACCTTTGTAAAGGGCGAGGCAATTGTCATACCACATCCTGCGATACCTGTACATAGGGAACCCCTTATCAACTGCAATTACATTTAATGTAACCTTTCATTATTAGAGTTGTAGCCCGTAGATTTGCTCGCCAGTGGGCTTACTAGCCCAACTTTATTCATCTAGACTGGATAGGTCGAGAACATGTCGGTACCGCTCCTCAGCCTCTAGCACACTTCTAGTTAGAGGACTCCTCCTTGTTCAGTTGCAGCCCGTAGATCACTCGCTAGAAAAACCTACTAGCTTCAACTCTATTCATCTAGATCTGATAGCTCACAAGTTACACCGTCCCTTACATCTGATGTGTCTCAACATGAGCATGCATGAGTATAAAGTACTGTCTATATGACAGTTTCCCGAGAATCAAATACATCGATACACGCGGGTTCGACATCTGCAAGTGCAGTATGGCTTGTGGTCTGATTATCAACACGAGAAAGTCGAATGCGTGCCGCGACAACGCACCAGAATCGGTGGGCGCCAAGTCAATATTGCGCTTATTCTGGACCGTGAACTCTGGACCGGAGAAATCGAGGAGGGCGGAAATTTGGGGGAGGTCGTGGTAAAGGGCAGGGATGCTCTCAGCTGTCAGAAATAGATGTTCATTACCACCCACGCATTTTCCCCCCATCGAGATGTTTCATGTTGGGCAATGGTCCACGGCGTAGTGCAGGACAAGTGATTTAGGATGGAAGCGCCTCTTGGCAATGAGGGACGTGTTACTGTACTTGTCGACATCTTTCCGGCAGTGTTCGTCCCATTGGGAGAATCCGCGTCTCTCACCGGGACCTTACATCTATGCCTGCAATTCTCTCTGACTAGATCAGAATCTGACTTTCAAAAAGATCCAACCTCACTTGACACTTTCGCTGCAGATCTGTTAGCTCATTATAATAACTAGCCGTCTGAATGATACCTGACTGTAGCCGCCTGGGACCGTCAGATTCTGTGCTCCTCCTGGTTGCAACCTGGGCCGGACGGTGGAAGCTGAGTTGCGACCATGAAACGCCAGCGACCACAGATCCCGAGTAACGTCGTGCGACTGCGAGTCAGATTACCATGAGCGAGACGACTCGACGTCGACGTGACTGATGTAGAGGGGATGTCCTGGATCTACTGTACTGTACTGTACAT
>Ga0247807_10000465_pt1 | contig 25076 bp, 20 predicted proteins | sample UWRJL074202C1_FD_179931 | JGI IMG/M metagenome (GOLD analysis project Ga0247807, IMG submission 179931) | Plant litter microbial communities from Arlington Agricultural Research Station in Wisconsin, United States - UWRJ-L074-202C-1 | ecosystem: Environmental > Terrestrial > Plant litter >...
TCGAGCCACGCGGTTCCGCGGTCGAGAACCTGCACCTGCAGGTTGCCAGCGGCCAGGTAACGCTCGTTGATCGTGGAGATCTCGAGCTCACCGCGCGCGCTGGGCTCGATGGTCTTCGCAATCTCGATCACCGAGTTGTCGTAGAAGTAGAGACCGGGAACGGCATAGTTGCTCTTGGGAACAACCGGCTTCTCCTCGATCGAGACGGCCTTGAAGTCGTCGTCGAACTCCACAACGCCATACGCGGTGGGGTTGGCCACGTGATAGGCGAAAATCAGTCCGCCGTCGATCTCGTGGTTGCCACGCAGCGACGAGCCGAGGCCCGCTCCGTGGAAGATGTTGTCACCGAGAACCAGCGCAACACTGTCGTCACCGATGAACTCTTCGCCGATGATAAACGCCTGGGCGAGCCCATCAGGTGAGGGCTGTTCGGCATATTCGATCCGGATGCCCAGGGCTGAACCGTCGCCGAGAAGCGCGCGGAACTGGCTGTTGTACTCGGGGGTGGTGATGATGAGGATCTCGTTGATCCCGGCCATCATCAGAGTCGACAAGGGGTAGTAGATCATCGGCTTGTCGTAGATCGGCATCAACTGCTTGGAGATGCCCTTGGTGATCGGCCAGAGGCGGGTTCCCGATCCCCCGGCGAGAATAATTCCGCGCACGTTACTTGTCCGTTTCGTTTGCTGCAGCTGCGGCTTTCGCAGCGGTCGCGTCGTTCAGCGACTGGTAGTACGCACGCATGTCGTCCCAGGTGGGGAGCAGGCCGGCGGCAGCGGCTTCGTCGAGCCCGGGGGCGTCGGTGTCTTTGGGTGAGAGCAGCGCTTCGCCAGCCTCGGGCGGGAACACCAGGTTGATGGTGGGGTCCAGCGGGTTGATGCCGTGCTCCTTGGGAGCGTTGAAGACGTCGGTCACCAGATACGAGACAGTGGCGTTGTCGCTGAGGGCAACAAACGCGTGGCCGAGGCCCTCGCCGATGTAGATGGCGCGGCGGTCGACGTCGTCGAGCAGAACCGAGTCCCACTGGCCGAACGTCGGCGAACCAACACGAATGTCGATGACGTAGTCGAGAACTGCACCGTGGGTGCAGGTCACGTACTTGGCCTGTCCGAGGGGAACGTCGGCGAAGTGGATGCCGCGGACAACACCCTTCTTCGAGACCGACGTGTTCGCCTGGCGGAGGTCGATCGGGTGTCCGACAACCTCACTCAACTTGTCGAAGCGGTACCACTCGAGGAACACGCCCCGGTCGTCGCCGAACTGCTTCGGGGTGATCTCGTAAGAGTCCGGAATAGAAAGTTCGCGAATTTGCACGTCGGAAGTCTAGCAAGCGACATTTCGTTGGCCTGTAAACCACTCGCGAGGCTGAGTAAATTTCGAGACCCGGGCTGCCACTGAATCGCTGTTGCACGGTTATGCGTGTGGTTATGCGCCTGGTTATGTGCCTCGCACGCCCCCTCTTCTCCTCCACAGGGCGTGGTCATGACCACCTCTCAACAGAACTAATTGTCTATCTGGCCTGCACTTTTCACATCAGGAAGAATATAGGTATGGTCGCTTTCTACCCCACCCACCCTGAGCCCGGAGATCCTCCCGGCTTCTACGGTGAGGTGCATTTCGACGGGCAGAAGGTTACCGGCCGGCGCAAACCGGGTGCCGACCCAAGCCACTTCCAGATGGCGGACTGGTTCGTCCCAACGGATACCGACGCAGATGCCGATGCCAATGCCGCCGCCGACGCCGACGCCAACACACCGCCTAGCTCGAGCGAGACTGCAGCACTCGTCCCATCAACCGACCAGGTCACCTCCATCAACGCTGGGCCGGGTGATCCCAGCACGCTCAAAGTCAGTGTTGTCGGAGCCTCGTCGGTTGAAATTGATTCCCCGGCACCCACTACATTTCCTGAGGCGACGACTCCGCCTTTAGCTCCCCCACCCGTCGCTCCACCACCTGTTCTTTCAGCCACACCACCCGTCGCTTCATCTCCATCACCGGTCGCTTCAGCCCCATCACCCGTCGATTCGGCCACACCACCTGTCGCTTCATCTCTACCACCGGTCGCTTCGAGCTCGAGAATGTCCGCCGCCGAAATCCTGGCTCGGTACGACGACGTCCGCACGGCTCTTCAGAAATGTCCGACAGACATCGCGCTGTACGACGAATTCGACGACGACACCGTCAGACAATTGCATCTCAAAAACGCAGAGATCAGCCGCCTCTCCGGCATCCGGATGGCCATCTCCGCCGACCAGATCGCGCAACGGTCCTCCGTTGATCTCGCCGGCAAAGGTATGGCGCGCCAGTTCGGTGATCGCACCCCCATCGAAATGACAAAGAACCTGGGCGGGCTCACTCAGCAAGAAGCGATGGCCGCCATCAACGCGGGACACATGATGCGCGACGAGCAGGCAAACGCACCTGAGATCGTCATCAGCACCGACCCGACGGATCCGTCAGCACCGACTCCTCCCCCAGCCAAGCGCCCGGCTCCGCCCCCTGGTCCGAGCGAGCCATGGCTGTCCGTGGTTTCGCGCGCCCTCACAGCAGACGAGATCTCGCGGGCACAAGCAGAGGCGATCCGCACCGGACTCGGCAAACCAACCGAAGGCATTCCCGTCGCCGTTCTCGCCGATGCCGCTGCGCGACTGGTCGACGAAGGTCGCACGATGACTCCGGAGCGGCTCGCAAAACTCGCGCGACAGACACGAGACCGCCTCGACCGCGACGGCGTTGCGTTGCGCGAAACAGAGCGTCGAGGGATGAGGTCCGCGAAAATCTTCGAGCGCGCTGACGGGATGATGCAGCTCACCTGGCTGATGGATCCGGAACTGGGTATGCAGGTAAAGACCCTGTGCGATCGGATCACCTCACCCAAGATGGGTGGGCCTCGCGTGGGCGACGCCGATGCCGAGACGGTCCGCCGGATCAAAGACGACCCTCGCTCGCCTCAGCAGATCCTGTCGGACAACCTCAAGCACCTCTTAGAAGTAGGCGCGACCGTCGACCCGAGCAACATTCTTGCCACACCGACCGCTTCTGTAGTTGTGCTCACGACCCGTCGCATAAAGACAGACGCCGACCCCAGCGCATCCACCCGCACCCGGCAGCCGCGCGACACACGCAGCACCAAGGGTTCGCGCCAGGAACATGGTCCAGACCAATCAGACGGTCCAGACCAATCAGACGGTCTACGCCACGCAGACGGTCCCCGGCACGCAGACGGTCCCCGGCACGCAGACGGTACCCGGCAGCACGACGGCCTGCCCAACCCTCACGACAGTGAGGTCGAGCACTTCCCCACCGGCCAATTCGACCTCGGGTGGATCAACGGTCACCCCGACCCGCTGTCGCCCGAAACGGTGGATCGACTGGTTTGCGGCGGTGGGACTACCGACGTGACCTTCACGGAGGAACTGCTTCCGCTCGACGTGAGCAGTGAGCAACGGCTATTCAACAAAAAACAACGCGTTGCCCTTAGCGCACAGTTCGGCGGATGCGGTTGGGTTGACGAATTCGGGAATCCCACCTGCGAAAGGCCGCCTACCTGGTGTGAAGCGCATCATGTCGAGCACTGGTACCGAGACAACGGCAAAACGGTCATGTCGAACGGGTACCTGTTATGCAAGTCGCATCACCTTCAGCTGCACAACGACCACTGGGAAATCATCCGACAGGGCTCCGATTTCTGGCTGATCCCGCCGACTGAAGTCGATCCGACGCAGACACCGCGACTTATGCGCCGGAACAGCGATGCCTACCGAGACCTCGCGCACAGCGCGTCAGCATAGCGAGGTCGGACCAGATTCTGGATCCACGAGCAATCTCAAACGCTGGCCAGGATCACAGCGAAGGACACTCCTAACCGCACGCTCATCCAGCCCGGCCCTAACCGGAGCGTGCACTCTGGACCGGACGGAAGAGTCCGACCAGAGCGCACGTCGCTAGCAGGTAACCAGATTCGCCACGTTGAGCGACAGCGCCACCGGACCACCGAGCAACACAACGTTCGAGGCACCCTTCGCGATGATCGAGCTCTTCACAGCCGGCGGAACGCAGTTTGTGTGGGACACGTACAGCGGGCTTGCGGTCGCACCGGCGCCGGCTGCACCAGCGAGCGCATCCGGAAACTCAACACCCGTCGCGAGGTATGCGGTGGATGCCGTCGAGAACGCGTCATTGTTGATTGCCACACTCGTGAGGAATCGGTCATCGCCGGCGACACGACGAATCCCATTAGGACTGAGCGGCGCCATGCTGCTCACCAAGGAATCCGGAATCGCCGCGGGTCCTCCCACAACGGCGATGTCAGTCATCCCGGCCAGCAGGTTCGCCGTCGCCTGGTCGACGGTCGGAACGTTGCTGTTTACGAGCACAACGGGAACACGGCGCGATCCTGCCGCAGCGCCCGCGGACAACGCATCCGGGAAAGTGCTGCCGGTCGCCACGTACGCAGAGCGCGAGCCAGGGAACGCGTATTGGGCGATGAGACGCGACGTTTCGAACCGGTCGACTCCCGCCAGCACCGTCAGGTTGCCCTGAATTTCCCGCAGCTGCTGCACGACAGTCGGCGATACTGCGACGTCCCCGCCAACCACAACGATCCTCGCCGGTTGCAGGCGCGCAAGTTCGGTTCGCACCGAAGCGGGGATCTCACCGGGGTAGGTGAGCAACAACGGTCCGCCCTGGGCCGCAGCCGCAGGTGCCGCGCTCAGCGCATCGGGGAACGAGGCACCGGTGGTGATGTAGACCACGGGAACCGGTCCCGTGTAGAGCGACTTCGACAGTTCGACCGACGTTACAAATCGGTCGGCACCAGCAAGGCGCGATGTGGTGAGTGAATGAGTCGCCCTCGGGTCGCCGAACCATCCGGAGTAGATGGTGGAGAAGTTGCGGTTGCCGTAGGCAGAGCAGTCGTCACCGGTTCCGTACGGGTTATTGAGCGCTGCGGCGTTCGGCTGGTAGGGCGTGTAGATGTAGAGCGCCTGCGTTGCCTTATTCGACACCGTCACGGGAGCAGATCCGCAGAGTGTGTTGGGGTTGTACTGGATGTTGCTCGTTGCTCCAACGGGGAAGCGGCCAGCCCAATTCGCCGTTCCGTAGTTCTTGAACTGGAACGCGGCGTAATAGACCTGGTTGAAGAATCCCGCCTCGGCAGGGTTACAGGCAGCATCATCCGGGCAACCGAATCCCGTTGCTGATGCGTAGGTAGCAGGGGTGGGATTCCGGATGCCCACAAGGCTCTGCTCCTTCTGCAGCAGTACAAGCAGCACCTTCTGGCTGATGCCGCACGCCTGGCCGACCTTCGCGATGATCGACGAGGCGCGCTCGTTGACTACGCCCTCGTAGCTTTGGCACAGCGTGTTCGACGGACGATCAAACGATGTGGTGGTGTAGGTCTCGAGGCAGGCAGTACCCGTCACGGAAGTACACGCACCCGGATTGCGGCCATCTAAAAACGCTTGAACGCCGGCCTGGGTCAGAGCGGAGCCGTTGTAGAAGTTCTCGTCGGTGATGATGTTGCCAGCGTCAAAGTTGAGAGGCGCGACGCGCGCTGCCGAGCGGGCAGAGGAATTGGGTGCAACTATCTCAGCACCGAAAGCGTCGGCGTCCGATACGGAGGAGTCGGCCCCGACATCCGTCTCGGGTACCGACGTGGAGGAATCGCTGACCTCGGCCGGAAGCACGGCGGCCTGAGCGCCATCCACGGGACCGGAAACCACTACTCCAGCGACCGCAATGGACAACGCTGCTAGAGCTAAAGTGAAGTTTCTGATTTTCCGTCGCATTCTCGAATAATATCCACAGAGAAAGATCTGTCTACCGTTCCGAGCCCGTGCGTAGGCCGAGTGGCCTCCCTCTGGGTAGACTCGTAGCCGGTATGCCCCCGAAAGAGAGCAGTAAAAACTTGAAAATTCTCGTCACCGGCGGTGCCGGCTTCATCGGCTCGAACTTTGTTCGCCGAACCCTGCAAGACGCCTATCCCGGACTTGAGGGTGCAGAGGTTGTTGTCCTCGACGCACTCACCTACTCGGGCAACCTCGAGAACCTGGCGCCCATCGCCGATTCCCCCCGCTACAGCTTTGTTGAGGGCGACATCCGTGATGCTGCACTCCTCGACCAGCTGTTCCCGACGGTAGACGCCGTGGTGCACTTCGCCGCCGAGTCACACGTCGACCGTTCCGTGCGCGACGCATCGATCTTTGTTGAGACCAACGTTCTCGGCACCCAGCAGCTTCTCGACGCCGCACTGCGCAGCAACCTCAAGCGCTTTGTTCACGTCTCGACCGACGAGGTCTACGGCTCCATCGCCGAGGGTTCGTGGGACGAACAGCGTCCGCTCGAGCCGAACTCGCCGTACTCCGCGTCGAAGGCCGGCAGCGACCTACTCGCCCGCAGCTACTACCGCACGCACGGACTCAACGTCTCGATCACACGCTGCTCGAACAACTACGGCCCGTACCACTTCCCCGAGAAGGTCATCCCGCTCTTCGTCACGAACCTCATTGACGACAAGCACGTTCCCCTCTACGGCGAGGGCAACAACATCCGCGACTGGCTGCACGTTGACGACCACACCCGTGGCATCGCCATGGTGCTCGTCAGTGGTCGCGCCGGTGAGATCTACAACATCGGTGGCGGCACGGAACTGACCAACAAGGAGCTCACGCAGCTTCTGCTCGACGCGACCGGCACCGACTGGTCGTACGTCGACCGCGTGCAGGACCGCCTCGGCCACGACCTGCGTTACTCGGTCGACATCTCCAAGATCCAGGCTGAACTCGGTTACGAGCCCCTCGTTCCCTTCGAACAGGGTCTCGCCGAGGTTGTGCAGTGGTACCGCGACAACCGCGAGTGGTGGGAACCGCTCAAGGCCCGCGCCGCACTGTAGTCCGGTCGTTCTCTAGGTCTTGTCCTCCCGGTCAGTTTTCCCGGTCGACAACCGTCCCATCCCCGCTCGCCGCTGCGAAAGAAGTTTGTAATGAAGTACCTGATCACCGGCGCCAACGGGATGCTCGGCCATGACCTCGTCACCGCCCTCGCGGGCCGTGACGTCACCGCTCTCGGTCGCAACGACCTCGACATCACCGACCTCGACGCCGTGCGCGCCGCAGTGCCGGGATTCGACGTTGTCATCAATGCGGCCGCGTACACCAAGGTGGATGACGCAGAAACTGACGAAGACGCAGCACTCTCCATCAACGGCACCGGTGCGGGCAATCTTGCCCGCGCCGCTGCCGAAAATGGCGCGATCCTTGTGCAGGTGTCGACGGACTACGTCTTCGACGGCACGGCGACATCCCCCTACGAGGAGAACACCCCGCGCAACCCGGTGTCGGCCTACGGTCGCACCAAGGCAGAGGGTGAGCGCCTCGCGCAGGAGCTGAACGGCGACCGCACCTACATCGTGCGCACCGCCTGGCTCTATGGCCAGCACGGCCCCAACTTTGCCAAAACGATGCTGAAACTTGCGGCCGCGCGCCCCGAGCTCACGGTGGTGAGCGACCAGGCCGGGCAGCCGACCTGGACTCTCGACCTGGCCCAGCAGATCGTCGCACTGCTCGACTCCGACGCTCCGTTCGGTGTCTACCACGGCACCAACGCCGGCGAGACGACCTGGTTCGGGTTCGCCCGCGCGGTCTTCGCCAACGCCGGTCTTGATCCCGAACGTGTGCAGCCGACCGACAGCGCCTCGTTTGTCCGTCCTGCTCCGCGCCCGTCATATTCCGTCCTGGGACATGGCGCCTGGACTGCCGCCGGCCTCACCCCGCTTCGCAGCTGGGACGAGGCACTGGCCGACGCCATGCGCCAGGGAGTTGTGGAGCCAGAGTGACAACGACGCTGCGGGTGATCGTCGACGAGATCCTCGCCCCGTCATCCGGTGGTCTCGGCCGTTACACCGAAGAACTCACCCGACAACTGATCCGCACCGCTCCAGCGGACTGTGAGGTCACTGGGATCGTATCGGCCTCCCCCGCCGCGGACTACGCCACCGTCGAGGGGCTGCTTCCCGGCCTCGCGGACCTTACCAAAAGCGCTCTGTCGCGCCGCGAACTCCACGTGGCCTGGCAGCTCGGCCTCACGCGCCTGCCCGGCGGAGGAATGGTGCACGCCCCGAGCCTGCTCGCGCCCCTGAACCGGCACGACCGGGTGCACAACACCGGCGACCAGACCGTGGTGACCATTCACAACACCCTGCCGTGGACATACCCCGACAGCCTCGGTGGCCGGGAATCCGCGCGCCTCAAGGCCCTGGCCAAGCGCGCCCACAAGTACGCCGACGCGATTGTGGTGCCGACGCACGCCGTCGCCTCCGAACTGTCGGAGATTATGAACTTCGGCGAACGCATCCGCGTCATCGGTGGCGCCGTGGGCTCGAACCTGCTGATCCCCACCGACGCCGATGCGCGCGCGAAACGCCTCAAGCTCCCCGAGCGCTTCCTGTTGACGGTCGGCTCGCTCGACCCGCGCAAGGGCATCGACTCTCTTATTCGTTCGTTGGGCACCGAGGGGGATGCCGGACTGCCGCTCCTCATCGTGGGCCCGGCAGCTCCCGCTGACACCGCTGCTCTCGCGCGTCTGGCTACCGAGGCTGGTCTCGCCGAGGGTCGGGTTCGATCCCTCGGTCCGCTGTCGGACGAGGACCTTTCAGTTGCACTCGACCGGGCATCGGTATTTGTGTTCCCGAGCCTCTCCGAGGGTTTTGGGGTTCCCATGCTCGAGGCGTTCCACTTCGGCACCCCCGTGGTGCACTCCGATGCGCCCGCGCTTGTTGAGGTGGCCGCCGAGGCCGGTGTTGTGGTTGCACGCAGCACTCCCGACACGTACCCGGAGCGTTTGGCCGAGGCGATCGTCTCAGTACTCGACAACCCCGCTCTCACGCAGCGTCTGCGCTACGCCGGGTTCGACCGTGCAAGTGCGTTCAGCTGGCGCGACTCGGCGCAGCGCGTCTGGCAGCTGCACGCGGATCTCTAGCGAGCGCAGGCTTCTCGCGGGCGCGACCCTGGAACGAGCACTGCATTGTCACGAGCACTGCCCTGTAACGAGGGCGACCGTGTAACAGACGCCGCCCTGTAACGAGCGCGACTGTGTATCAGGCGCCCCCCCCTGTAGCCAGCGGTGCCAACGCAGACCGGCGACCAGCGACTGGCGACAGGCGCCTGCAGACCGGTGGCTGCTGACCGGCGACCAGCGACCGGCGACCGGCGACTAGCGAATCGCGACCAGCGACCAGCGACTAGCAACTAGCGACTAGCGACTAGCGACCGCAGCACCTCTATTCGGCGTCGGGATGCAACGTCGACTGCACCAGCGCGTGGATCACAGCGAAATCCGGATACACCGTCTCCACCACCCCGGGCACCAGCTCGAGCTTCGTGATGGGCAGCACCCGAGCCTGCGTTGCCAAATCGAGGAACGCCGGCAGCATGGACTTGGGAACATCCGTGTTGATGACCTGCACCCCCGCCGAGGCAATGCCCTGGAACTTGCTGAGCACATTGGCGGGCGTGAACTGCGTCACAATCGCCTCCTGCACCTGGCGTTGCCGCTCCATCCGCTCGTAGTCGGTCGTTTCATACCGCGACCGTGCGTACCAGAGGGCCGTGCCGCCATCCATGTGCTGCGACCCGGCTTCGAGCGTGAAGTACGGCTCGGTCGCTTCGATGGGAGCAATATTGGTGACAGCGGGCACGTCGATGGTGACCCCGCCGAGTGAGTCCACCAGATCCGCAAAGCCCTGCATGTCGATCACAACGAAGTACTGCAGCGTCAGCCCGGTGACCCCCGCCACGGCATCCCGCGTCGCCTCAACGCCGGGAGAGCTACCGTTAGCCACAGCATCCGGATACAGCTCGGGATGCTCTTCGCCATACGTATACAGATAGTTGATCAGGCAGTCATCGCCACAGTCGTACCCGTCGGGAAATGGTGTCCAGAGTGGTGAACCCTCGGAGAAGATGGCGCGCTCGAAGTTGCGAGGAACCCCGATCATGGTCGCCGCACCGGTGTCGGCGTTGACGCTCACCACGGAGATGCTGTCGGGGCGCATCCCCATTCGGTCGGGTCCGGCGTCGCCACCGAGGAGAAGGATGTTGTACTGGCCGTCCACGGGATCGGCATAGTCGCCGGAGACAAACAGGTCGCTGACGGTCGACCGCAGAACACCGGTCAGCATCGCGGCGTATCCGGCGCCGCCCACGCAGATCACCATCACCACCACGGCCAGCCCCGCCACAAAGGGGCGGACGGACGGCGTAGCGCGCACCAGATTGGTTAGCCGCAGGGTGTCCAGGGTGAGCGCCAGCCAGAGCACCGCATAAACCACCAGCACAATCTGGACGAGGGTGAGGGCGATGGTGTTCGACGCCACACCGTAGATGGCCCGGGGCGCGAGGAAGTAGAGCGCGATCGCGATAATCGCGAGGGCCCAGAGGCTGAAGGTGAGGCGGACGCCGAAGCGTCCGAGCTTGCGGTTGCCGGCGAGCAGCTGTGCGGAGCCGGGGATCAGGATGTTGAAGCCGACAAGCCACCAGGCCCGTGTGGCCATCGTCGCCGGTGACTCCAGATCAGGGTGTCGTACCGGCAGACCGACGGTCGATGCGCTCACGAGGTCGGTGTATCCGATGCTGCCGTTTCAGTGGTGGCTGGGTTCGTGGTGGCTGGGTTCGCGTCGGCCGGTCCCGTAGCCGAGTCTGCCGTTTCAGACAGCCCGGCGACATACTTCGCCTTGAGTGCAGCGTTTTTGGATTCAACGAGGGTCTCGAGGGAGGCCGCAAAATCAGACAGCTGGCTGGCAAGCGAAGCATCCGCCACAGAAAGAATACGAACCGCGAGTAGACCCGCATTGCGCGCCCCACCAATGGACACCGTCGCGACCGGCACACCGGCGGGCATCTGGACGATGGAGAGGAGCGAGTCGAGACCGTCGAGGCGAGCTAACGGCACGGGTACACCGATGACTGGGAGGGTGGTGACGGCGGCGATCATTCCGGGGAGGTGTGCGGCCCCGCCAGCGCCGGCGATGATGACGCCAATGCCTCGGGAGGCGGCGGCGCGACCGAAGGTGATCATTTTGTCGGGGGTGCGATGGGCCGACAGAACCTCGACCTCAACCTCAACACCGAACTCGGCGAGAGCGATAGCGGCATCGTGCATCACCGACCAGTCGGAGTCGGATCCCATAACAACGGCTACACGGGGCTTGGCGGTGGGCATAGCGTCCATCGTAAAGGGGCATTCTGTGCTCGGATGCCGCGCACCGCCCGACACATGCTCAATAGTTGTCGGAACGGGCGCAAATGTGCTCGGCAACCGTCGGAAAACGCCCAGCGCGTTGTGTGCTCGGCGAGCTCAGTCGAAGACCGCGAACGCCGCGCGTGCCTCGGCGAGCTCAGTCGAAGACCGCAGCCGCCGCTCGCGCCTGGTACACAACCTCGTCGAGGTCATCACCGAGAGCAGTGACGTGACCGACCTTGCGACCCGGACGCGGCTCCTTGCCGTAGCTGTGCGCCTTCACGGTCGGCTGCACCGCCATCATCGCCGCATAGCGATCGGTCATGGTGAGGTGGGCGTCGGGGTCATCGAGTCCGGGGCCGCCGAGCACGTTGACCATCACACTCCACTCGCGGTGGCACCCGGTCGCACCAAGCGGCAGGTCGAGCACAGCACGCAGGTGCTGCTCGAACTGGCTCGTGCGGGATCCATCGATGGTCCAGTGCCCGGTGTTGTGCGGGCGCATGGCGAGCTCGTTGATCAGCAACCGGTCGTCGGTGGTCTCAAAAAGTTCGACCGCGAGCACACCCGTGACACCGAGTCCCTCGGCGACGGTGACGGCGATGTCTGCGGCGACATCCGACAGGCGACCTGCCGCACGCGGGGCGGGAGCAATAACCTCGGCACAGACACCATCGCGCTGCACACTCTCCACTACAGGCCAAACGCCGATCTCGCCCGAGGGGCGTCGCGCGATCATCTGGGCGAGCTCACGACGGAACTCCACAAGCTCCTCCACCAGCAGCGGGCCACCGTTCTCGAACCAGTCGTCGGCGTCGGTCGCGGAGTGAACCACCCGCACACCCTTTCCGTCGTATCCCCCCTTAGGAGTTTTGACAACTGCCGACCCGCCATGGGCCTCGAGGAACACAGCGAGCTCAGCCGAGTTCGACACTCGTGCCCACTCGGGAACCGGAAGGCCGAGCTCGGCCAGGCGCTCGCGCATCACCAGTTTGTCTTGGGCGACTCCAAGAGCCTCGGGGCTCGGGTGCACCACGACACCGGCGGCGACGAGCGCGGCCAGCACATCCTGCGGAACGTGTTCGTGGTCGAAGGTGATGACGTCAACACCCTCGGCAAACGCCAACACCTCGTCGGCGTTGGTGTAGTCGCCGACTACGGTCGCTGCCAGGGCCGCCGAGCTTCCCTCGTTCTCGGCGAACACCCGAAGGTCGATACCGAGCGCGACGGCCGGCGAAATCATCATTCGGGCGAGCTGGCCGCCGCCGATTACACCAATGGTCAGGGGCATTCGATCACTCCAGTTCGCACGGCTTCCTCCAAGGAAGCACTTTGGCATCGCGGTTAGACTTGCGAACCGCAACGACCCTATTGTTCCCTATCCCCCAGGCGGATGCATGCGCTCACTGATTGCCCAGCTCGCCCGCTTCGGGGCCGTGGGTGCCGTGGGGTTGGTGGTGGATGTCGCGATCTTTAACGCCCTGCGTATCACCGTGCTCTCTCCGGATGATGTGGCGTCAGGTCCGTTCTGGGCAAAAGTCATCTCGACAAGCGTCGCCATTGTGGTGAATTGGATCGGTAACCGTTACTGGACCTTCGGTGCCCAGCGCCAGTCCAAGGCTGCGCGTGAGGGTCTCGAATTCGCCATTGTGAGCGTCGGCGGGATGCTCATTGGCCTACTCTGCCTGTGGGTTTCGCGCGAAGTGTTGGGTTACACCTCGCTTCTCGCCGACAACATCGCGTCCAATGTGGTGGGCCTGGCGCTGGGAACGGCGTTCCGCTTCACTCTCTACCGGGTGTGGGTCTTCAACCCGCGACGGGTCGCACGTCTGTCGACGATTGGCGTTACTACGCGCGGTCAGTCAGCGCCCACGGGCGAAGCGCCCACGATCCAGGCATCCAGCTAGCGCGACGGCTCTCCGCTAGCCAGATACACAGCTCCGCTGGCCAGAACACGGCTCCGCTACCCCAAACACAGCTCTGCTAGCCCAAACACAGCTCTGCTAGCCCAAACACAGCTCGGTTAGCGCGCGGCCAACTCAGCCAGCACGCACACAGCTCCGCTAGCGCGAACCCCATGCGGTGGTTTCATCGGACGGTTTCGACGCTTCCTGCTGACGTCGCGTCGAGATGAGGTTCTGGTTGGTCTCCATCAGGTCGTGCAACACCTCTTGAACAAGGTCAGCCGAGGGGATGTCGCGCAACACCACCGGGTGCTCGAGTCCCGTGTTGATCTCGACATTGCCACTGCGGAACATACTCTGCAGTGCATTTCGGCGGACGGTCACGTCGTATCCACGGCTGTGCAGGAGTTCCTGACGCGTACGCACAAAAAGACCGTGGCGCAGAACAATACGGCGGGTGGTGATGACATACCTGTTCGATAACCAGGCGAGCAGCGGGAGCATCCAGAACAGAATCGCCACGGCGATACCGCCGCCGAGAAGGGCCCAGTTCTGCCAATCCTCCGCGAAGCTGCCATAGAAATATGCGACGAGCCCAGCCGCGACAATCAGCGCCAGGGATGGCCAGAACAGTGCGCGGCCGTGCGGGCGAAGGCTCGCAACAATCCGCTCTGCTTCAAGCCCTGTGGGCCCGGTCTCGTCTGACATGGTTCATTCATACCGTAGATGGGTCACGTCACCGGCGGCGACAGCCACAACGGCACCATTCGCCGGGCGCACGAGCAGGCGCCCGTCCGGATCCAGTCCCGTGGCAGTACCCAGCAGGTTCTCGCCGCCGGGCAACTCGACCCGGACGCTCTGCCCGAGGGTGCTGCAGGCCGCAGTGACCGCTGTGTGGAGACCGCTCGCCGCGGCATCCCCACCGGCACCCAAATAGTCGCTGTAAAGACGGCGGAACTCTTCGAGATACCCACCGAGCACTGCGTCGATGAGGTCGTCGCCGGTGAGTGTGGTGCCCACAACAGCACCGTCACTGACCAGCACAGGACCATGCAGACCGAGCGACGTCGAGACAGGTGTGGGCAGATCGGACTCGGGGATCGCCAAGTTCACCCCCGACCCAATCACCACACCCGTGGCAGTGGGCAGCAGTTCGGCGAGCAGGCCCGCGACTTTTTTGCCCTCGATCTGCACGTCGTTCGGCCACTTGAGGGCTACACGCGTTTCCGGAAGCAGGGCGCTAATCGCACGGGTCATGGCGAGCCCAGCAAGAAGGGGCAGCCAGCCGAAACGGTCGAGCGACAGCGGCTGCCCGTCAGCGAGGCGGGGTTTAAGAAGAAGGGATGCCGCGAGGGTCTGACCCGGCGGGGCAACCCAGACGCGCCCGAGGCGACCGCGACCGGCCGTCTGACTGGTCGTCATCTGCACGGCGAACTCGTCGGCATCCGCGGCGCGCGCGACCAGGTCGTCGTTGGTGGATGCACTCTCAGTCACAACGGTCAGATCGGATACGGCACGACTTCGCGGAAACTCCATCCCTACAGGATGTCATCACGACTGCACCCCGATGGCAGGGGAAACCCGCATGACACCGCACGGGGCGCTTCCGCCAACGACCGGCAGTGCACCCGCAGACAGGTCGAAGACATCCACCCCAACGACCAGCAGGCGACCAGCAGGCCACCCGCAGCCCACCAGCAGCAGTCCACTAGCAGCCCACCCGCAGACAATCTGCAAGCGAATCCCGGTATTTTTGTGCGAGTCCTCCAACACTTACCCGGTGCTGGTGATCGGTAGAGTGAACCGATGACTGCCGACGACCGCTCCACCCCGGACCTCTCGACCACCGCGGGCAAGCTCGCCGACCTCAAGGTTCGCTACCACGAGGCGGTGACAGCCAGCGGCGAAGCCGCGATCGAGAAACAACACTCCAAGGGCAAAAAGACCGCCCGCGAACGTATCGAGCAGCTGCTCGACCACGGCTCGTTTGTTGAACTCGATGAGTTTGTGCGCCACCGTACCCACGCGTTCGGGATGGAAAAGAAGCGCCCCTACGGTGACGCGGTTGTCACCGGAACCGGCACCATCCACGGTCGCCAGGTCGCGGTCTACGCACAGGACTTCACCATCTTCGGCGGCTCCCTCGGCGAAGTCGCCGGCGAAAAGATAATTAAGGTCATGGACCTCGCCCTCAAAACGGGTGTTCCCATCATCGGGATGCTCGATTCCGGTGGAGCTCGCATTCAAGAGGGTGTTGTCGCCCTCGGCAAGTACGGCGAGATTTTCCGTCGTAACACCCAGGCATCCGGCGTTATCCCCCAGATTTCGATCATTATGGGCCCGGCAGCCGGCGGCGCGGTGTACTCCCCCGCCCTCACTGACTTTGTGATCATGGTCGACAAAACCAGCCAGATGTTTGTCACCGGACCCGACGTCATCAAAACCGTCACCGGTGAAGACGTGGGGATGGAAGAGCTCGGTGGAGCCCTCACCCACAACAAAATCTCCGGCGTCTCGCACTACCTGGCCAGCGACGAGGACGACGCGCTCGACTACGCCCGCGCGCTGCTCAGCTTCCTGCCCGACAACAACCTCGCCGAGCTGCCCGTCTACGCCAGCGAGGTCGAGCTGGAGATCACCGACGAAGACCGTCGACTCAACACGATCATCCCGGACTCCCCGAACCAGCCCTACGACATCAAAACGGTTATCGAGCACATCGTTGACCACGGCGACTTCCTCGAGACGCAGCCGCTCTTCGCCCCCAACATCGTGGTTGGGTTCGGCCGTGTCGAGGGTCGCCCGGTGGGTATCGTCGCCAACCAGCCCAACGCGATGGCCGGCACGCTCAACATCGAAGCTGGCGAGAAAGCCTCTCGCTTCGTCCGATTCTGTGACGCATTCAGCATCCCGATTCTCACCCTTGTCGACGTTCCCGGCTACCTGCCCGGCACCGACCAGGAGTGGACCGGTGTTATTCGCCGCGGCGCGAAACTTCTCTACGCGTACGCCGAGGCCACTGTGCCTCTCGTCACAGTCATCACGCGTAAGGCGTACGGCGGGGCGTACATCGTGATGGGGTCCAAGCAGTTGGGCGCCGACCTCAACTACGCCTGGCCGACCGCGGAGATCGCTGTGATGGGTGGGCAGGGTGCTGTGAACATCCTCTACCGCAACGAGATCAAGGCTGCCGAGGCTGCTGGCGAGGATGTCGCCGCCGTGCGCACCAAGCTGGCCAACGAGTACACGTACAACGTCGCCTCCCCGTTCCTGGCGGCGGAGCGTGGCGAGCTCGACGGTGTTATCGAACCGGCCGCGACACGGGTCACCGTGGTGAAGGCGCTGCGTGCGCTGAAAACCAAGCGGGCGACCCTGCCGCCGAAGAAGCACGGGAACATCCCGCTGTGACCGACATGGGTACTGCAGGGGCTGGCGTGGCGGGTACGGGTTCTTCCGCGGGCGCTGCCGATGCTCCGGATGCTTCGCCAGCAGTCGCCGCCAACATCCAGATTGTCGCGGGCAACCCGAATGGCGTCGAGATCGCGGCGGTCACGGCCGTCCTGACCGGTGTTCTCGAGGAACTCGCCGGAACCATCAGCGCCCGCACAATTACGCCCCCGTCGGCGTGGTCCCGCAACCAGCGACCCATCCGGCAGCCCATTTTTCCCGCAGCCGGGCGCTGGCGCAGTTTCAGCGGTTAATTTTCGAATAATTCGTCGGTGTGCGATTTACCGCACAACGGGGGACAAACCATACATTCGATAAATCTGGTCGCACGGCGGTGCGCTGCGGCGGTGTGCAAAGGCAAACGGTGCTCGGGATGCTCGGTTCGAGCGCATTGTGCATCCGCACGTTGCCCGATACCAGTCGTTTACGGCCCCACCCATGGCCGCGCCTGCCAGTCAGGGCCTGACCTAGGGTCACTCGTCCCGGACGACGTGAGAATTAGTTTCCGCGGACGATAGAAATGTACCCCTCGCTTGGGGGCATTTTGGAGGACAGGGGCTGGTGCTGACCGCACTTATGGGGGTAGAAAGGTCAGAACGGTCTTCATTTCCGGGGTACATGTACCCCGGGTGTCCCCCTAAATGACGACTTGGTACCACCGGCATCCAGCACCATTATTGATCTTGCTAGGTGTCTCTCATTGAGTTGCACCACCAGATCATTGGCCGACTAGGGTAAGCGGGCCAATGACTTGGGGGCGAGTCAGGGCGATATTCGGGTTATCGCCCTGACTCGGGTTTTCCAGTAGGACCGAAGAAATCTCTTCGGTCCTACTGTTCTTTAACGGCGAAGTCTGTTCTTCAACGGCGAAGTTGAACGGCTCTCTAACGGCGATGTTCTCCGGCCCGGGCTCTGCTGTATCGGCGATGTTCTCCGGCCCGGGCTCTGCTCTATCGGCGCAGCTCCGCGGGTCGCTCCCCGATGAGTTATTTCCTCGGCCAGCTCCGTGACCCAGCTCCCATCTCACTCACGCGAGCACCGGCCGATTCTCCTTCGCGCGAGCACCGGCCGATTCCCCGCGATGCTGCACGCCGTGCCACGTGCGGTCCTACGATGGCCTCATGGCAGAGACGAAGAAGTCAGACGGGTTTAGCTCCGAGGAAAAAGCAGCGATGCGCAACCGCGCGAAGGAGCTGAAGACAGCCGCTGGCAAAGCCGACGATGCCGCAGCGCAAGAGGCAGCAATCGCAGCGCTGGTTCCCGACGAGCGCGAGCTTGCCGAGCGCATCCGCTCGATGGTGGTCGCCGCAGCGCCTCACCTCGACCCCAAGACCTATTACGGATTCCCGGCGTGGGCGCGCGACGGCAAAACCGTGTGCTTTTTCAAACCGAAATCGAAGTTCAAGGTGCGCTACTCAACGTTCGAGTTTGACACCGCAGCCACACTCGACGACGGTCCGGTCTGGGCCACGGCGTTTGCGGTGCATAACGAGATGACGGACGCCGATGAGAAGATGCTCGCTGCGCTTGTGACCAAGGCTGCAGGCTAGTCACAACCAGAGCTGGCTCACCTCACCACGGAGGCTCGGCCAGCAGCCTCAGCGTGCAGCATCAGTGTGCAGCCGCTCAGACGACACCTGACGCCCTCGTGGTGCGTCAGTCGAGCGTCAGGCCGGGTTGCGCTTGATCTCGAGCCACAGGTCAACCTCGTCGTCCTCGAGGGACTCCTGACCCAGTGCACTCGCACTACCGTCGCCGACAGTACGCAGCCCCACAACAGTGATTGCCGTATCGGAGCCCTCCGGCACGGTGCGGGCAATGACTTTGTCCGCGTCCGTTCCCGACAGCGCCTCGGCTAGACGGTTGAGCACACGCTGCAGATCATCCTCGGACAGGTCGTCGATTCCGCCCTCATCGAGAAGGGTCACCGTCGCACCACGGCGACGAGCCGACATCACCTGCTCGCGCACGGCGTCGTTGAGAAGTTTGCGTCCACGAATCTCGTCACGGATCGCTCCCTCGAGGTGCAGGCACTCCTGGCGCTGCGACTCGGTGAGGCGCCCGCCACCCTGCTGAATCTCGCGCAGCATCGACAACGCCATCGAACTGGTCTGGTCGAGCCGGAACTGCCGCTCAAACACATGGGCTTCTTGCGCGGCCTGCCAGTCGGTCGCTTCCCGCTCGGCGAGTGCAAACCTCTGAGCATCCCGCGACGCCTTCGCCATACCCGAACTGAGAATGTGCGACACCGCGACCCACGAGACGCTACCGATCACACCAACGTCGACAAGCGCGCCCGGACCACTCCAGATGACGGTCTGCGCCACAAGGAAGGACACTCCGATCCATGCGATCGAGTGGCGCCGACGGGTCGACGTGATGGTCATCAGAGTGCCGACCGCGGCCACGTACCAGGTGGCGTAGCCGTTGCCGCCATTGGCATTTTGGCTCGGGTCGAGTTCGTGGGTCACCAGCAGCGGCATCGCGACCACTACGGCGAGGTTAAACGCGGCAAGCCAGATGGGCATCCGACTCGGTCCCCACGGGGTCAGACTCAGCACGGTCGCAATGGCATACAGCGCCATCGCGGTAAAGATGGGCCACGGGTTCGCGGGCAGACCGCGGCTCAACGCGTAGCAGCCGAGCACAACGTGGTACCCGGAGAAGAGAACCGCCATACCCACAATCAGGTAGCGAGGAACACCGATGTTCATGTGCTGACCCCGCTTCGCGTGATGTCGGAATCGGATGCCGCAGATCCCGCGGATGCCGCGGATGCTTCGGTAGCCAAAATCTGGGCGAAGAGGGGCGCGCCACTCTCGTCTTTTTCGGAGGGCCAGCGGATGGTCACGATGGTGCCCTCGCCCGGTGCGGAGTCGATCTCGGCGGATCCCCCGGCGCCAGCGACACGTTCAATGATCGACACCCGCACGCCCAGACGTTCGGTGGGCACGGTGGCGAGCACAAACCCGGCGCCGGTGTCGCCGACCTCGACCTGGATGCCGTCGATACCCACGCCGTACATACTCAGCCAGCGCTGCACCAGCTCGGCTTTACCTGCGTGCTGGAGGCTGTTGACCATGGCCTGCATCGTTGCGGAGTACACGGCCTCGGCGGCCTGCACGGGCATCGAGCGTGGCCCGATGTCCCGCAGTCGCAGCTCGATCGACGGCGACATCACGGCCGCGGCTTCCTGGATCCGGTGCGCCACATCACGCAGTCGCACGGTGGTGCCGTCGTCGGGAACAACAAGGGCAGCCGAGTGGAGGTGCTCGATCGCATTACCCGCGTTGGTGGCCGACAGCGCCATGGCCTCGGGCGTGTAGGCGCGAGCAGCGGTAAGAAGGGTGGTCAGCACACTGTCGTGCACAATGGCATCCACCTGCACCCGCTCGACCTCAGTCGCGTGCTGGCGAACCGCGTGGCCGTAGCGATCGAGGGCTGTCGCCTGGGCGTTGTCGACGGATGCTGCGGCCTGTCGAAGCATCGTCACGATGATCATCACGGCGCCACCGAGGATGATCGCGTAGACCACGTCGAGCACCGCCTGCAGCACGGGAACCCCGCCGCCGGGCTGGGTGATCCGAACAATTCCGTAGACCAGAGGAACACAGAACAGGTACAGCGCCGCGATGCGGGTGGAGAACGCGATGGCAGCCGTCGCCGTGCCGACCGTCAGCAGGGAGTACAACCAGTGGTTACCGCTGGAGACCCCGGCCGGATCGAGGACCGCAAACGGCCACGTCACCAGGGCGGCGAGGTACACCAGAGAGACGGCGCCGTGGGCGAATCGCACACCACGACGAACGATCGAGGCGACCATGGCGACAATCAGGCTGGCAAGAAGTGCCGCCACTGTGATCGCGACCCAGGCGGGCTGCGCCTCGGTGCGCTGCGCGAGCAGACTGGGGATGGTCTGTGCGCCGAAAACGATGCCGAAAACCGCGACCGACCGCGAAATGACGGCCTCAACCTGTTTCCTACTGATCGGGTTGCGAGGCTGTTTGCCCTGCGGAACGCTGCGGAGTTCCGGAGCGTCAGTGACCATCTCCGCCATCCGGGTCGAGGCCAGGAAGAATTCCGTCTTCAACCGCCCGTCGCAGGAGGTCCACCTTGGTGGGAGCGGGGCGACCGACCTCGATGTACTTCACGCGGATGCGGTCGAGGTACTCGCGGGCGGTGGAGTAGCCGATACCCAGCTGCTGGGCAGCCAGTTTGAGCGGGAGGCCCGAGGCGTAGAGGTGCAGGATCTCGCGTTCGCGGCGGCCGAGCTGGGCCTTCGAGAAGTCGCGGTCGGCGTCGATTGCCGACGCCCACTCGAGGTTGTTGAGCACTTCACCGCGTGCGACCGATGCGGCGGCGGCGATAACGGTTTTGGTGGCGGACGACTTGGGAATCACTCCGGCGGCGCCGGCGGCGAGGGCCTCGCGCACACTGGCTACGCGGTCGGCGATGCTGTGCACCAGAACAGCGGATCCTGTGGCCTGGACGCGCTTGACGTTGTCGGTGACGGTCGACCCATCGCCCAGGGAGAGGTCGAGAACTACAACATCGACCTCGCGGCCGTCGAGGCCATCAACGAGTTCCTGCACGGTGGCGGCGGCGAGAACAAAGACGTAACCCTCGTCCGTAAACGCGGTTTTGAGGCCAAGGCGCACGGACTCATGGTCGTCGACGACGGCGACGCGTATGGCGTTCGTCGACCCAGTCGCGACGCTAACGTCAGGGGATACCTCAGCCACGGTTGTCCTGCTCTTTCCCGAGCGAGTTCTCCCTCGGATCTCCCCTATCGTAGCGGGCTACTCCATACCCGTCACGCCGAGGACAGAGCGACCGTTCTATCGGATGCTTTGAGCGCGTTGCGACGATAAAAAACCACCGCGTAGCGGAGGTCGGAACTGCCGAGGTCGGAACTGAGTACGCACGGGTTCGCAGTTGGTACGCACGCACACGTAGTTGCGGTGTGGGCGTGCGCTGCGGGCGTGCGCCGAGTGAGACCGCCCCGAGCACTGGGCGCGAGACAGCACCCGCGCGGCCCCGAGCACTGCGCGCGAGAGAGTGTCCGAGCTACCCCGAGCACTGCGCGCGAGAGAGTGTCCGTGCTACCCCGAGCACTGGGCGCGGCGAGGCGCTCGCGCGACGCCGAGCACTACGCGCGAGACAGCTCCCGCGCGGCCCCGAAGCACTACGCGCGAGTCAGCGTTCCTACGGCCTCGACGTGATGAGTGTTGGGGAACAAGTCGAACGCACGCAGCCCGGTGAGGGTGTACCCGTGCTCAGCGAAAAAGCCGACATCGCGGGAGAAGGCCACCGGATCACACGCCACATAGACCAACTGCGCAGGCTCGAGCGAGGCGAGCGATTTCACCACAGCACGACCGGCCCCAGCGCGGGGCGGGTCGAGAATAACGGTCGCATTGCGCAGTCGCGCCCGCTCAGTCGCACTCGCGGACGCAGCAAGACGGTCGACGTAGCGCTCCACCCGAGCGGTCACAGCGGACGCACCGACCCAGTCCGACAGGTTCGCACCCGCATGCTCGGTGGCCGCGGCATCGGATTCGACGGTGGTGATACGAACGGTGCTTCCGAAACGGTCACCCACTGCGGCGGCCAGCAGTCCGACCCCGCCGTAGAGGTCGAGGTTGTCGGCCTTGGGGTCGAACAGCGCGTCATCGATGGCCGACTGCACGGCCTCGGTCAGGGTGGTCGCCGCAGCCTTGTGCACCTGCCAAAAACCGCCGTCGTTGAGCTGGAACTCCCGCGTTCCGACACGCTCACGAATAACGATGGGCTTCTGGCGCCCAATGATCAGGCGTGCTCCCCCATCGGAGGTTTCCAGAACGTCGATCCGCTCTTCGCCCTTAAACCGGTCGTTCAACGGAGCGGCCTCGGCAACAACGGGTGTTGCCAGGGGAAGGTCGTCGACATCGATCACACGGTGCGAGCGTGCGGCGTAGGGTCCGGTGCGACCGGTCTCATCAACGTGGAGACGGAGGCGCGTTCGCCATCCCGTGCCATCTGCAGTGCCCGGAAGGGCCTCAACAACCACATCGGAATCAACACCGGCCATACGTTTGAGGGAATCGGCGAGAACCTGGCGCTTCAGTTCGCGCTGGTGGCTCAGTTCGATGTGACCGAATTCGGCGCCGCCCGCACGATCTTCTGGAGCGCGGTTGACACTCGCGGCACCCCAGACGTGCTCCCGGCGGTGCTCACTCGGCGTCAGCACTGACACCGTTTCTGCCCGCCAGAACGACTTTTTATTGTCTTCGGTGATCGTTGCGAGCACCCGTTCCCCGGGGATAGCGTCGCTGACGAAGATCACCCGTCCGTCATGCCGCGCCACGGAAATTCCGCCGTGCGCAACGTTGGTAACCTCTAGCTCGAGCTGTCGTCCCTGCATTTCACCCATCCCTTGAGCATAGGAGCCTCCCGTGCGGTTGTATCTCGCTTCGACGTCACCGGCCCGCCTCGCCACCCTGCGCGCCGCCGGAATCGAACCCATTTTGCTGGCCTCCGAGGTCGACGAAGAAGCGGCCGTCGCCGACGCTGAGGCACTCAATGGCCCGCTGACCGGCCCGGAAATGGTGCTGCTCCTCGCCCGTCTCAAGGCCGAAGCGGTGACGGGCCGCCTGGTTGATGGTGAACCGATCGACGGGATGATTCTCGGTGGTGACTCCGCCTTTGAACTCGACTCCGTGCTGTACGGCAAACCCCACTTTCCCGAAGTCGCCCGTGAGCGGTGGCTGATGCAGCGTGGTCGTGAGGGACTTCTGCACTCCGGCCACTGGCTGATTGATCATCGGGGCGGGGTGTTGGGATCGGGTATCGGCGATGTGTCGACCACCAGTGTCAGGTTCGCCTCCAACATCACTGATCTGGAGATCGACGCTTACATCGCCACCGGCGAGCCACTGAAGGTGGCGGGTGCGTTCACCATCGACAGCCTCGGTGCTCCCTTTATCTCGGAGGTACGAGGGGATCCCCACGCGGTAGTTGGACTCTCGCTGGCGCAACTGCGCGAGCTGCTGCTGAACTTCGACGTGAGCTGGCCGACCCTCTGGAACCGCGGTAAGTAGGGCCATTCGGCACTATCGTTTTGCGCTGCCGCTACACGCCATTTTGCGCTGCTGCTGCCCGCCAGTTCAGGCGCCTGGGGGCACGAGCATCCACCCCGCGCACCATCAGGCCACACACCACACACGTCCAGATCACACTCGGCTCACGCACCTTTTGTAGGTGCCAATCAGGGAATCAACTTCTTTTTTGGAGAGTGTCGCCAAATTGTGGGGTGCCGTAGCCCCATAAGCTAGGGGACTATGGCTCGCATCGAGAAGGTACTTATCGCCAACCGTGGCGAAATCGCTGTGCGGGTTATTCGCGCTGCCCGGGATGCCGGGATTTTTTCCGTCGCCGTCTACGCCGACCAAGATCGCGACGCACAACACGTGCGTCTGGCCGACGAGGCCTACGCGCTCGAGGGGACAACCAGCGCCGAGACCTATCTCGTTATCGAGAAGATCTTGTCGGTGGCACGTCGCTCGGGAGCAGACGCGGTTCACCCCGGGTATGGGTTCCTCGCCGAGAACGCCGATTTCGCCCGCGCCGTGATCGCCGCAGGGCTGATCTGGATCGGACCGTCCGCCGACGCCATTGAGAAGCTCGGCGACAAGGTGTCAGCCCGCCACATCGCGGAGAAGGTCGGGGCGCCATTGGCTCCCGGCACATTGAACCCTGTGTCCGGAGCATCCGAAGTCCTCGATTTTGTTGACCTGCACGGACTGCCCGTCGCGATCAAAGCGGCATTCGGCGGTGGTGGACGTGGCCTCAAGGTCGCCCGCACCCGTGAAGAGATTCCCGAGCTGTTCGAGTCCGCGACCCGCGAGGCCATCGCCGCCTTCGGTCGCGGTGAATGTTTTGTGGAGAAGTACCTCGACCAGCCGCGCCACGTCGAGACCCAGTGCCTCGCCGACTCCGCCGGCAATGTTGTAGTTATCTCCACTCGCGACTGCTCGCTGCAGCGTCGCCACCAGAAACTTGTCGAAGAAGCACCCGCACCGTTCCTCACTGACGAGCAGAACGCGGCGCTGTACTCGTCCTCTAAAGCGATCCTCCGCGAGGTTGGCTACGTCGGTGCGGGAACCTGCGAGTTCCTCGTCGCCAAGGACGGCACCATCTCGTTCCTCGAGGTCAACACCCGCCTGCAGGTGGAGCACCCCGTCTCCGAAGAGGTCACCGGTATCGACCTGGTGCGCGAGCAGTTCCGCCTCGCCGAGGGTGGACTACTCGACTACGACGACCCCAAGCCGCGCGGCCACTCCTTCGAGTTCCGTATCAACGGCGAAGACCCGGGCCGCGGCTTTATGCCCGCTCCCGGAACCGTGCACGTGCTCAAGGTTCCCGGTGGACCCGGCGTTCGCGTCGACAGTGGTGTCACCGGTGGCGACGTCATCAGCGGCGCCTTCGACTCCCTGCTGGCCAAGCTCATTG
>Ga0247807_10000467_pt1 | contig 24981 bp, 24 predicted proteins | sample UWRJL074202C1_FD_179931 | JGI IMG/M metagenome (GOLD analysis project Ga0247807, IMG submission 179931) | Plant litter microbial communities from Arlington Agricultural Research Station in Wisconsin, United States - UWRJ-L074-202C-1 | ecosystem: Environmental > Terrestrial > Plant litter >...
GAACAATCTCTGTCTAGCACCAGATCGACTTTGTCAAATACCGAGACTATCCTTCTTGAAAAAGAAACTAAGTGCGCTTATGTGGAGACTGTAAATCAACAGCTCCAAGCTCGACTACAGAAATTAATTGATCGAGAGTCCAGCACCGAGCACTACTTGCATGATCTGGAAGCCAAGCTTGATGGCCACACTTCTGGAGAAGAGAAGAATTCGGCAATTGTTATGGAACTTCGAAAAGAGATTGCTCGTGTTCGCGAGAACGAAGCTAGTTGCGAAGATTATATCTCAACTTTGGAAGAGCGGTTGGCAGAAGCTGACCAGGATGCCGAGCTTATGCAACGCGAAATCGATAGACTAGAACATGTAGTTGAGCGTCAACGAAGTCTTGGAAAGCTAGACAACTTGTTGTACGAGCTTGATCACATTCAACAGGACGGCAAAACTATCGACCGAGAAGCACCCGCGGTAAATGGCAAGCGAACTCCCCCGGACCATTCTCGACAACAGAGCGCTAGCAATCGAAGTCGTACTGATACAATCTTGGAGACTGATGATGAAGGCGAACATCTTCCCGTGGCCGGCCAAGCTCAACGATCTGAATTTGACGGGCCAATTGATGATGGAGAGCCAATAGATGGGGAACTGTCCGGAAGAGGTGCTTTGCCTGCCATGTCACAAACTCCTGCACAGTCGAAATTTGTGGAAGATAAACTAGAGAATGTTACCCAAGAGCTTTTTGATCTCAAGGTGGAGCACGAATCGACAGTAAATGAGTTTGATCTCCTATCCGCTAAATACGAGGAAGCCATGCGTACGTTAGCAGAGCTCCAGGATGCGGTTGATGAAGCCCGTCATCCAAACAAGAACCGAGACTCAGTCTTGTCAGTATCCTCACCGATAACTTCGACAAGGCCTACTTCTTTTTTAGCAGACGCGAGGGTGAACGGGCTAAGAGAAGCAGGAGGACAATTTTCATCCTCGCGGTCGCTTTCATCGGAATTGTCCTCAGCTGGGGAATTACCTGGTACCATGGAAACCTCTGATGCTGACACCGCGGTTAAGAAGTCAGAGTCAGCGGATATGGCCGATGGGGAGGCCAGTGACAAGACCGTAGCGGCTGAAGTAGAGAATTTGAAGAAGCTTGCAGCAGAGAAAGAGCAGGCACAGCAAGTACTAGCAGAAAAGTATGCTGAATTGGAGGAAGAACATGAGAAAGCCCTCGATCTTGTGGAAGAACTCAAGTCAGATGTCGCCAAGGCTAAGATGAATGAGGGTTCATCCCCCACATCACCATTCATTCGGCGGAAGTCAAGCCAGAACGTGATGGTCATAGATAGAGCTCATCGAGCGTTCGCAACTTTGCGAAATATAGCTTCAGAGAGCTTCGAGACAAATCCAGACGTCATGGCAAACTTCGAACTGAATATCAATGCCGCGATGCACGAGCTGCATACCCGCTCGGAGCGTGTTCAAGAATTGGAAGCAGATATCACAGCAGTCAAGAAGGAGATGGAATTGAAGACACAAATCATCTCCGGACTCACTCGTGAGCGATCGAGCTTGAAAGCTTCTCCCATGGACATGTCTGTCCTCATGCAAAGTCAGGGACAGATGAAACTGCTCCAAGAAGCACACGCTGCACGGGAGATGGAGCTGCAGGCTGAGGTCGAGGGTCTTCGAGCTTCTATTAGCGCACATGTCAACTCAGCGGATGGTGATAGAGGGCTTGGGGAAGAACTGAACGAGGTTCAGGACAAGAAAATATCGGATTTGGAGGCAGAATTGGCCAGCTGGGAAGGACGGCATCAGACAGCTTTGATATCGATGCAAACCTCTGAGAAACAGCTCGTCGAGAGAATTGCACAACTAGAGCAACAGATGTCAACCATGGCTGACAAGCCAGCTAGCAACGACATCGTTACCTCACTGGAAAAGCAAATAGAGGAACACAAAGCAACTGTAGCTGCCAATGCCGACCGTGTAGTGATGCTGGAAGAATCTCATACTTCAGCTCAGGAGCAACTCGATCAAATGACAAAGGCCAAAGAGCTTGCTGCTGCTGAGTCGGAACAACATAAGAGCATCATTTCCAGACTTGAACAACAGATTATCGAGCATGGAAATGTTGTCAAAGTACATCAGGAAGGTCTTAGCCTACTGCGGGACAATCATGCCAGGGAGATTGAGGAATGTACAGCAAGCTTGCATGCTGATCATGAGGCGCACTTGGCGAAAATCACCTCGGAACATCAAGCAAGCATCGCTACTCTCGAAAACGATCTTGTTGAGGCCCGAGATGAGCTTACTAAAGTCGCCAAACAGGTGGCATTGGCGCTGGGTGTTGAAGTTAGCACCGAAAAGCTTCAAGAAAGAATTGCTGATATCGTTGCCGATCAAAAAGCCCTTGCCAACGAGAAGAAGAAGAGTAGTGAGATCGAGAAACATGTGGTTGAGCTCTCAACTATCAATGATACAGTGATGCAGGAACTTGAAACTGTTAAGGTCGAAGTCGCAACTCTACTCTTACAGACCGCCGAGGGTGCTAAGATCAAGGTTGATCACACATCAATCTCGGAGCAACTTGCCGCTCTCAAGAAATACAATATCGACCTGGAAACCAAAAACAAGAAGAACTCCCGTCTTGTCGAGGAGCTCGAAGATCAGTTGGCCTCGAACTTTGACCAACACCAACAGGCTAACAACCGACTCTCGACTTTGCAAACTGAGCGCAACGCAGCTCTCGATGAAGCTAAAGCTGCTCATGTGAGAGTTCAAGGCGAACTAGAGGCTATTAGGGAGGAATATGCGTCGCTCCAGGTAAGAAGTGTTTTCGTTAGTTGTTCTGCTTCCACTAACTTGTATAGGCCAAAATCGAAGAAGCTCAAACTGAACCTCATATTAATGGTTTCCAGCGGTCTAATTCCACAAACGGCGGCCTTCGCAAATCCCCTTCGGTCTCATCATTACCGTCACCACCACCTGCCTTTCCTCTACCACCCTTGCCTAGAACTATATCACCAACCAATCTTCCCCCAACACCAACCCAAGCAAACCGTCCCAATAGTAAAGATCTTGCTATTGCACAAATTCAAGAAGATCAAGAAGCCCGTATACGTACTATCGAGAAGCACCTGTTCGCCGAGAAACAGCTCACGACAACACTTGAGGAGGCTCTTACTGATTTAGAGAGGCAGAGCAACAAGGTGAAGGCCGATTGTGACGCATGGAGAAAGCGTGCCAACGAACTCCAGAATGAATTGGAGATGGCCAAAGAGAGAGAAAAGAACGCACCCGCCGAAAAAGAAAACCGGTGGAGCATGCTTCAGGTTGAAGAGGAGAGAAAGAAGAGGCGGGATGCTGAGGTTGCACGAGCACACTTGGAGGAGAGGATGAACGCCATCAGCAAAAAGAAGAAGAAGGGCAGTCTGAACTGTTTTTAGAAGCATCCTGCGTTTCGTATCTTACGGCTTCTGGCTTTTCTTCTTCTTTCTTGCAACTTGAGCGCTTTCGATTCCCCCTTCTGCGTTGCTCTTTACTTGGCTTAATTCTTTCGACGCATATAACTTTTATTCTTGCACAAATTTACGATTAGGGAACTGATCTGGGAGGAGATTATGATTTGAGGAAGCTCTCTTTTGTTTTCATGTTTCTATGACTTGTATGTCACACGAAGATACCACATCTTTTCCGCATGTGTTTGAGGCGGACCAAAGCGTTGCCTATAGATGGCGTATTATTTGGGAGCATTTTTTGCTTTCGTGATATATATCCGTCCTTCCCAGCGCGATTATGCATGGTTGGGTGAGGGATGGTTGTTGATACTTGATACCTGATAGAGGAAAATTCAAGATTTTTGCTATGGATGAACAAGAGACATTATGGGTGTGCAACATGTTCTTACATCCTGCGCTAGTAGTTTATGTAGATTTAGGATGGCTGGCGAGCATAGGAAACAAAGACTTTACTACATTCCATGAACAACTTAACCTGAAAGCTGTCCCATTCTCTTAATCCATACGATGTACTTGCATGATTTTCATACGACTGTGCTGTATCTAAAAGTGGTGCTACCAAGGATGTGACTCCAAAGCAAATAATTAATTCTGGTATGCTATGTGCTATGTGCTACTTGCTTCTGTTCTTTAGAGACGGTAGCATTACCTCTCATTTGGGAGGTTTTTGTTCTAACCAGAAACGGACAGTTGAAGCCATATAGTCATGTGCCATGCCAAATGACAGGGATACCCCACCCGGTCACTTTAGCTTTCAGCCTCGCCCATTTTGAAGCTCAATGCCAAATACCTCGCGTTCATCTTTCTAGATCGTCCGGACCATCACGACCACAGATTCCCCCAACAACCCACAATCATCGTGCGCTTCCTCTTCGATGTCGCTTCTTCAGTTGCAACAACCCTCTGCCTGTTCTATTCAAAATGAACACTCATAAGCGCAAAGCATCGCACCAACTAACACGAAACTCTGTCGCGAACACTGAGGTAGCTAGTTTGAGACCCATCATACAATGCGCTTCGTCAGCTAACACCTCTCCAAGGCTTTGGTAGCACCCCTAAAGGCAGTATCCGATATGCCGAACTATAACGGCATGTTGTTGCAATTCTGGGAATGGTTCAAGAACTTGTTACCCGATACCTCAGCGTTCTCCGCCATGGACCACAGATCCAATGACAGTAAGGGCTTAGAGACGGTGCTGGCATCTATTCACAAGCTTACACTGCCAGTTGTTACACCGGCTCACACGCAATCAATCCAGCAGAGACAGGACGATGAAGTTGCAATTAAGCGCCACCAGAAGAAATCCCCTGGTGTATCTATCCCTACTCCAACAACACAAAGGAAACAAAACAAATCTATCACGGACATGCGCAGCCAGAAGAAAGTCCCTGTCCAAGCAGCGGCAGCAGCAGCTCCTAGGTCCAGGTCCGCAGGCTACAGTAGCAGCAGACGCGCCGCTGCGCTGGATTATTCGGGATGTCAAACCGATGCAGAGATTGAGCAGCGGAACGAGGATTTCTTTGGAGCACCACCACTTACCTTGGGTAACAAGGGAAAGAGTTCAAAATATGCTGCACCACTTACCCCAGAATCCATGGATGGACATCAAAATGTAGAGATCACTGAAAGGGATAGTATACAGGACTACCGTAGACATTCGGATCCCAATGTATCTCCTAGGACTCCAGAACTTACACCGCCACCCCTCAACATATGGGCCCGTCGGTCAGTCGGAAAGGTCGCATTGAAAAGATCCGATGATGCTGCAGAAGTTAATTTGGACGATCGGATGAAGACTCTCCTCCTGACACCTGAGGAAGAGAAGTCTAAATTGCACCCTTCTAAATATGTGATCGAGAAACGTACTCGGGCAGCAGAAGAGCGGAGAATAAAAGAAATAGAGGCTGCAGTTAAAGCAGCAGAGGACGATCGAAAAGCTGCGATCAAGGCCGCGAAGGAGTTGAGACTCAAACGACGAAGTCCCTTGAGACCACTAGTACAACCACTTAATTCACATTGGGAAAATGAGGTAGCCAATACTGTGCGTGTCAATCCTAGACAGGTGATCACCACAGCATTCGCAGGCAATGATTTGCACGGGAAAGATTTCCATACCTTAATTCCACAAACTGCCTGGCTCAATGATGAGATTGTCAATACATACATTGATTGGGTATTGGATGCTGCAAATAAGGCTGATGTTGCTGAAGCGAAAGCTCGTGGCGAGACTCCTAGCAAAGTTCCAAGATTCATGTCGCATAATAGTTTCTTTTATCCCGATTTACTCAAGAAAGGAGCCGCCAGTACATTGAGACTGATGAAGAGAAAGAAAGCACCCGGCACGGACTTACTAGAGGTGGACACTCTGTTCGTACCTATCTGTTCAGGCAACCATTGGACCGTTGGCGTGATTCGGCCGGTAGCAAGGACTATAGAATATTTTGACAGTTTCGGAGGTAGTGGCACGAGATTTGTTGATGAAATGAGAAAGTTTCTCAAGTTCCACCTGGGAGATACATATATTGATGAGGAGTGGAAAGTCCCTCTAACTGGCTGCGCAAACCAGAGCAACGGATATGATTGCGGTGTCTTTGTTTGCACCAACGTTCTGTGTGTCGCCCTCGGCTTAGATACTTCATGCTATGAAGAGCGTGACCTGTCGTTGCAGCGCAGAAATATTGCTGCTGTGTTGATAAATAGGGGATTCACTGATGATTTCGCATGGGGCAGGGGGTTGTAAACTTTGAAATTTCAGGCGTTTGAAGCATTGGAGCATGGATGGAAGATACCTATTTGATTATTAAGGAGTACAGGCAGAAGCATACAAATGAGTCTATGTAGATGTACATTAGTAGTGGACGGATTCATAGGAGCTCACGCACCTTGAAGCACATAATAACCATAATTACGTTGAGCTTTCAGCTCACAAATATGCCTGAAGTTAGTTCACAAGAATAAGAACTCCCAAGTAAACAACTCCTTTCCACGCTTAAATTCTCCATGCTATTGACTTGTCATATCGGAAGAATTCAGTGTATCACCCCAAAATTTCACAACATATTCACAACTTTAACCGATGGTGGATTTATAGCTCAATTAAGCGCCCCCGCCGAGCTGCAGTTTCCCCAGAATCAACCTGGTAGGCAACCCATCGCTCGGACGTTGTTAGATCCCCCAACACATTCATTTCTACACTCATGACATTATTGCATTGCATTCCTTCTTTGATACTTGGCAACAGTTGACGTGCATGCTTGCTGTACCAGATTAGTTAATGGCAATGGCCAAAAAAGCAAAGCAGCGCATAAGCTATGGTAAGTTTGTTCCCCCGCCGAGGCTGTCCACGAAGACGTGCATAACAGCGTTGTGATATAGTCTTACCACTCGAGAACTCGACCGGCGGTCATCGATCGGGCGTGAACGGCCTCGCCGTGGACAGCGATCAATCGATTTTGTAAGTGCCCTCGCGACTGCTGGAACCTCACAGAGAAGGGCTGATAAGAGAGCTGGTCAGGTATTCAGGAGGTAGAGATGGTTCAATCTGCGCCTGGGATCTAAATCTCGACTTGAAGGACGAACCAGCGTCGGAAAATCCGTTCGATGACCCTCCGGTTGCGAAAGGAAAGACCTCGACAACCTTCCGATCTCAAACCCAAGCGCATACGCACTGGGTCAATGATATTGTGCTGGCGCAAAAGAACACGGCGTTGGTCTCGGCTTCGTCTGATCTGACCGTAAAGATATGGCGTCCTTTGTCAAACGGAGCGGAAGCGCCGCAGACAATAGGACAGCATGCCGACTATGTCAAGTGCCTTGCGACACCTAATTCCCAGGCAGATTGGGTCGCCTCGGGAGGGTTGGACCGACGGATATGCTTGTGGGATCTCAGTGGAGCTGGCAAGAAGCTTGACATCGAGGTCAAAGATGAGGAGGAGAGCGAGAAAGGCTCGGTATATGCCCTGAGTGTGAGCCGGACCATGATTGCGAGCGGAGGTCCAGAGTCCATAGTCCGACTCTGGGATCCCAGATCCGGGAAACGGGTTACGAAGTTTATGGGACATACGGATAACATCAGGGACATTTTGATCAACGAAACTGGCGATACCATCATGACCGCAAGCTCCGACCAAACGATCAAGGTTTGGAGCGTTACTGCTGGAAGATGCATGCACACTCTAACTATGCACAACGACAGTATATGGTCGCTCTACTCGGATGATCCAGACCTTGGCGTATTCTATAGTAGTGACCGTTCTGGTCTAGTAGTCAAGACTGATGTACGGAACACTCTTGGAGAACTGGATGACGGCCTTTCTATTGCTGTTGCTCAGGAAAATGATGGGGTCAGCAAAGTTATTGCTTATGGCGACCACATTTGGACGGCCAGTTCGAGCTCCTCCATTAATCGATGGGCGAATGTTGAGACCGGAAACGATGCTCAACTACCAGAAGTATACAAGCGTCACCGTGCTTCAAGCGCAGCTTCGCAACAAAAGCGCCCCAGCCTCCCAGCCGATTCAAAAACGCTGCCGAAAAAGGAGATCCCATCCCTCTCTATCCTCAGAATATCAAATACCGCCAGCTTTCCTACAGCAAGAGATTCTGATGCTGCGACCATTTACTCCACTTCAGGTGCCCGAAAAGGTTCTGAGGTTATCATGGATCCAGAGATTGGAGCAATTGTACCAGTTTACGCGTTACCTGAAGAAACGATCGAGGGTCAGCATGGTCTCGTGAAGCATAAATTGCTCAACGATCGACGGAGAGTATTGACCTTGGATACTGCTAGTAATGTTGTACTCTGGGATCTACTAAAGGTATGTGATATCCTAGCTTTGATAAGCCATGCTAATGAAGAATCAGTGTATTCCTATTCAGTCTTTTGGAAAGAAGCATCTCGAAGATGTTGAGCCTGAAGTAAACACTCTGGAAGCTATTGCGCCATGGTGTTCTGTCGATACTAGAACAGGCCGACTGGCTGTCGTTTTGGAGGAGAATACATGTTTTGATGCAGAGATGTATGCCGATGAGCTTGAAATGGAAGAGCCTGTCGAATTTAGAGATGATCAGAGAAGTAGGTCTGAATTAGTGGACTTTGAAATTGTACTAACTGTCTCAATTAGTCAATCTTGGAAAGTGGATATTACGCCATTTGTTTTCGAATCTAATAGACGAAGTCATCAAACGAGATGAAACATATCGAAAAGAGTTGAACGAGAATGTCAAAAAGGCTAGTCAACGCAATGGGCCACTTTCCATTCAGATGCCAACGTCGGACTTCATGGATGGGTCTGGATCTGTAGTTACTCCCCGTGCGAATGGAAGCTCAGTTCCAATGACACCAGGCATGGGCATCGGAGTTGCAACACCTGGCGGTGTTGGTCACCTGCCTGGTGTCCCGGAGGATGGCTATCCCCTTGACAAAGGTGCATCTCAGACGAGTCGCGCGTCGGGGGAAAAGACAGTAGACTACTTCTCAAACCCACCGTCTGCCACAACTGAAGGGGATAAAAAGCCTGCAGTCACACCAGGTGTGACCGAAGACAAACCCCCCAAGTCACCCTTGGATGAAAAAGAGACCAATGGAAAAGATAGCAGGTTTGGAAAGAAGTTCAGTATGAAGAGTATGGGTATGCCCTTTGGTAATAAAAAGTCTGGTCGATCGCCGTCTGTGACTACTGAGAAGCCAGTCGTGACTGAAGAAAAAGTTGACGACAGTTCTGAGGCTTCGGAGAATGGAGATAAGGAGAAAGAGGTAGATGACAGTTTCTATGGTATTGTTCAGAAAGTGAGGAACGAATACGCAAAGGCTTTATTGGAGAACCCAACTCAGGAGGTTGAGACTGGAATCACGCCTAGCATGCCTGCGGAAACCCCGGTGCTCAAACCCCCTCCAATGACTACAGTTATCATCCAAGAAGAAACATCTGGCGGGAGTGTGGATCTCTATAGGGGGACGGTTGGGACGGTTGGCGAAGACGCAAGTCTAATTGAAGAGAGAGCGCCAAAATGGCTTGGAGAGTTACTCTTGAAGGTGACTAATTCCCCCGAGCGGTTCTATGCGCAGCAGCTAATATCCACGTAGAACAGGATTCCATTCAAAGAGCCTGTAAAGGTGTCTTTCGTGCTCCAGCCATGGGAAGATCAACTCCCTAGTGTTGCCGGGCCTGATGGTAACGCACGTCTGAATGCCAACAAGATGCTTCGAGTGAAGAAAATATTGGGCTATGTTGCAGACCGGATTGAGCCGATGCCAGAGAATCCAGATCCCAACGCCTTAAAGCCCGAAGAGTTCCTAGAACTTTACTGCAATGACCAGGTAGGCTACCCTTTGAAGTACCCAGCTCAGCAGCTAATCGTCTTCTAGAAACTACCAGTGACCATGAGTCTTGCTACTCTCCGTGCTCATATATGGAAAGGTGGAGCGGATGTCATGTTGTACTATAAAAGCAATGGTCGGAAAGAAATAAAATGGGACAAGGAGCCGAAACCTGTACAAGAGACTCCTGTACGAGCACCGGCACCAGCTGTGCCAGCATCAGAAGAGTCAACTTGAGGCATTTTGTCCTTGATTAGCTTCACTTAAAGGCCAATCAATATAATAAAACCATTGCATATCTTGGCTCCATTACAGTTTATAAATGTCTATATTTTGAGAAGTATTATAATGTTACAATATCTCCTGCCGACCTAAACGGGAGATATTTATGAGGGGGTATATAGGTAGGAGATCTATCCGTACGCCCACAAATGCTATCATCATCCATCATGAAATGTTACACTTCCTCAACCGTCAGAGAGTTATACACTGTTTGATATGAACCCAAGAAGACCGCCCCTCCAATACTAATCCACATTATCCTTGGACCAATGCCTGCAAAGAAAGCTCTTGGCCCACTGTCTCTCAATATCTGCTTCAGCAAGGGCACCAAAGCCGTCTTCTCCTTCGCCAGCATCATTCTTGTCTTCAGCACATCCAATGGTGTCGTTACCGCGGCGGCCACAGCACCAGCAGCACTTCCAAAGAGCGCACTTTCTAAGCCACTAATCCCCTCTTTCCCAGACGTCCTCCGTCGATATTCCTTCATCGACTCCCACAGGGGGAATTGAATAACCGTAAACGGCACCTCGCGCATGATCGTAACCGACCAGCCCCGATACATCTCCTTCCAAACACCAGCTATGCCAATCGTAGTATATTGTGACAGTATCCCGCGCAACGCAAGCATCGAGGAAGGATATTGCCCCGCCTGCGCCCTCTGCTTCACCACTTCTGTCGGAACCCTGACCGCACAAGCAGCAACCTCTCCTAGACTCGCCGCAGCCATGTGCTCAATCGGCGCCGTCCATTCTCCAACCTCCACCCCCGTAGCTTCCTGTGCTTTCCTCCGCGTATACAGGAAGCTTTTGGTGGATTCGTATGTACAGAAGAAGAGCGCAGCGCCGGGCGCGGAACCAACAATGGCACTCCCGACGCCGCGGTAGATGCCTGTGAAACCGCCGGAGGAGAGGAATCCATTTGAGGATTGCAAACGGGTTTTCAACGTATCGAGCGGGTAGAGGGAGAGGTCGACTGTGGTGCCGGCGACAGCTCCAGAGAGAAGGGCCGCTGTGAAGCTAGGCTGATTGCTTACAGCCATTGTTTGTGGTATTATGGTTGTCTAAGGTGGATTAAACTAAGATAAAACAGAAAATCATAGACGGGGCCGAAGCCGGCAAGATAGTGGAGGACTCATGGTTAGATATTCCTTGATGGTGGGTAGTGAGCATCACTGTCAAAGCTTCATTATATTTCCGCCTCGAACCACCCGGGGTACCCACATTTTCCACGAACAACGCCAGAAACTAGGATTTAGTAAACTGGTTGATATGATGAGGGAATGGTGCCTAGTATTATCTCGAAAGTGCTACCATCCTCAGGTCGCCCAATATCCTCGCTAGAATTCAAAAATGCCTTGCAGTGCATGCGGAGCAATAATGCCAATTCTCTGAGGCAAGGTCATGGTTGGGACAATGGCAGAACAGGTGAGCTCATTTCTACTCATCTGACTTCACTAGATATTCTGAAGCTAACCAAGGTTTCTCCAGGTCTGGCAATAAGTGGTGGTGTTGATTCTATGGCTCTTGCAGCATTGTGTACCAAATTACAGAATCATTCTGAGAAGCGTAACCCAGGCTCGCCTAAACTGGAATTTCGAGCTTTCGTTGTAGATCATGGGGTTAGGCATGGAAGTCGTTCCGAGGCGTATTCTGTATCTGAAGTTCTAGAGAAGCGAGGTTTGCTACTCTATTTTGTCCTGACTAGGACGCAAGGCTAACCTCTGAAGGGATACCTACGAGAGTACTGAGACTTGACTGGGGCAAAATCGAAGACCCTGGACAAAGAGCTAATTTTGAGTCACTGGCTAGGAAGTATCGCTTTCAGGCTCTGGGAAAGGCTTGTTTGGAAGATGGGATTCAGTCCTTGTTTGTCGCCCATCATGAGGATGACCAGGCTGAGACCGTCATGATGAGGATGATGAGTGGTCACCGTGTTCTGGGACTCGTGGGAATGAAAGAAGTCTCAGGTATCCCAGAGTGCTACGGCTTGCATGGGATAGGTCAGAGTGGCGGCGTTGACCTGACAAGTCAGTCACAAGTTGAGAAGTTTGACTATGCTACTTCTATGGACCTTAAGAGTCGAGGACATGATCGTCCCGGTCCGTTGGTGATCGAAAGGGGCGGGATCAAAGTCTACAGGCCATTGCTTCCATTTAACAAATCTCGCTTGATAGCTACCTGCCAAAGGGAGGACATGGAATGGTTCGAGGATCACACCAACAAGGATCCTAGCCTTACAAGGAGAAATGCTGTTAGGCATATATTTCGTTCTGCTACACTGCCAACTGCTTTGAAGCCAGAGTCTATGATACTATTGTCCGAAAGATGTAAAAAGAGGGACAGATCACTGAACAGTGCCGCCCAAAAGATTTTTGAAGAGAGCTTTCTTTCAAGCTTCAATACGCGGACAGGCACTTTGATAATTCGATTCGCACATGCCAATCATATAAGTAGCTTGAACCTATCTCAGACATCTGCAGATAAAGGTATAATAGCAGCGCTTTTGCTACGCCAGGTTGTAACCTTTGTTACTCCAGATGAGCACGTCCATCTCTACTCACTCCATGGTGCTGTTGGAAAGATATTCCCCGAGATAGTTGGTCAAACTTCTTCCGAAACGGTGTCGCCAACCCCATTCACAGTATCAGGTGTACGTTTTCAACCTTTATTTCCTCAAAGGGACAAATCCTCCTGCCGTTATCAGAAATTTGAGTGGCAGGTTTCACGACAGCCTCATTCGTCAATCCCCTCGGCCAGGCCACTCATAGTCGTCCCTCGGTCGGAACATGGCAAGTGGTCAGAGTGGGAGCTATATGACGGCCGATTTTGGATTCGTGTTCGCAATTGTAGTTCCTTCTCGGTAGTCGTTCGGCCTTTTCACAAAGATGACATGCAAAACTTCAAACAAACTCAGGCTGGAAGAGAACTTCTGAAGAATCATGCCCCTGAACTTGTAAGGTGGACTTTGCCTGCGATTGCCATAAGAGACCAAAATAGCCGTGAGCGAGTTGTGGCCTTACCAACACTTGACCTCACTGCGACTGGATTTGAGAGAAATGTCAATTGGGAGGTAAGATATAAAAGTGTTGATGTGGATAGCTTGTATGCAAGAGAGTTGTGTATAGTAAAGTAGATGGCTATGAGGAAATATGATGCACTCATGCTGTATTAAAACTAATGAGCTCTTTCGTCTTGCAAAAGACTATCTCATTGTTCTATATTATCTATCTCTGTACAGTCAGGGGCGATTAATCCTCAGCTAATAGTTGCACGTTTTGAGAATCGATAATTATTTCTATGACCCCATTAAATATTTAGAGGTAGCTTCATTCTGTTTAGCAATAGTTTAATTACCAAGTCTCTGGATTAATGAGTACATTCGATCGTTTTTAGGATCTAGTTCTCGAAGGCAACATGAGATCAACCTTTTAAGAACCATGGATATCAACATATATCTCCATATTAGAATGATCAGACCCATACATAATCTGAGGCAATGAAGGCAATAAGTACGAAATATATAAGATGTGTGAAAATTATATATTTGACTACTATAGATAATTTGTGGCAAGATAGCACGATAGCAAGATCTGGTCTAATAATGTCACTGTCTCGCATATACCATAAAAGACAAGGTCATCCTAGAATCAAAGGCCTCTTTCCTCTCTTCTCTATAAGTTATCTCCCTATATACGACCGTTCCCATGCTGTGACCGTAGGCCCTCAAGCCCAGTGGCCGGGTATCCTTGACGCCAAATATACAAAAGCAAATATGAACGCTGAAACTCCTTGTAAATGCAGCAGCTTTGTTTGTAGTACAAGCTTGTTCGAGAATTTCCGAGAAAAGATAATGCCAGTCAACCAATGGTGAAGCATATACCCGAGAATATTGTCATGCCAAAAGCCTACAAGATTGTTTGCTTTCAGAACGGTAACTAGACTCTAGTCTACCACTTTGACGAGCTCACTTCAAGTGTAAGAATTTTTTGGCGTTCTCATATGCAACATATGTAATGCTGACAGCGGGAACCACTTTCAATAGATTGGGCGTAATTCCTTTGAATAACCCTCTAGCACCTTCGTTCTTCACTGTCTTTCGGGCGACATCCCATATGCCGTCGTAGGTCGGTGGATGCAAGACAGTTCCTTGAGCTTGGAGTCTAGTCCGGAGAAGGTTGAGTGGGTATACTATACTAGCCCCAAAAGCCCCAGAGAATGCACCGATGCAACCTGTAGCAAAGGATCCAGGTAAAGCATCGTCCTCATGGCAACCCATGATCTTCGCATTATGTTTTGTAACCGTACCCTTGATCAGTTCGAAAGTACCCAAATCTATAGCAGAATATGGGAACATGCCCATAAGACCCATACCAAGACCACGGTAAGCAGTCCGGAAACCTCCCTGTTGAAGCATCTTCTTCCACGTGGCTCTGATGAGAGCATTGCCTTGCAGTCCACCGGAGACAGTCTCGCATTGCATACTAGTTAGAAATGTCAGCTACGAGTCATCAAGCTGGTCATGGGGAGTCGTACCGAAATTTGAGAGTATCAAGAGGGTAAACCACAAGTCTGTATATGTTAGCAATTGAATTCGCGCAAAAAAGGTTACATACTGAGAGACCATTCCTCCAATACCACCAGCGACAAACTTAGAGTATGGGTTGATCTTTTGGGGATCATTGTGGCCTTCAAGCTGAGCTAGTGCACGTTTTGCAGCTTCATAAGAACCAAACTTGATCGCTGATTCTGGCATCACCTTCAAAACATTCAAGCCATTTCCTAAAGTTGTTAATGGGAAGTCTCTGTGTCCACTTTGGAATTGACATACCAGCGAACAAGCTGCGAATTCCACCAGCTTTCCATAGCTCTTTGCATGCAAGGATGAGGGGTCTTCCAGCCTCCTTGACCACCGCTTTCGCGTCACCCTGCTTCGCTGCAGTGACCGGTGCGCCTTTGTCGACGTTGGCAATAAGGTAGACCTTTAATCGATCTAGTGGTGCTGTTGCGGTACCTGAATGATAAAGTCAGCACATCTGTTTAGGGTATGGCAACAGGAATACTCATACGGGATATAACCCCTGCAAAACCACCTGCGAGATAGAAACCTGGGTCGGGCAAAACTTCGATTAGCGACCATTTCCTAGTAGTGACTTTCTCAAGAAGACTATCATTGCTTTCCTCCTCTCCCAAGAGATATTGAGTTTCGGTTCCTGATTCGACTGTTATTATTACTCCTCACGGTAATGGGGATGTTGGAGTGGAATATAACATACCCTCGACGAAATGCGCTTGGTTGAATTCATACATGTTGCTCGCTGTCTCTTCGCCGGTGTTGGGTGATGGAAACTCTGAGGACAAGGGAAGCGGTGGAGAATTTGCAATATTGATGATTGCGCCGAACAATACAGTAAGGTAAGAAACTTGGGGTCTACCTAAGCCTTCTAGAGTATCCTCTCTAATGGAAGTGTCGCCTTCAGCATTCAAAGACACTGCTGATGAATAATATGATAGAACCGCCTTAAGGGGTGTCTGAGTGTTGGTAGGAAGGAAGAGTAAGAAGTTCCTGCGATAGTCAGATTGGATCCCTAATATCGCGCTAGTCACCCTTAAAGAGTACAAGAAGATTGTGACCAATCTAGCTCGCACGATGGCCATCTACGTAGCTATTCCCAAGCTTTGTACATAATGAATATGTTTTGCACATTAAATTCATTCCAACATGGCCGGAGACATATATGGGTTTCCAGTTCTAGAATATAGTCTATGTTTAAGTAAAATGAACGTACCTCCACTCATCAAATGTGATATAGCCCTGACGACGTTAGCAGAAAGTACATATCAAATAGGTAATGTAGCTTACATCATTGTTCTCATCCACCTCTGCAAAGAACTGGTTGAGTTTTGCTTTTGGCACAACCAAACCGGCCCTTTGAAATGCAGCTTGTAATTCAATCTTATCTAATCTATTATCTTGATCTCTATCAATCGAGTGAAATAGAGCGAAGAGCTCCTTCTCTGTGTGATCGACAAATGCGCGAAACTCTACAATTCATTCAGATCAGCAGTGAACGCTTGTAGAAGTTGAAAGTTGGCACATAATATTGCTTTACACACCTTCATACTGAATGACATTATCCCCGTTTTTGTCTATAGCCTTTACAACATCTTCTAGCATATCTTGGGCATGCTTCAATGGATGATCGATCTTCTTTAGCCCACGCCGTAAGCCATTGACGTCTATTTCTCCCTTCCCATTGGGATCAAGTTTCTTCCAGAGAGCCTCGATTCTTGCATCCCGCGAGGTCTGGGTCTCTTGGGTAGGCATCTTGAAGTTGGCGACTATGTTGTTAGGATATTGGCATGGCTTTGAGGTTGGTTAGAGGACCAATGGTTAGAGCAAAGAGGGTAGGTATCATCGATGCGAAATAACAAGTGCAAATATGAGCAAAATTGTGAGTGTGCAATGATTCGCAACGTAACATCTACTTCACTCTTGTTGTCCGCCTTGGAAATCTTCAATCCGATCTTCGTCAGAGGTTGACTTGAAGGTGTTAGCTTGCCAAGTGACAAGGGCCTGTCAACCCTAGCAATGCATAGACAAGGCTGAATAAATGATGAAGGGGTACCAACTCTGGCGAGCAACGGTGGTTTTATTGAATATCTTGTCCAGGCTCCTAATTCTATTTACTAGTAGCTTTTTCACTTCATTGATACAACAGTTACGATGGATCAAAGCAATAAGAATTGGAGATAAAGTACCGACGTTGTTGTCTCACAACCTCACAGACAGCTGTTTACAACAGACAGGCTGGACGACTAGAGGCTCAAGATGGCAGCGAATTATTGGGAGTCTACGCAGCGCAGAAACTGGCAGTATACTCGAGAACAATTAGCAGATCTGCGGAAGAAGTTAGAAGATGAGGAACCAAATCTCGTCCAGATGTATCCACTTCCACAAATACGGCATATGAGCATATACTTCAATCAACGTGAGTAGTTTGCAAGTCCAAGTCATATAGTCCAAGAAAACCATAACATCTGACGCTGTATGTATTGCAGAAATTGCTCGACTTGGGAAACGTCTTGGAGTGCGACAACAAGCTATGGCCACAGCCCAAGTATATATTCGCCGATTTTACACAAAAGTCGAAATACGACGGACGAATCCATATCTAGTTATTGCAACAGCTGTATATCTGGCTTGCAAAATGGAGGAATGCCCACATCATATTAGACTACTTGTAGCTGAGGGACGGACGTTGTGGCCTGGTAACTACCTCCTGGTTTTCTGGTCAATATCTACTGATGGTGCTTTTTTTAGACTTCTTCAGCAGCGATACTTCAAAGCTAGGGGAATGCGAGTTCTTCTTGATTTCCGAAATGAGCTCCCAAATGATCATCCATCAGCCATACAGAAGTCTGACATCTCTTCAGTCAATTTTCTCTCTTACTCAAGAGGAATCAGCCCTTGCCTGGTCAATCATAAATGATCATTACATGACTGACATGCCGCTTCTCTTCGCACCTCATATCATTGCGGTCATGGCTATTTTGTTGGCCTTGGTTCTACGTCCAAATACTACAGGCCTACAGAGTGCCAGTGGCTCAGCGGGGAATATTGCAAGTGCCGCACACCAAGTCTTGAATAACGGTTCGAAAGCAGGTAATGGGGTAGTCGACTCCAAAGTACAACGTCTTCAAGAGTGGCTGGCTGAAAGCGACATTGACATCGAGTCCATCGTTGATTGTACGCAGGAAATCATTTCTTTTTACGAGGTACAGGAACAGTATAATGAGAAACTCTCGAAAGAGCAAATCAACCGCTTTGTTAAAGCACGTGGACTAGACAAATAAGTTCGACTATACAAGTAGAAGGTCCGCGAAACTACAACTACGCGGTCAGTTGTTGTGAGACTTTTAAAAAATCTCCTTGGCTCTACCTAGCCAGTACAACTTATGGCAAGGAGACAAGGCTATTCATCACAACCGCATTCCACCGATATGCGGGTAGATGAATTATGGGACAACAAATAAACACCAGAGATCTCTCGCTCAAGGCTCACCAGTGAGTAGCACATCAAGGCATGTTAGAAACGAAACGAGTGATCTCGTGGCTGAGCGACCAGACCACAACCGGTCAGCAGCTCCTACATTGTTGTGACATATTCCGATTTATTATTTCGTCATATATCCCTTTTCCAAATAATCAAGCTTTGAATCAAATATTTTTTTCAGCAACAAGGCTTCTTCTTGGTGTCGTCTGCTACTTCGGGGCAAAGTAGTGTGTGGCAGTGAGACGTAAAGTCTGCTTTCCAATTCTCATGCTTCCCAGTCTTTTTAAAGTCATCATTTAACAAGAGCCAATAAATATCAAAAGTATTGTAAGGAACATTATCTCCGCACTCTCACTCCGCCTATAGTATATCTTATGTTGTATGATTTTGTTGAAGTAGAGAAGTTTTTACGAAGCCATTGGCGGAATACTACACCGAGTGCAAAATTTTGCCAGCACGTCTTTCCTGGCTTCTTTGTCTTTCACCTCTTAATGTGTTTCTGACTCAATTCTATATTGACTGCATTTTTGAGTATAGAAAACCCTCCTCTAACTCAGGGTAGCTAGTCTAGCCAGATATCACTAAGAAAACATAAGCTTCCATACTGTATTGTATATGGCCCAATTTTTTTTTTTGGAGAAAATGGAAATGAGATACTCTGGTAGTTGCCTAGCTGTTTTGACACCAGATGTTTTCACATTCTCTGACCAATGTCCCAGGATGTGAGGATGCTAACATGACATGCTATCCATTACTACCAGGTAGCAAATATAGAAGCTGGCAAGACTCAGTGGGTATTTTCGATCATTTTCGCCTGAACTTGTTAAAAGTATTGCTCTGGGCTCACTCATGATCCAGTCTTAGCGTTTGTACAGGTTTCCATTTCATTTCTATCAATTAGATAGCAGAGATTAAGTCATCATCATGCTCTAATATTTAACAAGACAAGTAGCTAGCTCCTTTACGAAAAAAACCTGGAAAGACATTTTCATTCTACCATGAAGATAAAGAGCATGAGCTGGACCTTCTGGGGAGTTGACGGAGATGTGCCTGTATTCATTGCTGGGACGATTATAAAACAGATGTCGACCTCCTTGTTTCATTCCTCGATTAGGAAGCTCACTTCGCAAAGAACCAGTGGGGCTTTGATGGATGGCAAAGAAGTGAAGCGTCAGTAGGTATTTCAGTTTAGAGGTAACAAATCTTGTTGCTCTAAGTCTCCATCAGAGTGCTTCGAGGCTGGATAATTCATTCTCAGTCTTTCAGCCTTATGCAGCTATGAAGTCTTTTCCGGATCGGTGTGACCGTACCCCCATTTTTGCCCTAGACGTATTTTAGGTTCATACTGGCGGTGAGGTGGTAATGGTGGAGGTGCAAATGGGAAACCCATTGGCCAGCGCTTCTTGGAACATCAAAACGGAGGCTTGCAAGCTTTGCAGGACTGTGTCGCATTGCATAATTAATGTCGACAGGTAGTTTCCGGCTGCCGTAGAGGCCTGTTGGGCGTCAGAACAAGGGATATTACACAGAAGCTGGAGCCGATTGTCGGTTACTGGCGGAGGCGCAGTGATCCCTTTAATAGAATTCAAGATCCTCAATCTCCTGCGGGCTGCGCAGCAGCGCTTCAGTGCATTTGCATTACGATATCTGGAACTATAATGGCTATTGGCAATGAATTGCATCTTCGTGAAATTTCAGGCCTTATGAGGCTGCAGAGGAGGGGGGGATGTTTTCGTTTGATGAAGAGCCCGACGGGTGTTTGGATGGATGCATGATTTTCCTGTAGCTTACTGTCAAGGCGTTTGAAAGGTTCCAATCACCAGGTCGAAAAGGTCGGTGATCCCAGGGAGTTCTAGGTTCCAGAGGTTGATAGGAGGTTTTCGGAGGTAGGAGGCAGGGAGGAAGCTGCTAAATCTTATTAGATCTGGAAGCTGTTTGACATACCGAGATGCACCGAAGGTTGGTTGATATCGTGGCAAGAGTGGCAGAGCAGAGAATAGGAACATGGCCAGAGCATACTGTCCCGGACCATGCCGAGAGCTCGCACACTCCGTGGAGTGACCAGAAACCGCATGTTGGCCATAGCATTGCCCACAAGGTACTGTACCGCCGTAGAACGTAAAGGATCGCCAGTGACACCTCGAGGCATCTCTTCGTTGTACATCTCTCCACTGCGGTGGTTGGTTTCTGTGGTACTTTTCTGTACGGTTTGTACGGTTGGCGGAAGTAAAGTCTCCCCACACCCAAAGTCTCCAGATCCAGCCACGCCACTCAGCCTGCAGTTCTATTCTGCTAGGAACCTTGATGTCGCACACCAAACCTAAAATCAATCAAGTCTTCGCACTCGTGATCGATGGGGCGACAGAGCCATTGGTGCAGCACCAAAAGACTGGTGCAGAGTAGTTCGTAGAGGTCTGGCTTCATCTGAGCGCACCCCAGAGGCTTCCTGAAGGCATTCCCACCCAAATAGAACTGTGCATCCCAACGTCCTGTTTCTCGTCAACAAGATGATATCATGACCGAGTCGTCTGTCTACCTCTGGGTGCTCTTTTGGGCTCGAGTCCGCAGGCGCAAAGGAAGAACTGAAGTCATCAAGGATGCTGCTCTGTTGATCCTGCCACCGCTTTCCGCCGTTCCTGGCCACCGTGATGCTGCTTATGCTGCCCAATCAAAAGTCGCGAGCGGTGGCAAAGTCAAACGGGCCACCGTACTTAGCTTTGCTCCAGCCGCCCTTTCCCCTCAAGTCCCAACCACACTCTCCCACGATCCCTTCCCTCAGCACTATCCAACCCGACCTTCAATACTTCTATCAATCCCACCATCCTCATCCTTCAGAACCAACTTTACAACAATCTTCATCATCATCTTTATCATCATCATCATCGTAATCCTCTCGAACCATTCCCATCACCGCTTTTCTATACAATAATCACTACTGCCGTTGATCGACTCTCGTTGTTTACAATTCAAATACCGCTGCCTCACCGCATCAACATCAACAACCCTTTTAGCTCGACCTTCGTCAAATGAGCCGATAATGTCTTCATACTACCACTACAATGCTCACACGCACCCTACCTCCACCTCCACCCCCTCCACAGCTTCACACCATAGCGGTCGTGGCCGTCGAGCACCCCGTTTATCGCAAAACTCACACAACAAACAACAGTTTCGCACCGCAAGAAAGGAGGAGGAGGCTGCGGCGATAAGCAACTTTCGTCAACGCTTCGAGCTCGGTCGATCGTTCGACATGGACGATGATCTGGAATTTTGTCCAAACCTAATCGACGATGCCGAGAGAGATATGTATTCTATCAACTCTTCTGGATCCGATCGATCCTCGCTCGCTAGCCAAAGTCCTGAACATTCGCCACAGTCACACCAAGTCACTCCCGACACCTTCTCTCTCAACTCCAACTCAGCACCATATGTTCCCTCCTTCCAAAGCCAGCAGGCAACTCTAAAGCTACACCAGCCAGCTGCCACTCGAATTCGTAATGCCATCCCTATTGTCAATCCCAGCACAGGCATAAGGATGTCGAGCCCACCAACGTCGATGTCGCCCGCCAGAATGCACCAACAATCTCTTGGTCGACGATGGTAAGCCGTCACTGCATCTGTTTACACCGGCGCAGTGTTTGTCTTTCCACGTTGCATTAATTGTTCTCTGCAATCTCAACCATACCATCCTTGGCGGGCACCCCCACTTAGGCATCGATAATTCTTCTCATATTCCAACAACCCTCAACGAATCCTTTGTATATTTTCCGACAAACCCTTCACCTTATTCTTTGAGACAGTACGGCGCGACTTGAATTGGATATATCGATACCACTTGTTCAATTAGGAGAGGTGTTCCCCATTGTATGGGATGACTTTGAGCGCGCATTGCATTTTTTGCGAAGGTGTTTTAGGCTGCATTACTGGTGAAACATGAAGCGGCGACTTCACGAGGTCTACGAGGAAAAAAGAATATCAAGTTACATAGAACAATTTTCTTCCCTCTTTGGAGAGCGGAATTCGGGGTGTTTCGGGATGATAAAGATTTCTCTCAATCTTCTATATTTTTTTTATGTATTGGGCTTGCGTTGGTATATTGGTGGCGCTGCTTTGTATGATGAGCGCTTACGGTGTTGTTGACGGTATTATTTGCTTATCGGAGCGGGTGTATTTGAGGTGGCATCTACACCGACGTCGTTACTTGAGATGAATAACGGCATTGTCTACGGGCCGGTAAACGGGCTTCGTCGTTTGGGATGGGGTTATATTGGATCTTGCGTCTTTTAAATACCTATGTTTTCCTTGCATGGTTCGGGGAGGCATATATATCGGGACGACTAAGGACTTGATGGGAACTCTTCTTGTTATTATCGATTTAAAACCAACGGATGGGATTGGCTATCAATCAGGTTTGCATATAGCCACGCAATTATTCTCAATTGTAAAACTACTTTAAAACATATTCTTCATAATCTGAATTTGCAAATCTAATGTACGTGAAGGTTTTAATAATATAACGTCTATCCTTACGATAAATCCAATCGGAACTGGGATGAATGCCAAAAGGCCAAAGCAAACGGACATCATTGCTCAGACGCTTCTCCAGCCAAGGACCTGAGCGGGAATGTAGTTGTGACTGGTTCATCTAAATAGCCGGGCGACTGCCCACAATGTCCGCCTCGCAGCTAGGTGAGCTGGGGAAGATATTGTCCATAACCTCCAGCGCCTTCCCCAGCCTATAAATGTAATCAGGGAAACAGCGGCCAGGAGGAAAGGAAACATAATTGATTGGCGGTTGAGGAGAAGGCCGCGAAAACGGGATATGTATGGCTCATTTATGGTAGCAACTACAGATAGTCAGCTTTTATAGTTTAGCCAAAGAACGTACCCTCTGATTTCACATCTTGAATAGCTTCTTCCGCGGTCGCATAGTTTTGCCTCCAACATCTCATAATTGTATTCCTAAAAGCAGGAATAGATTCTAGATCAGGAAAGTGACCCTCAGAGAAAGCAGCAGATACTTCATGGTCCGGTAGATCCTTGTATGGCTTCGAGCCAGTCATTATCTCATATATAGTAGAGCCGAGGGCAAAGATCTCGGTTTTTGTTGAGATATCTTCGTCAGGAAGTTCGTGACTGGTCTCATAACAGACGAGTGGTGGAAGACCGTCAATAGCGGATCCGGCGAAATCACCCAGGTTTATACTTAGACTGTCATCAAGGAAAATATTATTGCACGATATGTCGCCATGGAACACGCTTTTTGAGTGGATAAACTGTATAGCGTCAAAAAGTTGTTCAACCCAACGAAGCTTATAAGAAAGCGGAACTTGTTTCTTCTGCCTTGCAAGGTATTGCCTAATAGACCCCTGGCTCGCAAACTGCAGGATAATAGCGTTCTCCAGAACGCCAAAATATCGAACAATACGGCTGTGGTCGCGACCAAGACGTTGGTAGACGAGCTTCTCCCGCTCGAAGAATCGCGATCCGGAAGGCCTGCTGAATTTGACAACAGCATCAAGACGCGCGACAATCGCCGTCGTGCCTGCGCCAGCCAAGTCCCTGATGTCTAAAGCCAGTGGCCATTGTATAACAGACTCCTGCATTTTCCTTTGTAGCAGAATTGACCAGCAATCGCTCGGAACCGGGATATTGACGCTTTGTAAAGTCTACTTCAAAAAGGGGATTAAGGTTGATCAAGCAAGGTTGGTTTAGGCTCATCGATACTCTCAGTGCGCGAGTAGGCGTGTGTTATTGTATACGGATCAATAGACAGATAATTGTAGCATAATTTCCACCTTAGACTATATAATCCTGACCCGTAGATTCCGACCCCTTTATGGTGATCACATGACATACCTTAACAGCTTCTGAGAGGAAATCCTGGCTAGCTAGGGTACGATGACGTCGTTTGTTTTCAACAACCGAGGGAATTAGTATTGGGATGGTAATAAGGTACAAATGAGTGGATGACATTCTACATTCCCTAAGCAAAACTTTAAAGGGACAAGCTAGAGCTGCCAATACGTATCCATAGCTCATCATCATCGGCTTCCAACATCTTCTATCCATACCAGTCCCACAAACACTCCAGCAACCTCTCCAAATATCCAACCACTTACTTACCAATTGAGTCCTTCAGGTAAGCTGGAGTAGTCATTGAGTGCAATTGAGAGATAGAAACTAACGTGCGTTAGTACAAATAGAACAATATGTCTTTCCTCATGAGAACTTCACGCATGGCCGTCCCACGCTCTGCCGTTGCATTCCAATCGAGAGCTTTTGGAGCCAGTGCTATTAGGTCGTTGAAAGAGAGTGATCGTCGTAAGTCTTGCTATCCTTTTCGTCTTCCAAATACAATGACAAGAAAGCTAATTACCATCTTTCTAGATGACCCCGAGCAGGCCTCCAATAACGAGAAGCACAAGCAAGACAGCCTCGCCAAGTCTAAAGATGGAAAGGGCCATTGGAAGCCTGAGCTTGCTAGCGATAGCGAAGAAGCAATTACCGCTGATCGTAATGCGCATGCTGATCATTCGGCAGATGGCATAAAGGAGTTGCAAAAGAAGACAGCGGAGCACGCTGAGAAGAAGCACAAGTAAGTTGTTGGAGACAGTTTCTCTTGGTGATAGTGTGTTAATTTCTTCTCTCAGGGCGGGTACCAGTCAAGACCCAACGCTATAGATCTTTCACGGAAGGCAATGGAAGAGACCAGAGGCTTGGGTGTTAAAAAGAGCGATAACAACGGGATATATAGCATGAGATTGGTGTTTTGTATAACGTGTAAAGTTTGAGAAATATAAACCCTATTTGC